>WNFO01000007.1_pt1 | contig 143819 bp, 119 predicted proteins | sample 5400251 | NCBI WGS metagenome assembly WNFO01 (sample SAMN13153354, study PRJNA577476) | soil metagenome | isolation source: 100 cm saprolite under Madrone tree | place: USA:California | collected 2016-06-14 | reverse complement strand
ACCCAGCGCTCGGCCACTCCGTTCTGCCATGGACTCTGGATGGCGGTTTGCACAGCAGCCATCTTCATAGATCGCACTGCCAGAGGAACTTCCAAACCGTACTTTCGGTCGTGGTCAAAGATGAGAAACCTCGGAGTAGTCTGATAGGGGAACGCTTCGCGCAGTTGCTGGACAATCCAGAGGCTTGTCGGATGGCGAGTGACAGGCACATAAAGAGAAAGGATGTAAAACTCGCGCACTCACCGAATTCGGGTGCATCCGAGATCAGTGCCAGTCTCAATGTCTATGCGGAGACGCGCTACGGGTTTTAGATTGTTTACATCGGCACGGAGTGAGATTGGCCTTTTAGCACTACCTGCCCAGCGTAATCCGAAATCCGATATGGATTGATGGGTGTGCGCGTAATGATGGAATTTATCGCCAATCACCGCCCTAGACCTAGAATCGAGATCGACGGAAAGACACAAAACTGAAGTCTTGCTACTGACGTGTGAGCCTCTCGCGCATGGCACGCGCCGCCGGTGACGGACGTTCTTGAAGGGTTATGAACGCCTCGCCGGCATAATCTGACAACGCCACATCGAACCCTGCTTCTGCTAAGCATTCTTTTGCGGGCAAGATTCCTCGGTTGGCAATGTAGCGCGAGAAGAATTCCCTCAAATCCGTTCCGGCAACCTCCGACACGTCACGAACAAGATCGTCACTCGTCCACTGCTTTCCCGTAAGACCGTATTGATTCATCATGAGTCGAAGCAGATCTTCTATGGTTTTGCGACCGGCGCTCTGCTTTTGGATCATTGTGTCCAGACAAAACGCTGCCACCACGCCGCCGCCGTAAACTGCCGGACGATTCAAGTCTTTATCACCCCCAGCAGTTTCCAAGGTGGTCTTCTGAAATGGTGGCGCCCACATCCAATAATCGTACATAGCGACGTGAATTTCTAACTTCTTGAGGAAAAGCTCCTGACTGATCAGACCCGTGCGGCTGATAGTGCGATTCGCCATATACTCGGTCATGCCCTCTGAAAACCATGATGTCTTCTCGTCATCGCGAGGCACAAGCAAGCCGCCATTCCAGTGATGAAAGATTTCGTGCGCCAATAGACTCGTCCACAAGATCCGGTCTTTCGGAGTAATCGGATCCACCATAGTGAGGGTTGTCGAATTCAGAAATCCTTCACCGTTCTCTTCGGCTCCGTGAAAAAAAGCGAAAAACATGTGCGTTGCCGGCGTCTGTGGAAAAACGCGCAAGTACTCATGCAGCACTGGCTTGAATATTGGTTGTAGGAGTGATGCCTCGGTGGTGTTTACACCGGGAAACGCGAATGTCACCTGAAACTTTCCTTCGCTAAAACCCACGACGGGAAATTGGCCCAAAATCGTCCAATTCTCCGTGAGTTCACGGTTATCGGCAGCACGAAAAGCATGACCAGCAATTTTCTGCCACGGCGAGGCGATCGCGCATGTAGGTGGAACCTCGAACTCAATGTTCTTCGGTCCGGCCGCGTTGGTCATCACAAACAGCGCCCGGTTGACCACATAGAGCGAGTCGACGAAAAACAAGCCGCCACGAAGATCGCCGTTCCTCACCTCTTCAGCGAACGATAGATCAACATTGTAGGCCAGCCGCACACGCCCGCTGGTGGCCTGCGGCAACCTCCAGTGCCCCGCTGCCGCCAAGACGAGCGGAACTGAGCTGCCGTCCTCGCCAATCTCGCGAAGGTTCTTAATGTAGTCCCACCACGCGTATCCCCCAGCATGTTGCGCTGTGAATACTGAGCCGTCTCCGACGTCCAGTTCAGCTTCAACACTGGCGTGCAGTGGCTGCTCAAGATCGAGACGAACCTTGTAGTTTGCTGATTGCGCGGACGCTAGTTTTGGCAGCAGAGCAAGAATACTGAGAACGAGGGTTCGGATGATCAGTATTCTTTGGGCAGATTGGTTCGAGAGCACGCTCACGAGGAAATAGACGGACTCGCCCGAAGGCAGTTAGCACGAGCCATCAGCATACGCATTCGCTAAAGTTCCGCACACCTGGTATCTGAGGGGACGAGTTTTCCATCTTATTGCCGGAAACGTCGGCAACAGCTGCAGGGGTTGTGTTGGAAAAAGTCCAACAGCATTTACGAAGCAAAATGGCCATTGAACAGTGGCAGATCAGCTTTAGCATCGGGGTCGCAACCTTTCTCGATCCCAGGAGTTCCGTTGAGGCCATGCTCCGCACAGCTGATGGCCGGTGTTAACGATCAGCCCCTTACCGTTGGCGATCAGCAGCGGCGCGGCATGATATTTGGCGACGAAATGCGAGCGGAGGCCAATGGTCAGCAATCGGTTTCACACAGGCACCACAATGAATTGTGGTTGACAGCCGCGTCTATACGGGATATTGTTGTTTTGCTTGACGGTGGCTGGTCGTTTTCGATCAGCTGAAAAGGAAATCCGGTGTGAATCCGGAACTGCCCCGCAGCGGTGAGCAGGAACGAACGCTCCTCATTAAGCACTGGTTCGGCCACGAACTGGGAAGCTGGAGTTAGTAGGAAGCCTGCAAGTCCGAAGACCTGCCGTGAAGAATGCCTACGGGCATGAATGCACATGCGCTCCGAGGGGAGGGCTGGGCGATGGCGGTCATTGTCGGCCGCTGGCGTTTCCGCTCTGTACCAAAAATCTCCCGCTCGGAGCAGGAGAGGTTTCTTCGTGGCGGTCTCACAAACAACTCTTGCCGAAATTGTTCCGGGATTTCCCGTGAACGAAGCCCCACCCCAAATGCAGGTCCGCAAGCGCAATGGCTCTTGGGAGCCTGTCGACGTCAACAAGATCGTCCGCGCTGTGCAGCGTTGTTGTCACGGCCTGTCGCAAGTCGATCCAATGCGCGTGGCCAGCCGCACGATCGGCGGGCTATACGATGGCGCCACCACCCGCGAACTCGATTCCATCTCTATTCAAACCGCCGCCTCGCTCATCGCAGAGGAGCCGGAGTATTCGAAACTCGCCGCCCGGCTTCTGCTGGCCACGATCGCGAAAGAAGTGAGCGGACAAAACATCTATTCTTTCACCCAGTCCGTTGACCTGGGACAAAGTGAAGGGGTCGCCGCAAGATCTCTTGCCGAGTTTGTGCTTCCGAACGCGCGCAAACTCAACGACGCCATCGACGACAGTTTTTCCGATCGCTTCGAATACTTCGGCCTGCGCACGGTCTATGACCGCTATCTGCTGCGCCATCCCATCACGCGCCAGGTGATTGAGACGCCGCAATATTTCTTTCTTCGCGTTGCCTGCGGGCTCGCCACAACTGTTGCCGAGGCCCTTGAGTTTTACAGGCTTCTTGCTTCGCTCGACTACTTGCCGAGTTCTCCAACGCTCTTCAACTCCGGCACCCGCCATGCGCAGATGTCCTCTTGTTACCTTGTAGACTCGCCGGCGGACAACCTGGAGTCCATTTACGACGCGTACAAGCAGATTGCCATGTTGTCGAAATTTTCCGGGGGCATTGGCTTGGCGTTCCACCGGATACGCTCACAGGGCTCGCTTATTCGGGCCACCAATGGTCTCTCCAGTGGAATTGTGCCCTGGTTGCGAACTTTGGATTCGTCGGTAGCGGCAGTGAACCAGGGCGGCAAACGCAAAGGCGCCTGCTGTGTCTACCTGGAATCCTGGCACGCGGACATTGAGCAATTCCTCGAGATGCGTGACAACACCGGCGACCACGCGCGCCGGACTTACAACCTCAATCTTGCCAATTGGGTGCCCGACCTCTTTATGCGCCGGGTTGAAGCGGATGGGACCTGGTCACTGTTTGATCCCAAAGTTGTCCCCCATCTGTGCGACCTGTATGGTGAAGAGTTTGAAAGAGCCTACATGGAGGCTGAGCAGCAGCGGATCTTTACCTCTCAGATCCGGGCCCGCGATCTTTACGCCCGCATGATGCGCACGCTGGCTGAAACCGGTAATGGCTGGATGGTCTTTAAAGATTCGACCAACCTGAAGTGCAACCAAACCGGCGAATCAAAGAACGTCATCCACCTCTCGAATCTTTGCACGGAGATCACGGAGGTGACGTCGTCCACGGAGACTGCGGTTTGCAATCTTGGCTCCATCAATCTGGGACGGCATATCGGCGAGGGTGGCTTTGATTTCGACAAGCTGGCAGCAACGGTCCGAACGGCGGTGCCCATGCTCGACCGGGTGATCGACATCAACTACTACCCAGCGCCGCAGGCGGCAGCTGCCAACAACCGCTGGCGTCCCGTTGGGCTGGGCATCATGGGACTGCAGGACGTTTTCTTTCACCTTCGGTTGCCCTTTGATTGCGAAGAAGCCCGCCGGCTGTCGGCGCAGGTTCAGGAAGAGATCTATTTTCATGCGCTCACGGCCTCCTGTGATCTCGCCGAAAGAGCCGGGCCGCACGTGGCCTTCCAGGAAACCCGCGCGGCGCAGGGTGTTTTGCAATTCGACCTATGGGGCTTTACGCCACAGATCCCGGAACGCTGGGACAAATTGCGCGAACGCATTCGTAAAATCGGACTTCGTAACTCGCTCGTGATCGCCATTGCGCCTACCGCGACCATCGCATCCATCGCCGGATGCTACGAATGCATTGAGCCGCAAGTCTCCAACATGTTCAAGCGTGAAACCCTCTCCGGCGAATTCATGCAGATCAACCGCTATCTGGTCACGGAGCTCAAGCAGCTTGGCCTCTGGTCGGAAGAGATGCGCTCGCGCATTAAGCTGGCCGAGGGCTCAGTACAATCCATCGCGGAACTGCCAGACAGTGTGAAAGCCATCTATCGCACTGTGTGGGAGATCCCCATGCGCTCCATCATTGATATGGCGGCGGAACGCGGAGCTTGGATCGATCAGAGCCAGTCACTGAACCTCTTTACCGAATCGCCTAATATCGGACGCCTCAGCTCCATGTACATGTATGCCTGGAGGAAGGGCATCAAGACAACGTATTATCTGCGCTCCCGACCGGCCACCAGAATCGCCAAGACCACAGTTGCGTCGCCGGTTGAGGAGACATCTGTGACGACCGCGCTAGCCTGTTCGCTCGATAACCCCGACGCCTGCGAGGCCTGCCAGTAACGCGCAAAGGAGATTCAATGTCCATCCATATTCCTGATTCCATTCTCAATCCGGGGCTCTGCCTAACGCTGCGGCCGATGCGCTACCCGACGTTCTACGAGATGTTCCAGAATGGCATCCGCAACACCTGGACGGTCGAGGAGGTAGATTTCGCGACTGATCTTGCGGACCTAAAGTTACGGCTGACTCCAGCAGAAAGACACCTGATTCGGCGGTTGGTAGCCTTCTTCGCCACGGGCGATTCCATCGTTTCTAACAACTTGGTGCTTAATCTTTATCGGCACATCAACTCCCCGGAAGCCCGGCTCTATCTCTCCCGCCAGCTCTACGAAGAAGCCGTGCATGTGCAGTTTTATTTGACGCTGCTCGACAACTACGTTCCCGATCCCACCGACCGCGCGGCGGCGTTTGCCGCGGTGGAAAATATCCCGTCCATCACCAAGAAAGCCCAGTTCTGCACAAAGTGGATGGACTCCATCCAGGAATTGAACGCGCTGCGGACAGTGGAACATCGGAAGCAGTTTCTCCTGAACCTGATATGTTTCGCCGCCATCATTGAAGGGCTCTTCTTCTTTGCCGCCTTTGCCTACGTTTATTTTCTGCGCTCCCGTGGGCTGCTACATGGTCTGGCGTCCGGCACCAACTGGGTATTTCGCGACGAGAGCTGCCATCTCGAATTCGCTTTTGAAGTCGTCAACGTGGTTCGGCAGCAGGAGCCAGAGCTCTTCGATCAGGAAACGGAAACGAACGTGGTCCAGATGATTGAAGAGGCCGTGGGCTGCGAAACTCAATTTGCCCAGGACCTGCTCTCCGGCGGTGTGGCCGGCCTCTCCGTCCGTGACATGAGGCAGTACCTGGAATACGTTGCCGATTCGCGCCTTAGGCGCTTGGGCATGAAGAAGGTGTATGGCTCGAAGAATCCGTTCTCCTTCATGGAACTTCAAGATGTACAGGAGCTAACGAACTTCTTCGAACGCAGGGTTTCCGCCTACCAGGTGGCGGTGCCGGGAGAAGTGGAATTTCACAACGAATTCTAGCGGGCGATCAATGCCATGAACGAGCGTTTGCAAGACCCGATATCCATGATCGAAATCGTCTTTCCGGACCAAACAAACCACTACGGCACGCTGTTTGGTGGGCATGCCCTGCGCTTAATGGACAAGGCGGCCTTCGTTGCCGCCTCTCGTTATGCGCGCCGCACGGTTGTCACCGCGTGCTCGGAGCGCGTCGATTTCAAAACGGCTGTCCATCACGGAAGCCTGGTTGAACTCATTGCCTCGGTGATCGCAACCGGCCACACGTCGATGACGGTTTCAGTAGATCTTTTCTCGGAGGATCTTCTTTCGGGCCAGAGGCAGCTCTGTGCCAACGGACGCTTTGTCCTGGTGGCCCTCGACGAACAAGGAAAGCCTACGACAGTGGCGGAAACGGGTCTGGGAAAGAAGAGCTAGGCAGACTCGTTTATAAAAAGGAGATGGGATGGCCATTGCTTCAAACCTTGGATTTCCGCGTGTCGGCGCTCGCCGTGAACTGAAGAAAGCCTTAGAAGACTATTGGTCGGGGAACGGGCACGAGTCAGGATTGCTGGCAGTGGGCAAGGCGCTCCGCCAGCAACACTGGACGTTGCAAAAGCAGAGTGGGCTGGAGCACATTCCGTCCAACGACTTTTCACTGTACGACTCTGTGCTGGACACCGCCGCCATGGTCGGCGCCGTGCCTTCCCGTTATGGGGCCGACGCGGGAAAGGTTGATCTACGCACTTATTTCGCCATGGCGCGCGGCCTTCAGGAAAACAGCGCGCCCGGAACTTCGTCGCGTCCTGCCGACGTCCCGGCCATGGAAATGACGAAGTGGTTGGACACCAACTATCACTACATTGTTCCAGAATTCGAGCACGGCCAGCGTTTTCAGGTGTCCTCGCTGAAGCCAGTTGAAGAATTTCTGGAGGCGAAAGCACTTGGCATCCAAACTCGCCCGGTACTGCTCGGTCCCGTTTCGCTTCTGCTCCTCGGAAAAAGCAAAGACCCCAATTTGCGGCCGTTGTCCCTGCTGGAGACACTCCTTCCCGTCTACGCAGACATCCTCCAGCGATTAGAAAACGCTGGCGCAGAGTGGGTACAAATGGACGAGCCCTGCCTTGTTCTCGATCTGACCGCTGAGGCCCCAAGGGCCTTCGCTTCTGCCTACTCTCAGTTGAGCGACGCCACCAAGCTGCGTTTGCTGGTAGCGACCTATTTCGAGGGACTGCGCGACAATGTCAACATCGTCCTTGGGCTGCCCGTTGCTGCGCTGCACGTGGACCTGGTTCGGGCGCCCGATCAACTTGAGCCTCTGCTCGAAAACGCCCCATCGGACCTTATGCTGTCTCTGGGAGTGATCGATGGGCGCAATATCTGGAAAACTGATCTACAGCGCGCCCTCACTCTAGCGGAGCAGGCGGTCAACAAACTTGGATCGGATCGCGTCCTCATTGCCCCTTCGTGCTCGCTGCTGCATTCCCCGGTGGACCTGGACCTCGAAGTTCACCTCCGCGGCGATCTCAGAGAATGGCTGGCATTTGCCAAACAGAAAGTGGAAGAAGTCGTTCTAATCGCCCGTGCCATCAACCAAGGGAGCGCGGACGTGAGGGAAGCATTTGCGGCGAATGAGCAAGCGATGGCCAGGCGCAGGGAATCTCCCCTGGTTCACGATCAGGCGGTCAAAGTGCGTGCCGCGCAGGTTACTCCAGAAATGCTCCGCAGGACAAGTGAATATCCTGTTCGCCGCGAAGCGCAGCGTGAAAAACTCAAGCTTCCGTTATTTCCCACAACCACGATTGGCTCGTTCCCCCAGACGGCGGAGATACGAACTGCCCGGTCCCAATACAAGACCGGAAAACGCGAGCGTAAAGACTATAACGCATTCTTGAGAGCGGAAACGGAGAAGGCGATCCGCTTCCAGGAGCAAATCGGAATTGACGTTCTGGTGCATGGTGAATTTGAACGTAATGATATGGTGGAGTTTTTCGGTGAGCAACTCTCTGGTTTCATGGTTACCGAGAACGGATGGATTCAGAGCTACGGCTCGCGTTGCGTGAAGCCTCCAATCATTTACGGCGATGTTGCCCGTCTCGAGCCCATGACGGTGGAGTGGTCGCGCTTTGCTCAATCACTCACCCAGAAGCCGATGAAAGGCATGCTCACCGGTCCAGTCACCATCTTGCAATGGTCCCTGGTGAGAGACGACCAGCCTCGCGCCGAAACTTGCCGGCAAATCGCGCTGGCGATCCGGGATGAGGTTAGGGACCTTGAGCAAGCTGGCATCGGCGTTATCCAAATTGACGAGCCTGCCATTCGCGAAGGGCTTCCGTTGCGGAAGGCCGACTGGCAGAGCTATCTGGGCTGGGCCGTGGCCGCGTTTCGCACGGCCTCGTGCGGCGCAGCAGACGCGACCCAAATTCATACCCACATGTGTTACTCGGAGTTCAACGACATCATTGAAGCTGTGGGAGAGATGGATGCGGACGTGATCTCAATTGAAACCTCACGTTCACAGATGGAACTGCTCAGCGCATTCGCTCGCTATCGCTATCCCAATGACATTGGACCCGGAGTTTACGACATTCATTCACCCCGCATTCCCAAAAAACAGGAAATCGAGGGCCTGCTTCGCAAGGCGCTACGGTTTCTTTCGGTGGAACAATTGTGGGTCAATCCGGACTGCGGCTTGAAGACCAGAAAATGGGAAGAGGTACGGCCTGCGTTGGCAACCATGGTCGAGGCGGCTCGAGACTTACGCGCCACTGCTCTCTCGTTGCATTGTGGGTAGGGGTTTGCAGCCGTGTGCTCCGGATCTCGCCGGCACTTTTACAGCGACGGCCCGACCGTTATGACAGCAATCCCAAGGCGAATTGCGGGTTCATGCCGCCTGTTTTAGCTGATTACGCCTGCCGCGCTCGATGAAAACACCAACAATGAAAACGACTAGCATGATCGCTTCCGCGCGCACGAGTCCCATGCTTTCCTGCACCGTGCCATCGGTGAGCATCCCGAACACCCTCACAACCAGGGCGACAGCCATGATCAGCCCTACGAAGCCCAAGCCGATCGCATTTCGTTTGGCTTCCATCCGCACGTTGCTATACCGCTCCAGCATGCGTCGGCTAACGTGACCGGCAATTGCCATGATCGTTGAGTCGGACGGTAAACGTCAGAGGAAGCACACGATTGACAGGTTGAGTCCGCAGCCAGAGTCAAAACTCCGTGGTCGTCTAAGGTAATCTAATGCACCCGCAGACCACGCCGTGAAGAAGCTTGCACGCCCTTGTCGGCACGTCACTGATGTTTGCTGGGTAGCCGAACTTGGACTGTGGCCGAAGTTTCGAATTCCACGGCGTTGCCGTTGAACATATAAGGCTGGTCCTGCCACTTTGAAACGGCTTTCGCGGCCGCTTCTATCAGAAAGGGCTTCCCGCGCCGCAGATGAATTTCCTCTACCCTGCCATCCGTTCCGACTATGATTCTGAAGACAACGTCACCTTCAACACCCGCACCTTTGGCTTCATGCGGGTACTCCGGTTCAACTGTTCAACTTCTTTTAACAAGAATTTCGCAGAGGCATCCGCTGATATGTGTAACCGTGATATGGGGTTGGGCCGCGGACTATCTCCATATCCTTTGATCGAAGGCTGGAGTTGCAAGAAGACTGGAAGCATGACGCGCGTCGGAGATGAGCTAAACAAAAGGATTACAACCAGCAGCGCGGAGATAACGCACATACCCATACCTTCTTAGACACCACACACAGAAAGAAACAGGACCGTCGTCGAAGGTGCTTTTTCCCTTCTTAGGAGCGTATCCCAAGCGTTATTAAACTCAATTCTTAACCTGTTTTGTAAAGAGCTTGGCGAACATTGCCCGGTTCGCATCCGAGGGAGGTGCGCCGCTCAAGTCTCTCCAAAAGTCATGTAGGCCGTTGACCCGGTTGACGATATATTTTTCCCGCCCCTCTCCCATTAATTTGTCTCCCAACGCCTCTAGGTCGAGGAGCCCACATGGGAGATCGCGCAGAGGCTAGCGTCAGCTATTGATTGCAGCCATTGCAGCGCCGAGCGATAAGGCGACAGGAACATAGCGTCCCCGGAATTGCTTGTGCAGTCCTCACGTTCAAAACGTGCATGACACCCAGCATCCGCCTCGCTTCTTCACGGATGCGTGACCTCGGGTCTGTTGATGGAAACCGGAGTCAGCTACAACAGGCAGCGGCTGCACAAATTGGGCTACTTCCTCTTAATCATACCAATGTCCAAAGGAGCCATTCTCCCCAGACCATTGCCACAAAGCAGATCAACCAAAATACCAGCGGGCCCGAGGCACCGCGGAATTTGAAGCCGAATGCCTCGAACTCGACTGGCCCAGCAGTTGCCCTTAGGGCAACGACAACGCACAGGGCTGAAACCGCCGACAGGGGGACACCGATCGTGGCAGCATAATGTTCTTCAATGGTCTGAGTAAACCAGCCTGCGGAACTCTTCGTGCTTGCAGAATGGTAAATGAGCCACACGAAGAAGTATGCACCTAGGAGAGTCGCTCCCGATAGCGCGGCGATATCGGCTGCCTTCCTCAGGCCCCGGTCAAAATTTGAATCGGTTGATTCGGGTTCCATTGTCACGCTAGCTTCCTCTGCACTACTCACCATCATGAAGCGTACCCGCGTTTTGCCTACCAGCAGGGCAGTATACGCCTGAGGTCAAACCCTGACAGCGACGGCGAGAGCTGTGTCCCTCAGGGGACGGACTCACCTTGACCCGGCCCGATTTACTTGTCGTTTGCCGACAAACCAGGAGTTATTGCGGAGCATTTTGCCGTGAGCTGCTGCGCTCGAGTGCTTTGGCTGCGCACGGCAGCGCAGGAGAGAGCGTCACTTCCAGGTGCCGGTGGATTACCTCCGCCGGCGCCTTCAATTTTTCTTGACGCGCGGGTGAGAAGGACGGAGCAACGAGATTCTCGCGGCGGCATCAGAACCTCTGCTACGCACAGCATCGCGCCACAACCAGCGTGATGTCATCCGCCTGCTCAAGCTGAGAGAACCGCCTCGCAGCTTCAACAATTTTCTCCAGAAGAAATGGGGTGGAGAGGTGGCGGTGTGCCCTCGCGATTTCCAGCAAACGATGCTCGCCAAACTCCTCCCCTTCCATATTCGCTGCTTCTGTGACCCCATCGCTATACATTATGAGAATATCGCCAGCGGCAAATTGCTTTTCGAGGACCTGGCATTCAAAGCCGCTGAATAGCCCGATCACGGTAGAAGTAGAGTCAAGGTGTTCCACAATAAATTGTTCACCGCCGCGCAGTAGCAGCGGAGGGGGATGTCCGCAATTCACATAGCACAATCGTCGAGTCGCGTCGTCGTAATTGCCGAAGAAAAGCGTAGCGTAATCGCTGTTGCCAGAGTTCTCATAGAAAAGTCGGTTCACTGATACCAGCAAGTGTCGAAAATCGTCCAGGGCAAGGGGAAAGTATTCTTTGAGCGCGGCCAGAGTCGCGTAGTGACTGCGAAAGTTGGCCTGCAAGTTGGCCATGAGCAGAGCGCCAGATATTCCCTTGCCGGCGATATCGGCCAGGACCAGGGCCGCCCGGCCGGGCCGTAGTTCAAGAAAGTCGTAGTAATCGCCACCTACCTGCCGGGCCGGAATGCACACACCAGCGTACTCAAGCGTCTGGAGCGAAGGCATCTTCTGCGGGAGGAGTCTCGCTTGCACCTCCTTGGCAATCTCTAATTCATGGGCGAGGAGCCGCTCGGCCTCCTCCTTCTCCGCGGCGGCGCGTCGTTCGGCTTCCAGGGCCTCAGTAATAGGGCCATATTCGACCAAGCTGAATCGGTTTCCGTCGCTGTCCTGAAAAACCGCCTGCCGTCCCTTCCAGGGAGTATCTGCAGGAGATTGGGGAAAGGAAATGCCGCGCCCTGACCATTCCTCATGCAAAGCCTCTACATCGCTTGTGACCAAAACCAAGCCGGTATCCTGACCGATTCTCCGGCAGGCATCGGAGTTCTCCGGAGGTCTCACCAACGCCAGCTGTACCGACCGGTCCGGAGGTTCAACAACGATCCAGCGATCCCCCAACGGCACCTGCTGGTCGGCCACCAAGCGAAACCCGAGCTGGTCGACATAAAACCGCACACTTCGGTCCTGGTCGCGAACCATAACGACGGCGAATTGAAATCGCGGATCGTGCGGCCTGGGCATGTGCGCAATTATAAGCGGCGGCGGTGGCGAGCCTTCATCTCGTGCCTCTTGCGGGACCGTTGTGGCCTGCCGTTCTGCTAAACCAAGCCCGGCTTCCGGGCAAAAAAGTACGCCCTTCGGCTCTGGTACTCCACTTCCGGAGGATAGGGCTCGCGCTCGATGATCTCTTCAATGACAAGCCCCGCAGCTTCTACATACCGTCGGATTTTCAATGGCGGAAAGAGGAAGAAATCCATGGAGATAGTCAGGCCCCACAACTCATCCTCATGAAGGACTTCGTCGCCGTTATGAAACGCAAGCAACAGAAGGCCACCCGGTTGCAGTACTCGCTCCATTTCCCGGAACAACAAAGGCAGCGACTCCTTGGGAATATTCACGATGGCGTAAAAAGCCGTGATGCCGGCGAGCGTTCCATCCGGAAGGTCGAGAGCCAGCATGTTCCCTTCTCGGAAGCGAACGTCAGGGCTCAGTTGGCGAGCCTGTTCTAACATTCGCGGAGAAAGGTCCAGACCGAAGACGGTGGTGCCCATATCGTGCAGGTAGCGAGCCACCTGACCGGGACCACAGCCCATGTCACACACTTCGCCGCGCCCGGAGACTTGAGCTGCGAAGCGATTGAGGAGTTCTCGATCAAGCGGCTTGTGCTGAAGTTCGTTGAAAATTCGGCGTGCATATTCGCCCGCGAGTTGATCGTAGCTTTCGCGAATCGATCGTTTTATGTTGTCGTTCATCGTGGTTCTGCTGGATGCCGCCAACAGAGGCTCCCGCTGTTATTGTGCCACCTCCTATTAGTTGCTCACGTGTAACTGGCAAACAGGAAGTAATTCGGCTACTTCCTGCTTGCCGTCTCCAGGGCCATGGAGCGTTGCTCCGTTTCTGGTCCGGCACCCCGGCGGTGCTGTCGTATGCCTTGCAGGTCCAATTAGGAAACAAGGTCGGTTTCTTGAGCTATCGGTTGCGCTGGCCTAACCCGTGCAGATGAAAGGGCTTGACAGCATAACTCTATATATGTAGATTTTTATCATGAGTTCGCGCCTGCGCCTATCGCCTCAAACCATTCAGGTGTTCGATGCCTTTCTGGAAGAACCCAAGGACTGGAGATACGGATACGACATCAGCCGGGACACGGGGTTGAAGTCCGGTACGTTATATCCAATTCTCATGCGCCTAGCCGACCATGGTCTCCTCGAGACTTGCTGGGAGACCACGGAAGCCGGCAAGCCACCTCGTCACATGTACCGATTGACGCGGGATGGTTTGCGGTCGGCAAGAGAACAAGTGCGTTCCTACGCGATGCGTCGCCTACAGCGAGCAGATTTCGGCGAGGTGGAAAGCTAATGTTCGCGATTCGAAGGGTGGCTTCGTGGCTATTGACCGCCATCGTTCGGCACTCGTCCGCCGAGAGCCGGAGCTGGGCAAATGCCATGCTGCGGGAAATGGATTTCGTGGAGAGCGACGGGACCGCTTTGTTCTGGGCGCTTGGAAGCGCAACCGCTTTGTGCAGACATTCTATCTCCCAGCGACTGAGGATGGGCTTCGATGGCTGCCGTGAGGCACTGTCGCTGAAAGACATGGCACGGAGGATGCCTGCAATACTCTCGGGGATAGCCGTCGCGGCCGTTGTCTTAACCCTCTGCATCCTGGCTCTGTCGAGCTTGATACACGCCTCCTGGTTTGAGCCTACGCAGGGGAGACTAGCCGAACGACTGTTGGTGGTCGTAGTTCCCGAGGCTGTCTACGTGGTCAGCGCGGTCGCGCTCTGGCGTCAGAGAAAGTCCATGGCGCTCGGCATTCTGGCAGCTGGGATGATCCTTATCACCCACGCAATCGTCCACTTCGCGACTCATGGATAAATCACGGCGGCGTACTAGAAGCGCAAGTGGCCGAAGTGGGAGACAAACGAGATGTTCCGGCGTAGCACGATGCGAAAGTCGGGGGACCTAGGCGGTGCGATTTTTGAGCACCACGTAATCCCTCTCGTTCTCCTTGCCGCCGCATTCCTGTGTGTGGCACCTCTTCCTCACCCGGTCTGGCCTGTGCTTGCTCATGCGCAAACATCCCCGGATAACATCAGCGCATTTGTTGACGTGACGGTAGTTCCGATGGATTCTGAACGCGTGTTGCGGGACCAAATTGTGCTGGTGGGAGAGGGCCGCATTCTAGAGATTGGATCTTCCAAGGTGGTCCGCGTGCCACCGGGAGCGCACCGCATAGACGCCCAGGGGCTTTTCCTACTACCAGGACTTGCAGACATGCATGTCCACCTTGTGGAAGGCGAGGTCTACTTTCCGCTTTTTCTTGCCAACGGGATCACAACCGTCCGCAACATGGCGGGGGGACCCGAGATGTCCGCTCTGCGTGACCGGGTGAAAAGGGGAGTCCTGATCGGCCCGACTATTTACACGGCCGGACCGATCTTGGATGGCTCCCCGCCAGTCTGGGAAGGCAGCGATGTGGCGATTACGCCGGAGCAAGCCCGGAGCGCGGTTGAAAAACAAAAGAATGCTAGCTACGACTTCCTGAAGGTCTATGACAACTTACTGGCGGCTGCTTATGATGCCATCCTGCAGGCAGCCGCGCAGGCGCATATGCCCGTCGCAGGTCATGTGCCACCGCATGTGGGCTTACAGCGCGTGCTCGACGCGCACCAGCGGTCGATTGAGCACTTGACAGGATACTTCGAGTGGCTGCAAAACGATCGCTCACCTTTCAAACAGTCGAATGAAGGTGAGGCCTTCCCCCATCCAGCGCACTTGCTGGCAAAGCGTCAGGCGCTCGTGAATTGGCTGGATGAATCGCGTATTCGTCAAATTGCTGAGGCGACCGCGAAGGCTGGTACGTGGAATGTGCCCACGCTTGTCGCGTGGCGCAACATGACGCCGCACACTGAACTAGAGGCAGCCTGGAAGCGGCCAGGCACGCGGTACGCGACTTCCATGCTGCATGAATGGTGGAACTCGCATACTGGCTACAGTTCTGAGGACTGGGCCGCTAAGCGTCGTGGCGACACTGTTCGGCTCAAGCTCACGAAAGCGCTGCACCATGCAGGCGCACGCCTGCTGGTGGGGACCGACACGCCTCACCCGTTTGTCGTGCCAGGCTTCTCGGTTCACGAGGAGTTGTCCAACTTTGTCGAGGCTGGTCTGTCACCTTACGGGGCACTCAAGGCTGCGACGGTAGATGCGGCTGAGTTCGTGGGCGCGGCTGGAGAGTTTGGAGTAGTCAAATCCGGTGCCCGCGCTGATCTCATCCTGGTCGAAGGGAATCCCCTGGAGGATGTGAAGAATGCGTCACGAATCGTCGGCGTGATGGTTCGCGGCCACTGGCTGTCGCGGGAAGCCCTGCAGCGCAGCCTCGACGCAACGGGAGGCCCCTCCGTCGACAAGAAGTGATGGTGCCCTACATCGCGAAGAAGCGACCGGAGTTTCTGAATCGACATTGCGTTTTATCTCTGTCAAGGAGAGACACATGAAAACCGTAACTCGGCTGTTTACCCTTCTGCTTCTGTTTGCCGGGAGCGGCTTTGCTCTTGCGCAGCAAGCTCCATCAGGCGAGCACGCGACAGCGTTGCAAACGGTGTCGCAGATTGAAGACAACTCCGTCAGCATAGTGGAACGCGGCCTCGTCCAGGCGGCCGATGCAATGCCTGAAACCAAATACTCCTTTGCTCCGACAAACGGAGAATTCAAAGGCGTGCGCACGTTCGCGCTGCAGGTGAAGCATGTGGCCGCATCAAACTACGCCATGGGATCTGCCATCCTGCGAGAGGCCCCCCCTGTCGATCTAGGTAGTGAAAACGGACCGGAGTCCATGACTATCAAGGCAGATATTATGAAGTTCCTGAAGGACTCGTTCGCGTATCTGCACAAGGCGGCTAGCAGCATCAACGAGAAAAACGCAACCGAGCAGGTCCCAAACCCAGAAGGGGCAGGCACTGTGCCGAAACTGGACATCGCGACTCGACAATTGTGGCACGCCATGGACCACTATGGACAAATGGTCCTGTATCTGCGGATGAACGGAATTGTTCCGCCGGCCAGTCGCCGTCGACTGTAAACAACAGATGGGTATTGTCAACCCGGGAAGAACTTCGGGAATAGTTTCGGTGGAGGTCGCTATGGCAGGGCATCGCGACGCGCGGAGTTAAGTCCTCTGTCACTGGGAGACGTATAAACGAGCCATCGGTAGAAGGGCCGTCCAGGATGCCACTCCGCACCTTCCGTGATCCAGAACCACGGATTGATGGTGATGGTAGGTGAAAGCTCGTAATTTTGATTCTTTACAGCTATGACTACCAGATGCAAGATTCGGATATCGATAGGAGTTCTGGGGTTGATGCTGGTCGGAGTTGTTGTCCTCCCAGCATCCCGCGCGCAGTATGGCAGGTCGCCTCCAGTTCAAGCAGCACTGCACAACTGCGTTACCAACTTGTGCCGGACTTCCTCAAGCTCGCTTCTAATTCATACTTCTCCGAAGTATCCGGCGTGGCTTTGAATTCTCGGGGCCACGTTTTCGTATTCCAACGCGGAACCCATCCTCTTGTGGAGTTCGATGAAAACGGAGAGTTCGTGCGAACGATGGGCGAAAGTTTGTTCAACCGGCCGCACGGACTCAGGGTCGACGCTTCGGACAATCTCTGGGTGACTGATAACGGAGCTCACTTCGTGCTGAAACTGAATCCCGAAGGCCGCATTCTAATGGTTTTGGGGCAGAAGGACTATCCAGGGAACGACCACTCGCACTTCGACGGTCCCGACGACGTAGCATTCGGCAAATCGGGAGAAATTTATGTTGCCGATGGGGAAGGCAATTCGCGGATTGTGAAGTTCGATCGCGACGGCAACTTCGTTCGGGAGTGGGGACGAAGGGGCTCGGGGAAAGGGGAATTTCGTCTTCCGCACACGATCGTCACCGATTCGGAAGGCCTGGTCTACGTGGGCGATCGGGAAAACGCGCGCATCCAGGTTTTTGATTCCGACGGAAACTTCCGCACAGAATGGACGGATGTTGGACATCCCTATGGGCTCTTCATAGCTCCTGATCAACACCTGTACCTTGCCGACGCGGAAGCTTCTCGGGTATCAGAGATCGACATCCACGGAAACATGCTTGGCAGCTTTGGAATTGCCGGCCGCGGGCCCGGACAATTTGCCGGTGCGCACGCGCTTGCAATTACCTCAAAGAAGGAGATTTTTGTAGCTGAGGTGTTCAACTGGCGAGTGGAGAAGTTCACCCCTGTAGACCACCATCCGTAGGGATCGCCCAGTCTGTACGCTAACTGATTTGTCCATCGGCGCCGCTCAGTGAACACTTAGAGGTACGGAAGCAGTATGTTGCGTGGTGCCGGATGTTCCTTGAATGTTGATCACGTAATTTCGCCTCGGTGTTCCTCCCGTTGGAGAGTTTTGAGATCCTCCACAAGCTACTTGCAGCGCAAGTATGCCGGCGAAAGCGCATGCGAAAAGACAGGTGAGCCAGGGTTGCTTCTTTTCTCGGTTTATAGCCAACACCAGGCCTGCCAGTAGGAATCCGGAGAAGGGCAACCAGAGCGCCGCGATGCGGCGGGTAGGTTCAAGAAACTCGGACCGTCCGAGCGCCGCCGCCGGGGCGGTAGTGCTGATGTTGAGAGTCGAAGTCGTCGAAATATCTCCAGAACTCGGCACCGTGGCCGGGGTAAGGGAACAGGTGGGCGCGTTCGCTACGCTTGGGGAAACCGAACAACTAAGGGAAACCGATCCGCTAAAACCGGCGAGCGACGTGACGGTGACGATCGCGGTGGCGAATTGACCTGCGGACACCGAAGCGGGAGTAATCGCGGATGAGGTTAGGGAAAAATCTGGCGCTGCCACGGCTTGGTGCAAAACGGATGTGCTAGGCCGAAAATTCTGATCCCCACTGTAATGGGCGCTGATCGAGTGAATTCCGGGGGCCAGCGCCGGTACGGAAAAGACCGCGCGGCTGCCGATCAGGGCGGCACTTCCCAGTGTCGTACTGCCCTCTTGCACGGTGACGCTTCCACTCGGTGAAAGTGCTCCGGGAACTGCGGCGCTGACGGTCGTGGTAAGGGTTATGGATGCTCCAATGGCGGAGGGATTTTCCGAGGATCGGATTGCAATGATTGCTCCCGTTCCGTTGAGCAGCACGCTTACACTCCCGGGTGAAAATGCCCCAACATAGGCAAGCGGGGAACTAAGCAGATTCGTAGTGGCGACGTCCAGTTTGCCATCCAAATCAAAATCCCCGACTGCAACCGCGGCTGGTGCCGCGCCGGTTGCGTACTCCACGCGAGGCTCAAAGGTGCCGTCGCCCTTGTTTGTAAAGACCGATAGCCCAGTCGAATCCCCGACCGCGATGTCCGTTTTGCCATCCCCATCGAAGTCTCCAACGGCCACATGTCCTGGAAAAAGCCCGGTGGGGTAATCTACATGCGCTTGGAATGTCCCATCGCCATTGCCAAGCAGGGTACTGATAGTTTGATTGTTCCCACCGTTGACGACAACCAGATCGGCCTTGCCGTCGCCATTAAGATCGCCTACCGCTAAGGCCCCGGGTGTGGGCCCCCCGCTGTAGCTGACAGCAGTCTGGAAGGTCCCGTTCCCGTTGCCGAGAAGAATGTTGATGTTCGACCCATCGACAATAGCGAGGTCGTCTTTGGAATCGCCGCTAAAGTCGGCGACGGCGACGGCAAGCCCCGAGCCCCCGAGATTCGATATTGGCAGAAAAGTACCATCGCCTCTATTCGTAAGGATGCCGACTGCGCCGCTGCCGCCAAGACCGTCACCAACCACGACCAGATCAAGTTTGCCGTCTCCATTAAAATCTCCAATCGCCAGCGAACGCGGGAATTGGATCACAGCATAGTCAACGTGCGGCTGAAAGGTGCCATCTCCATTGCCGAGGAGCACACTTACGGTATTGTGGTCGATGTTGGTCGTGGCCAAGTCTGTTTTTCCATCTCCGTTGAAGTCCCCGGCAACCACCGCCACGGGTAGAAAATCAGAGGGGTACGGGGCGGATTTTTGAAAACTGCCGTCGCCGTTCCCGAGGAGAAGCGAGATGCCCTCGCCATACGTATCTGCGGACGCGAGATCAGGCTTGCCGTCGCCGTTGAAATCTCCAACCACCATGGATACTGGTTGTTCTGAAACCGCGTAGTCGATGCGAGTCTGGAAGGTGCCGTCGCCGTTACCGAGAAGCAGACCAGCGGAATCGCTGTTGAAATTGGGGGTGATCAGGTCAATATGTCCGTCACCGTTGAAATCGCCTGCAACCAGGGAACGGGGGGAGTTGCCTGCCCCGAAGTCTACTTGCGATCGAAACGTTCCATCGCCTGCCCCCAGGAGCAGGCTCACAGTGTTATTGACCGAGGAGGCAACCGCTATGTCCACCTGACCGTCACCGTCGAAATCTTCGGCGATGATCGAGCCTGCGGCGCCGGTCACGAATGCATTCGGTGCGCCGAACGTGCCGTCACCGTTTCCGAGAAAAACACTGACTGTTGCCGGTCCCGGAATAGTGGTGCGATCGAAGGTGGAAACTGCCAGGTCAACTTTTCCGTCGCCGTTTAAGTCGGCCACAGCAACTGAGGCGGCGCCACGACCGAAGTCGTAAGTAGTCGCGGTGCGGAAGGTTCCATCGCCTTTGCCGATGAAAACATTCAGAGCTCCCGTGGTGACATGGGCAGTGTCGGAATTCGCTACCACCACATCGGGATTGCCATCCCCATCCAGATCTGCCACGGTTAGCGACGTGGTTCCTACCCCCGCCGCATACTGCACGGGATTGCGAAAAGTGCCGTCACCATTCCCTAGTAGGACGCTGATGTTTCCCTGACCGAAATCTGCCGGTGCGTTCACCAGCACCAGGTCGGGCTTCTGATCACGATTGAAGTCCGCTACCGCTACGGATTGGGGCAAGTCATTCGCAGAGACGATCCATGTGTGGCTGAAACGTACCGTCGCCATTGCCTTTGAGAACGCTGACCGTGTTGTCCGTAGCGTTGGTGACAACCAGATCCAGTTTGCCGTCGCCATTCAGGTCCGCCATGGCGACTGAGGACGGTCCCTTCCCGGTGGAGTAATCCACATGAATCGCGAAGGCCCCGTCCCCTCTTCCTAACAGAACGCTGACCGTGTTGTCCCTAGAGTTGGCAACCACGAGATCCTGCCAACCGTCGTGGTTGAGATCACCCACGGCAGCCGCGGCAGGACCAACGCCGGTCGAGTACTCAAGACCTTCCAGAAATTGGGGAGTTGCGTTCCCGGAGCCAGATGCAGCCGCCGCTCTGTCTCTGATCCGGCTTTGCGGACTCCTTGCTCCCCGTCGATGCCCCAGCGGGGACGCTGGCGCAACTGTGGACGACTGATTCAGCCTGGCGTTGAAGGCAATTGTCCTGTGCATTGGTTCAGTTGTGGAGTGGGGAACGCGTGGAGCGGTGAGCGGCGCCCTTCTAGTCTCCTGCGGAAACCCATAGTTTCGCGCAGATTCCCCGGACGACGCGGCACACACAATCAGCAAGATAAAAAGAAGGGAAGTGCCATTGAGGTAGCGGCCCCGCTCCAAGCCGATGAGCAAATCCTGACCTGTCGCTCTGGCCATGGGGACCTCCCGGCCTCACCTTATACTCTCATTCTGGGTCGCCGGCGCAAAGGAATCGAGAAGAAACCGGTACCCACCACAGTGGAGCGTTCTAAATCGATGGCAAAGCATCGGGGAGATTGAGTGTTTGTCGACGTTGCTGCCATATCGGGAAGGCGATCCGGACCGGCAGAGAACTCATTGCACTTTTGACGGTTTTCGCAAGCAGCGCAATGTCAGCAGCTCGATGTTGCCGAGTCAGTGTCCGATAAGAAGCGGATGAGGTGCTCAGACTCGCTGCCCCCTTCGCGCGGATGTGGAAAAGGGGATCAGAGCGACTCGTCCCGAACTCTTTGCAACGCTGCTCAGAGGGTAAGTAGCCAAATGGACAGCCGCGCAGAATGGGATCAGGTAAAGCCACGCGGTGGGAGAGGTCAAAGCGACGTCCTGCTCCTCCGCACTCCAAGATCCCCGCATCAGAACTCGAAGTACCCGGCAGCGGCGGCTCGACGAGGGCTGCCCTCAGTTCCGGTGGCCGCAGGCAGCAAGCCGACAATCCCTCGCAGGCTTTCCCAAGCCGCCTGATTCAGCGCTGGGTCTGCGCCCACTAGGTCGCGGATCATGTTCCATGCGGCAAGGTTAAGCGCGCCCTCGGGCGGAGGCCCCATGGCCAGCGAGACCGAGCATTGAGGACAGAAACATATCCGCTGCGCCGCCGATTTTTGCCGCGGCTTGATTCCCACGGTCTGCGCGAACATATACACCGCCACGGATTTGTGTCCGAGTTCAAGCTCCCGATTGCAGCGAAGGCAACATAAAGTTTCCAAAGGTCACTTCCTGACGGCGAGTTGGGGCCAAAAAGAAATACTCTGTCCATGACCCGCGAGCCGCAAGTACGCAGAGAGATTCCCGCTAGAACGGAGGAAAGCAGAAAGCGATCCGAAGCCGTCCCGTGATCGATGAGCGGCGCTGAGGCCGCAAGCCGCTCGTCTAGAGCTTTTTGGCCAAGGCCAAGAAATGCAGGTGAACGACTTTCCATGCTTGACCACGCCGAACCCACAGCTCCGTCGACTGATAGTCGTCGGTGCCCCTGCACCGACTGCGTGGTAGGTTTCCGTAACCGGGGCGAGATCCCCATAGAACTGAAACTGCCGGTTCTCGATGCTGCGGGTGACCGCGGAAGACTTCTCGGAACGATGGCGGACACTATCTAGTTGCGGTTGCTGGTGGGTTGCCCAAACTCATCCGCGACGGTAAAGTCGTCCCCCGCGATTCGATCCAGCATTTCCGCATCGCCAGCGTCTCACGCCTTCAGCCGAAAACCGAGCATTCTGCCCATTTGCGAATATTGGAGAAATCAGAAGCAGAGAAGCAAGAGCCCATTTCATAGCAACCATGAATCCTGCTTCCTATTGTGGCTATGTTGTGCCGGGCACAGCATATTTAAAGAAGCGTGACGACTCGTCCTTCCATGACGTACACCGCTTCGCGGATCAGGTCCCGTTTGCCGAACCGTTTAGAGCAATGGGACAATGGAGACATGCAAAAACTTTTCATCATGTCAAGAAGCATAGCAGTAAATCTATTGACGGCTGGAATGCTGTTCATGGGGAATGCCTATGCCCACGCGCAGCAAACTCCGCCGGCGAAAACTCACTCAGCTCCCGGGGCCACGACCCATAAAGCAGCGGTGGCCAAAAGCCCGACCACCCTGGCACTGATCACATCAAAAGACAAGTTCAGCTACGCCCTCGGGATGAATTTGGGGACCAGCCTGCACCGGCAGTCCGTGCCTGTCGACCCAAACATTCTGTTGCGGGGCTTGAAAGATTCTCTGGCCGGCGGCAAGACGCTGCTGACGGATGACCAGGCCAAGGCGGCTCTCACCGAAGTACAGAACGAACTGCGCCAGAAGCAGCAAGCACAGATGCAGGCGGCAGGAGAGACGAACAAGAAAGAGGGAGAAGCATTCCTGGCGGTGAACAAGAGTAAAGACGGGGTCGTCACTCTCCCCAGCGGTCTGCAGTATAAGATTCTGACGCAGGGCACAGGACCGAAGCCCACATCCACTGACACGGTTGTCTGCAACTACCGGGGCACGCTCATCAACGGCACGGAATTTGACAGTTCTTACAAACGCGGCCAGCCCACGACATTTCCCGTAAGTGGTGTTATCAAGGGATGGACTGAGGCTCTCCCCCTCATGCCCGTGGGATCGAAGTGGCAACTCTTCATCCCCGCAGAACTTGCCTACGGCGAACGCGCACCGGGCGCCGAGATCGGGCCCAACTCCACTCTGATCTTTGAGGTCGAACTGCTCTCGATCCAAAACAAGAGCGAAGTCAAGAGCCCGGACAAGAAGTAGCTTTGGGCCTGGTACGGAACGCGGAAACAATACTTCCGGGGCGTCGACGCTCCCTATTCGGCGCCTACCGGTTTTTGGTCTATCCAGACACCGCGTTTCCCGGAGAAATCCACCATCGCTGGGTGGAGAAAATCGAAACGATGCGGGAGTCAAACGGCCACCATAGTTTGCTCAAGTCTTAGCCTATACCGATGACTGAGATCCATCCATTGCTAACCGTTGCCGCGTTGAACTTGGCAGCCGCTGTCAGCCCTGGCCCTGCCTTTGTACTGATCACTCAAACTGCGGCCTCATCAAGGCGGAGGGTTGCCTGGGCAGCAGCGGCCGGTACGGTCGCCGCTTCTCTCACTTGGGCTGCGGCCGCACTTCTCGGATGGCAACTCGTATTGGCCCGGGTAGCGAGTATCTACCGTCTTCTCGAGATCGGTGGTGGCCTGTATCTCTGTTTGATAGGTTGGTCAACCTGGCATCACGCCGCAGATCCGCTGCCGGTGCCTGCCGCTGGTGGCGGCGGTTCCCCCAGGGTTGGATTTCGCAAAGGGCTGCTGCTTGGTCTCTCCAACCCCAAAGTGATCGTGTTTTTCGGAACCATCTTCACGACAGTGTTTGCCCCTGCCACTCCTGTACGCGTGCGATGGGCGGCGCTGTTGGTTGTTTTCGTCAACGAAACGCTTTGGTATGGAAGCATAGCCACGCTGTTCGGAACATCGGCTATTCAACGGACCTACATGAAACTAAAAGTCCATGCAGAACGTTTCTTTGGTGGCCTTCTTTGTGCCTTCGGCGTGCGCTTGGTGTGGAGTGGAGGCCGTGCCAGATAGGGGCGAAATCGTCGGAAATCACAGCCCGAACCAAGTTGGGTTCTAGCCAGAAGCCGAAGGCATCGTGCACTCTGCTGCTATGCACGCTGGAGTGTCTTCGACCATCAACCGATCCCAAGGCCAAAACCCTTCCACCAAGTTTTTTAGATTGGCGCAATTGCGTAAGCTGCGCCGGTGCGAGCAGGTGGCTGCGATTTGCTTCCGGGCCCGCGGCAGCGGCATTGAGTTCCTGCTGGTTCAGACCCGCAAGGGACGATGGATTTTCCCCAAGGGGAGTGCCGAGCCGGGTTTAACCCACGCCCAGGCTGCTGCGCTCGAGGCTTTCGAAGAAGCCGGAGTTCATGGCCGGATGGAGGAAGCTTCGTTTGCCCGCTACGTTCAACGCAAGCGTGGCCACATGCGGCGCGCCACCGAGCTGGCCGTCTCGGCTCATCTTTGTGAAGTGTTGCGGCTCGTCCCCCCGCCGGAGTTGAATCGAAATCCGACCTGGTTTTCTGCCGAAAAGGCGAAGCGGCGTCTACGCGACGACCGCGCGCCTGATTACGGTGCCGACCTGTCTCGCGTGATTGACAAGGCGATAAACCGTATCCAGCGATCACGCAGCGGGCTGGGCACGGCGCCTGAGGCGCCATCCAGTACACAGCCAGCTGGTACACAAAGAAAAGATGCAGGGCAGAAAGCGCGACTCATCCAGATTGACTGTGCTCGGGGAACAACCGGCAGAACCAAGGCTGCGTCAGCCGGCTAAAACCGATCTACGCGCCAGCGCAGACCGCCGAACGAGCCGGTAGCCCAACCCGGCCGCAACGTCTTCCGTGGACACCGTTACATCGGTAACTTGCCAGAGTGTGACTAACTTCTTAACCTCCAAAAGCGGCTTGTCAGTGTCTGGCCACAGGATTTGAGTTCACGTGCTCGAACCAAAAGCATCGGAGTTCATGGGAGCCGCGCGCCACGGCTGCGCCGCGCTTGGGGTGCTCGTGGTCTTTCTTCTTTTGGCATCAACCTCTTCCATCAGGGCTCAAAATACTCCAAGTTCGCGCAAGCTGGTGTACAAGGTGGCTCCGAAATACCCGCGCGAATTGAAGCAGAACGAAATCGGGGGGGTGGTACGCCTGTCGGTTTCGATTAGTCCTAATGGTTCGGTAGGCAAAGTCACTCCCATTGGGGGCAACCCGGTCCTGGTGGATGCAGCCACCGTAGCGGTCAAGCAGTGGAAATACGTCCCTGCAGATCACCCGACGACCACTGAAGTCCAGTTGGATTTTATTCCTCATCAATAGTAAATAGTCGCGCTTCAGCGGTCGTTCCTACGTGGGTTCGCACCTAGCGGTTTGTGACTCCCGTGCCGCCGCGGTGCTAGGCTGGTCCCATCGCTTTCTGATTGTGCAACAGGCACAGGAGACGCCATCGCGATGCCGTTTTCCGAAAGCCATTCCTTTCAGGTAGCGCCGCCGTCCCGGCGGCTGTCGTGGAGGCGTCCCGCCCGCACCGGCGAGGGCAAGATGCCCTCGGGACCGCTGGCGAGACGCCCGCGCTACGAGTCCGCCATGTTGCTGCTGGCCATCTTCATGCCCGGAGCGCTCCAAGTCGCGGCGGGTGAAAGCATGCCCGCAATTTCAAAAAGCGGGGCAGCGAGTGCCTGGGCCATTCACTGGCAGCCGGAGCCGCTGGTGAATGGATCTCCCGTGTTATTTCAGGTCGCACCACCGGCGCGCCTGACCGGGCTCTCAGCGAAATGGCTGGAACATGACGTTTCCTTCACCTACGACGCGGCCAGCAAGACCTGGTACGGGATTGCCGGGATCAGTCTGGAAACTCGTCCAGGGATCTACCCTCTCGAACTGAAGGGAACTGCCTCCCGAGGAACCGAAATCTCCTTTGCCCGAAAGGTTGCCGTCCGGGCAGCGAAGTATCCAAGCGTTGCAGTGAGCGTAGCCAAGCGATACACCGAGCCCAGCCAGCAGGAACTGGAACGCATTCACCAGGACAAAACCGTCAAGCAGGACGTGTTCCGGCATACCGATCCGGATCGGGAGTGGTTGGGGAAGTTTCGTCCGCCGGTCGATGCACGCGTCTCCGATGTTTTCGGCACGCGGCGCACCTTCAACGGAAAAGTTCAGAGCATGCATCAGGGGCTCGATTACGCGGTTCCGCAGGGCACACCGGTTTTGGCCGCTAACACAGGCAGAGTTTTGCTGGCGGGCCCGCTGTATTTTGAAGGAAATTGCGTGGTGCTCGATCATGGGCAGGGACTGCTGACGCTGTACCTCCACCTGTCAGAGATCAAAGTGAAGGCAGGTGAGCGGGTCGAAGTTGGCCAGGAGATCGGGTTGAGCGGAGGCACAGGCCGAGCCACGGGACCCCACCTGCATTTGGCTGTACGCTGGCAAGGCGTCTACCTAAATCCCGCCACCCTGTTGACCCTGAAGCTACCTTGAAATCGCTGCGGGCGGTTGTCTCCGCGTGCTTGTTCTGGTTGCAGTTTTCCGGTTTCGAGCCCTTACAGCCGGCCATCCACGGTTCTTGATGTTCCGCTGCGCGGAATCGGTAGAGAGCGAATTGGGGCTCGCAAGTTCAGGTTCCTGACCAAGCGGTGGAGGTAGTTCGCGTGCACTCCCAGGATGCGAGCTGCTTCCGTGTAATTGCCTCTAGCTTCCTCCACAGCGGTAAGGATCAGATGTTTCTTCAATTGCTTGACCGCCAGGTGGTACCTCGCTTCCTGCACTCCGGGTGCGGGATCTTTCTCCAGAACGGACTCGGGAAGGTCTTCGGGCCGGATCGTATCGGATACTCCTAACACCAGGGCGCGCTCGATGGCATTTTCAAGTTCGCGCACGTTGCCGGGCCAGTCGTAATTCATCAGGCCGGACATGGCTTCAGGAGAAATCTTCTTCGCCTTCACTTTGCATTTGACGGCAAACTTAGAGACAAAGTATTCGGCCAGAATTGGAACATCTTCGGGGCGTTCACGCAGCGGAGGCACAACCACCGACACTACGTTCAGCCGGTAATAGAGATCCTCGCGAAATGTCCCCGCCTTGACAGCGTGTGCCAGATCCTTGTTGGTGGCCGCGATCAAGCGGATGTCTACCGAGATGGGGCGGGCTCCGCCCAGCCGCTCGAACTCGCGCTCTTGCAGAACTCGAAGGAGTTTGACCTGCAGCGACGGCGCCATTTCTCCAATCTCGTCCAGAAACACTACCCCTCCGTCAGCCATCTCCAACCGGCCCTTCTTTTGCCTCTGGGCGCCTGTGAATGCGCCTCTTTCATAACCGAAGAGTTCGCTTTCCAGCAGACCTTCAGGAATGGCGGCACAGTTGATGGCGACAAAGGGTCGGCTGGTGCGCGGGCTGTTGCGATGAATCGCCCGCGCCACTAGCTCTTTTCCGGTGCCGCTCTCGCCACCCACCAGCACCGTAGCATCGGTCGGGGCCACCCGGGACAGGAACCGGTACACCTCCTTCATGGGACTGCTTTCGCCAACCATGTTGTGCTGAAGATTGATTTCCGTCGCCAGGCGCAGGTTTTCCTGCTCCAGCCACAGCAGCCGCCGTGCATTCTCCAGCGCGACGGCCGAGATGCCGGCGATGCCGGCCACGAGTTCCAGATGGTCCCGATCAAAACGAGTGACCGGGTTGGTCGTGTCTAGATAGATGCAGCCGATTACTCGTTGAAAAACCGTCAGCGGCACGCACAACAGGGATCGCACCTGGAAGGTGACCAGGCTTTCCACCCCGCTCAATCCTCCGCTACCGGGTACGTCCGCGCCTAAGATCGCGACTCCTTGCTCCATCACCTGGCGTGTGATGGTGCGGCTCACGCGCACTGGTTCCCCTCGTTTGACCGACCTGGGATGGACGAACAGCGAGGAGAACTTCTCGTTGCCGGTGTCGTCAAGCAGGATAGCGCCACGCTCGGCCGGCACCACTTCAAAAATCAGTTCCAGAATTTGCCTCTGTAACTGGTTCAGGTCAGAAATGGAATGAACTACGCGGCTGATCTTGAGCAGTGCGTTCAGATTCCGTCCCAGCCGCGAAGTTGCCGGCAATTGTTTCAGGATCCGTTCTGGCTGAAGGTAGAGTACGTCCTGGGGTCGGATCTGCGTGGTTGCCTGGGTGATGGCGTCGTCGAACTCCACGGCGGCCACGATTGCTTCATCGGGGTCTTCATCTTTGTCCAGAAACACAAACACAGATTCGCCCACCGAGATTCGGTCGCCGTGACATAGACTTGCCTCCGACACCGCCCCTCCGTTTACGAACGTTCCATTGCGGCTGTCGAGGTCGCAAATCTTGTAACTGTCCTGCTCGCGGCTGAGCACGCAGTGACGTCGCGACAGGGAGAGATCGCTGATGGCGAGCGAGTTGGATGGATCTCGCCCAATCCTGATTTCGGCATCGGTCAGAAAGTAGGTGGAATCGGTCAAAGGTCCGGCGGCTACCTGAAGTCTGGGTTTCACTGGTTTGGGCCTCGTTCGTGCATCTCGTTTATCACAGTTGCAGGCTTTTCGAGCCGCGGAAATGATCCTGTTCCACTATCCGAACAGATAGAGCACTATCCGGTCGGATAGGATTGTGGTCTCTGAGGAGCGCTAGCTCCGTGCCCGGGGATGCAGCTAAGGTTAATTTAATCAATAGGGTACGTGGAGTCTATACATTTCGGCAACCGGTTCCGGCAATGGCGGAGTACGTGCTACTTACGTTGAGCGGTGCCGGTCTGGCAAAAAGCGACGGGGGAAGCGCTTTCAGAAGTTCTGCCGGGTAGCGCCGACCCGGGAATCCGAGGGACCCCCTCATCGGGTTCCCGGTAAATTCTTCTACGCCTGACCAAGAACTATCAACTGACAACTGGTCCAACCTCTCTCCGTCAGAAAATTCTGAGCCGGATGTTTCTACCCGCCTATGGCAACCAAGGGTTCGGAATCTTGTGAGACATTTGTCTGCAACACCACGCCCTCGTTGAAGGTCACCGTCTTTCCCGAGATGGCGGGAACCCGTTCGCCCGGCACCAGGATTCCCACAAGATTGAGGGGATCGGCAGCCGACAACACAATCGTTGCTCCGGTGTTTGGCATTTTTCGGGTTGCCCGCAACGACTCCACCGCCACCGGCAGCGCAAACTGTTCGCCCAGAAAACCATCCACGAAGCGGCCGCCGCGAATTTCGCCTCGATCTTCCAGGCGGCGGAAAGCCATTTGCAGTTCCCGCCACTTCGGGAGATTGGTCTCGCGCGCCAGCAAGTCGCGAAAGACGATGCCGTAGCGCTTGAGCAGCATCCAGCAAGTGGCTTCGACCGCACGATTGCCATCTGCGGCTTGATCCGTGTACAAGACCGCCCATCTGCCGGTGCTGTGTCGGGGACGTGACATCCGTCCGTTGCCTTGCCCGGCGCGCCGTTTGGGATCGATCAATGAGCGCAAATTGTCGAAGCCATCGGCGGTGATCAGTCCGCCCGCGACCAACTCCCACAGTGCCGTCTCCACCTCGGCTTTGAGCCGGCCTGTGCCGCGCACGATGTCGGCAAAAAACGACGCGCCGCGCTGGCGCAGGAAGTCCAGCACCTGCCGCGCGACTTCGCTTAGGCCTCGCGCTTCGGGCTGATCTGGGGCGGCGTTGCTGGAGGCTGGACGACGCGGTGTCATCCAGTCGGCTTCCTCGCGCACAAAGAATGTAATCGGGGCCACGCTGGTCGGAATCACCCGGCGTTTTCCCGCGACCGTGTCATCGAGCGTGGCGGGATGCGGAGACAAGCGCCCCCAACCGACGGCACCGGTAAGGCAAAGCTGGTCGAGCCACTTGGGGTCGTAATTTGAAATACGCCGCCCAAGAACGTGCCTTTCCCATGCGCTGGCGGGAATCTCAAAACCCTGCAACTGTCGCAGCACATCGAGTGTGGCGCGTTCTCCCTGCATCTGGGTTCCCGGAGCAACATGCTGCCAGCGCAACAGCCAGCGCATGAACTGAGCGGAGGTCACTGGCTCGATCTGCTGGCGCAGGGTGGCCACGGTCAGGCGGTGAATGCGCGCCAGCAACCGTCGTTCGCACCACTCGTGCTCGTGTGGCGCGGGCGCCCCCGCCCGCGAGGTCTTGTCCGTAAATTGTCCTCGCAGGACGCTGCCGCTGGCTTCCATGCGGAGTAGCGCCTTTTCGATTTCTCCCGCAGGAAGCCCGAGCAGTTCTCCGAGTTGCGAAGCCGTAATCGGACCCAGATGTGACATCCAGCCGGTGACCAGGGCAAGCATGGCGTCCTCGGGTGCGGGCAGGGTAGTCTCAATCTCCGGTACAGGTCGATCGAACCCGGAGCCAGGGAAGAGCCGCGAAAATGTCTTTACCCGCTCCGCCGCAACCCAGTAACTTGCGCCAGCGTGCTCAGCACGAGTGGCGCGTCCTTGTTCGAGTAGTCTCTTGAAATGTGTCGGCCACTCGCTCGCGCCGCTATTGCGCTTGGAACTCCCGTCGGCTGTCCAGTCGAACCATGCGCGACCGACGCCATCAGTTTCAGATAAGCCGACCAAACTCAGTGACGCGGCACCTGTTTGGGCAGGTGGGTCGCCCGCCTCCACATGGGCAGTGATGGCTTCCGGCAGCGCGATCAAGGTGTGCAGTACATCATGCAGCTCATCGGCATCGCGCATATCCGGCCAGGCTTCTTCGCGGACCTGGGCGATCGCGGTTGGATCGAGCTTTCCCACTTCCTCGAGCACCGATTCTGGGAGGATGCGGCGCATTTCGACGGCACGTGCTCTTCGCTCTTCGAGCGGCGCGTCATCAAGGTAGGCGTAGGGATTCGCATTCAAAATCTCGTGCGAGAATTGCGACGGCACGGGAGTGTCCACCGCCAGGCAACGGATGCGTCCTTCCTGCATGCCACGCAGCAGCGATCTGAGGCCGTCGATATCCATGGCTTCGGTGAGCACGTCCTTCATGACTTCTTTCACCAGCGGATGATCGGGAATCTGAATGTCCCCCACGATGTTTTCCTGGCAGGCCGCCACGTCTGGAAACACCGACGCCAGCAGATCATCGGACCGCATACGCTGAATCTGTGGCGGAACTTTTTTGCCGCTCTGAAAACGTAGCAACGCGAGCGCGCGATTGGCGTCCCAGCGCCAGCGGGTTCCGAAGATGGGCGAATCAAGCGCGGCTTGTTCGAGAACCGGTTGCACCGTCTCCGAGTTGAGGAAATGAAAAACGTCGGCCAAGGGAAAGCTGTGTTGCTCGGCCAGAGCGATGTTGAGACCGTTGTCGGTGGCCGCAGCCTGCAGTTCAAAATTGAAGCTGCGGCAGAAACGCTTACGCAGCGCCAGACCCCAGGCCTTGTTGATCCTGCCGCCATAGGGTGCGTGGATGATCAGCTGCATTCCGCCGCCCTCGTCGAAGAAGCGCTCCGCGATGATCGTGTCTTGGGTGGGAACATCACCCAACACTGCGCGGCCTTGCAAGACGTACTCAATCGCCTGCTCGGCGCCGGAATCATCCAGGCCGCATTCTTCCTTCAACCAGGTAACCGTCTGTGCCACCGCGGGCTGGCTCTGTGAAATTCCAACCGGGAAGACGTCGCGCAGACGGTTGCTGATTTCCTTGCGAAGATCGGCGACCTGGGCGGAGAGTTCCTGGGTTCGCGCTGGAGCCTCGCCGCGCCAAAAGGGAACGTTGGGCGCAGCGCCGTGGGCATCTTCCACCAGCACGCGGCCGGATTTGCCTTCCACCCGGCGAATGCGCCACGACGTGTTGCCGAGGAGCACGATGTCGCCGGCCATGCTCTCGACGGCGAAGTCTTCGTCCAGCGTGCCAACGACAATTCCATCCGGCTCGGCGACCACCGTGAACAGCGCGGTCTCCGGGATGGCGCCGCCGCTGGTGATGGCCGCCAGCCGGCTGCCCCGGCGCGGGCGCAGTTTGCGGTTCACGCGGTCGCGATGGATGTAGGCGCCGTAGCGGCCGCGCCGCGCCGCAATTCCTTCCGAGAGCATTTCGAGAACGGAGTGGTAAGCTTCGCGAGACAGATTGCGATAGGGATAAGCCCGTTTCACGAGCGCGAACAGTTCATCTTCATCCCAGCCGCCTGGATCATTTTCTTCGTTCGTGTGCCGCAGGAGTCCCGCCCGTGTGTCGAGAGCGGCAGGGGTTATGTGGTTTGCACTGGCCGACGCGATATCGTTTTCCCAAAGCCCAGCCTTTAAATCCTCAAGTCCTGATATGGCCGCCGGCGTTCGCGGGCGGGGCGCCCGCGCCACCGGAATATTGCCACCCTCGGCAGCACAGCTTGCCACGATCTGCTGGGCCAGAATATCCAGCGGTGACTCAGGAATCGTCAGCCGATCCAGATCTCCCTGTCGGATCGCGCGCACTAACGATGCGCACTCCAAAAGATCGTCACGCGTGCCCGCGAAGAATCGTCCCTTGGGGATGGCGCCACGCCAGTGCCCGGAGCGTCCAACCCGCTGCAACGCGACCGCGATCGCCCGCGGCGAACTGATCTGGACAACCAGATCCACCGTGCCAATGTCGATTCCAAGCTCCAGCGACGCCGTGGCCACCAGTACTTTGACTTCGCCTTCTTTCAACTTCCGTTCCGCGTTGAGGCGGAGCTTGCGCGACAAACTGCCGTGATGCGCGGCCACGTTGTCTTCGCCCAACCGTTCTCCCAGGCGATGCGCAATTCGCTCCGCCAGACGCCGGGTGTTGACGAACACCAGCGTGGAGCGATGTTGCTCGACCAGTTCCACCAAACGGGCGTAGATTTCGTCCCACATTTCGTTAGTGGTAATTGGACCAAGCTGGCTGGCGGGCACTTCCACGGCGAGATCGAGCCTGCGCTTGTGTCCGACGTCCACGATGACCGGCGCCGGCCGGCCATTGCCGGTCAGGAAGTGCGCCACTTCTTCGATCGGCTTCTGGGTCGCGGAAAGTCCGATGCGCATCGGAGGACGATAGGTAAGCGCCTCCAGACGCTCCAACGAGAGCGCCAGATGCACGCCCCGTTTGTCGTCGGCTACGGCGTGGATTTCGTCCACGATGACGGTCTCCACATCGCGCAGGATGGCACGGCTTTTTTCGGCAGTAAGCAAAATGTAGAGCGATTCCGGGGTGGTAACTAGAATGTGCGGCGGCCGCTTCAGCATCGTGCGGCGCTCGTGCATTAGAGTGTCGCCGGTACGGACCGCAGTGCGAATCTCGGGCATCAACAGTCCGCGCTGCTGCGCCATTTGGAGAATCTCACCCAGCGGCCCTTCGAGATTCTTCTGAATATCGTTGCTTAGCGCCTTCAGCGGAGAGACGTAAAGCACTTCAGTCCGGTCGTGCAGATCACCGGCTAGCGCTTTGCAAACCAGCCGGTCAACGCAGGCGAGGAATGCGGCTAGCGTTTTGCCAGAACCGGTGGGTGCGGAGATAAGTGTCGTTCGTCCCGCCAGAATGTGAGGCCATCCCAGTTCCTGCGGCTCGGTGGGCGTACCAAACTTTCGGACAAACCACTCCTGGACCAGCGGATGGGCCCAAGCGAGCGCCCGAAGGTCGGGCTCTGAAGCAAGGAGGGACACAGAGAACATTTTAACTGAAAGCGTTGTTTCGTAAAATGTTCGCCTTTAAAACTTTGAGGAAGGCACGTACCTCAGTATCTATCGCGCCGAACAAGAGCCTCTCGTTCTCTGGCTCATCACCGACGAGTTCATCCACAGCCTTGTCGGATGCTGCGAAGGCGAGGATTCGCCGGTCGAGGCCCGGGAACGTGAGCACCGAATCGAGTAGGGCCGGACGGCACGATGACCCAGACCTAAGTCCTCGACGCCAACGCACGGTTGGATCTCGCGGGTCCGGGAACCGGGAAGGCGGAGCAACTGCTGCAGGCGGCCCTGCGGAATCAGGCTTTGGTTTTGACCTCTGTCCTCAATTGGGGTGAAGTTTTCTCCCTGCTGTGGCAGCGGCGCGGCGAGGAGAAAGCCCGACAAACGATTGCGAAGTTGTCACGCTTTCCGCTCCGGATCGTCGTTGTCGATTTTTTTGCAGGCGCTCCAGGCCGGCGAACCTAAGGCCCTCCACAAAATTCCCTAGGGGAACTGCGTGGCAGCCACCCTGACTATCCTGCACCCAGGCCGTCTGGTGACTTCGACCGCGACTTCGAAAAGCTCGGCGTCACTTTCCGATCCTGTGGATCCGCCGCCCATAAGCCGTCGGCGACGGAATGCTAGAATCGCGGCGATGTCCAAACTATCCGCTGCAACCCGCGCCCGCAAAATAAAACTCCTGCTGTTCGATGTAGATGGTGTTTTCACTGACGGCAAGATCTACCTCTTTCCTGTTCCGTCCGAAGCCCAGCATCCCATCGTTGTTGAGACCAAAGGCTTCAGCGCGCATGACGGCGCGGGCATTTCTCTCGCGCGGCTGGGAGGCCTGAAGACCGGGCTCATCACCCGGCGCAATTCGGAGACGGTAGCGCTTCGTGCGCGTGATCTCAAACTGGAGTACGTCTATCAGGGAATTATGAACAAGTTGACAGCGTTTCGCGAAATTATTGGCAAAGAGGGGCTTGGCGCCAGCGAAGCAGCGTTTGTCGGTGATGACGTGATCGATCTTCCTCCGATGCAAGACTGCGGACTTTCTATCGCAGTGGCCAACGCCCGCAGCGAAGTGAAAAGCAGAGCGCACTACATAACCCCTCATGCCGGTGGAGAGGGGGCTCTGCGCGATGCGATCGAGTACATCCTGAAAGCGCAGGGAAAGTGGAAGCGAGCGGTGGAAGACTATATCGGTGGGGAATCAACCTCAGGTGATTAGCGCTTTCGATATTCGGATTTGCCGATTGCTGGCCTTGCGAAGGGAAGCCCGAGCCGAAAAGAAAACCCCACCGGTCGCCTGCTTGGGGCGTGCTCGGGTTGGCGACCGGTGGGCTACCGTTTCTCCTTACTCACCCTGTTGTTTTCAGGAGTTGTTGGAAAGTATAAACCCGGCGGCAATAGAAAGTTGCGGCGAATTGTGTAAATATTTGTAATTCGTCGTTACTCCGGAATCGCCAGCGGACGGGCAGCCATTAAGTCGGTGAAGCGAGGGTCTTTGCGTAGTCCGGCAAACTCGTCGTCTTTATAAACGTCCTCGATTCCCTTGTAGCCTTCCTCCATGGCGCGTCGCAAATATTGCAAAGAGCGGTCAGCAATGCCAGCCTTGGCGTAGAGCTTGGCCAGGACGTAGTAGAAATGGGCCCGGTCCCCCGGAGAGGACATCTGCGCTTGCACTCCGGTGTGAGAGGTCCGCTCGAAAATATCCGGATCAATTCGGAGGGCCTCGTTATATGTGAGGCTGGCTTTTTCGAACTGCTTCTTCGAGAAATATGCGGCGCCGAGATTGCTGTAGAAAGAGCCGGAATCTTGCCGCAGCTTGATGGCTTGCTCGTATTGCTTGATGGCCTTCCCGTACTTCTTTTGAAGATAGTAAATTACACCCAAATTGTTGTAGGCATCGGCAAACTGGCGGTCGTTCTTGATCGCCAGTTCGAAGTCCTTACGGGCTTCATTGAAACGTGCCATTTGAAGTTGGTTGATGCCAATCTTGTTGTGAAGCCGGGCGTTGGCGGGATCTTTTGCGAGCGCCGCCCGATAGTAGTCCAGCGCGTCCAGGTAAGATTTTTCCGCGCGCAAGGTGTCGCCGCGCTGTTCCAAGTCTGTGACGGTAGCATTTGCCGCCGGGGCCTCAGCTCGCCGTACGGGCGGGGGGGCGACCTGAACCTGCTCCGAGGAGTGGACCTGGGCCAGAGGGGAAGAACTGGCGTGGACGGCAGCTGCCAGAACGAAAAGCAGAAAGTGACGACCCATAAGTCGACTCCTGAAGACGGTGGGCTAGCCGGCGTCGCACGTGTCTACTGGGGACCGTTACCGCCATTGTCTGCCGGTTTGGGCGGCGGAGGGTTAGACGGTTTGTCGTCCTTAAAGATACCTGTAATCTTGCCAAAGAACCCTTTTTTCTTCTTGCCGGGATCTTCGGCCGTCGTGCTGGCTCCGCTCGCGGGGTTACCGCCGGGCTGGGCACCAGGCGGCGGAGGCGGAAGGGCCTTTTCTCCACCAAGTCCAAAAACCCGGGAGAAGAAGCCGCGCATTCCCGTGCTTTGGTCGCAGGTCTCACTGGGCTCGGTTCCGGCGATGAACGCCGCGTTGTAAGTTTCCGGACAAGCAGGAGTGGCCAGCAGATTGGTCGTTTTGTCGAGCTGCACATCCACGACCCCGGACGGTTGGGAAAACGGCTTCGTGTCCGAGTACTGGGGAAGCGTAACCGCCTTCTTCATGAATTCTGCCCAGATTGGGGCTGCGGTCTGAGCACCGCTTAGACGAAGGTCGCTATAGTCGTCGTACCCCACCCACACGATGCATAGCAGGTTGCTGGTATAGCCGGCGAACCAGCCGTCGTGGGAGCTGCCAGTCTTGCCGGCGCCTGGGGCGGTAAAGCCACGCTGGCGAACCACATAGGCAGTCCCACTGTTCATCACACCTTCCATCATGGTGGTCATGAGATAAGCGACGCGTGGATCGAGCACTTGCCGCCTCTCCGATTTGAAATCCATCACCACGTCACCGTTGGCGTTCCGCACCGAATTCACCACCGTGGGGGAGATCCTTTCCCCGGAGTTGGCGAATACGGTGTAAGCGGCTGCCATGTCCACGGGAGTGGCATCGTAAGCTCCCAATGCCATGGCAGGCGTCGCTTTCACGGAAACAATGCCAGCTGACTTGGCCAGGTCCGCCACCTTGTCGTAACCCACCTCTTGGGCGAGCTTTACGGTGGCATTGTTCAAAGACATCGCCAGGGCATAACGGGCGGTTACTTCGCCGTGATATTCCTCCTTGTAGTTGCGGGGCTCGTAGATCTGATCACCGTAGGCGAAGGTGCTCGGTTCGTCCGTAACCATGGTCGCAGGGGTGAACACCGGGTTAGCGCCGTCCAGGGCTGTATTCATTGCGGCGGCATAGACGAACGGTTTGAAAATCGATCCCGTGGGACGCTTCGCCACCGCGTGATTCAACTGGCTCATGCCATAGTTTCGCCCGCCCACCAAGGCCAGAACTTCGCCGGTATGCGGGTTAATCGCCACCAGCGAGACCTGGGCCTGAGGCCCGGGCAGAACTTTGGTTTCGAATTTATTCTTCCCGATCCGAGTGCGCTTGGTGCGCAGCTTGGTTACCTGATCGTCAACCAGTTTCATGCCGGTTTGCACAGCTGTGGCCGCCGCTTTCTGCAACTCGGGATCGAGCGTCGTATAAATCCGATAGCCCTGGTCGTTCATCTGCCGTTCGTCCAGTTTGCTGATCAACGTTTCCCGCAGCATGTCCACGAAGTAAGGTGCGTCGCTGGCTTCCACATTGGGCGGCGCCAGCTTCAGGGGGGTCGCCTTGGCTTTTTCGGCTTCTGCTTTCGGCAGCGCATGGGTCTCGACCATGCTGTCCAGCACCAGGTTGCGGCGTTCCAGGGCGCGCTCGGGATGGCGGTAGGGTGACAGATAGCTGGGTGCCTGAATGATTCCAGCGATCAGGGCTGCCTCGGCCGGGGTGAGATCCTTCAGATCTTTGTTGAAGTAGGCTTGCGATGCCTGGGCAAAGCCGCTAATGGTGAACGAACCGCGCTGGCCCAGATCCACCCGATTGGCATAAAACTCGAAGATCTGCTGCTTGCTGAGCTTCTGCTCCATCTCCAGGGCGATCAGCATCTCCGACAGCTTGCGCTTGACTGTCTTTTCCGGAGTCAGGAAGAACGCCCGGGAGAGCTGCATGGTGATGGTTGAACCGCCCTGCTCGTGGCGCTGATGAGTCACGTCCACCCACGTGGCCTCTGCCAGACGGATAAAGTTCACCCCGCCGTGCTGGAAGAAGCGCCGGTCTTCAATGGCTAGCACCGCATCCACCATCAGCCTTGGAATTTGGTCATACGTGACCAGTTGCCGCTTGGAACGTTGTTCCGCATCGAACAGCGAAGTGATCATCTGGGGTTCGAGTTCGTAGGCTGCAAGCTCGCCGGATTGGCTGCTGATGCTGTCGACCTTGCCGCTGCGAATGCGAATGACGGCCGATTCCTGGCTGTGATAGGAATCGGGCCCGGGCTTGATCTCGATTCCGCCCTCAAGCACACGGTAGCTCCCCATCGACGATTTACCAGCGTTCTGATCGGAATAACCAGCGTGACGCAGCTCAGCCGCAATTTCTTTAGGCTCGATCTTCTCGCCTACCTGCACCGCATGGGGAATGGCGTAAATCCTGGCCGAGTTGCCGAACACCGGACCCTTGAAGCGCTGGTCAATCATCCGGCCGAACGTGACGTAGTAGTAAGTAAATATTCCCCCGGTGGTGGCGGCCAGGACGAGGAAAACTATCAGCGCGGCTTTTAACAGTGGATCGCGGGGGAACGGCCAACTTCCGGCCTTGCCAGTCTTCCTGCCGGTCGGAATCTTGAGTTTAATGGCCACGATTGGATGGTCGGCTTCGCCTTTACTACCTTAGAGTGCAGAGTTCACGTCTGCCGTTATCTGGAACCAATGAATGTCCTGCTCGGGCCACACCCAGAGCTCCAGACTTGATTTCGACTTCGCCTTCCTTCGACTCAACTTTGACGAGATGATTCATTTTAACCCGTCGGGCCCAGGTTTTGCCGCACCTGCGGGTTGGCAGGAAGGTACGCTGGTTCGAGGTTGTAGCGTCGGCATCCGGCGGATGCGGGACAGACGTCTCCCGCGGGCCCGCCAGCGCCGAGCAAACGGCTCGCCCCCACAACATGTTAGGGGGTGGTTTAGATGGCAAACAAGAGTACGGAAGCCGGGGGAGCGGCGTACCAGGTTCCGGCAGCAGTCGGGGAACTTTGCAGGCGTCAACGTCTTTAGGTTTTAGAAGACACTCCGGTTCGTGCTGGAGGGGTCGAAGTTCAGATCCAGAGGGTACCCCGGAAGATTCAAATGTACGGTATAGGGAGCTTCGATGGTGACGGAACCGGCATAGGCTAACCCGGTCCGCCTGATCTTGATTTGCTCCTTGGTAATCGGAATATCGATCTCCTGCGCCTTCTTGAAAACTGCATCACGGATGGTGTCATCGCTCTTGGTGCTGTAGGTGCCCATCTGTGCCTCAGTCTTGATGGCGTCCTCGAACTGGTAGTTCGAGAAGAAAGGCGGTGCCAGTTCGGCGATTAGATACACAACTGCAACGATCGTGAACACACCAACAACCAGCTTCAGCGAACCCATTACGCGCTCCGCTTTCGGTCGCGCGCCAGGAGACCCCCCTTAGCCCGCCGACCGTAATTGTTTTTCAAAATATTCGGTTATTGCCGGGATGCTAGCATCCTCGATTTGCCGTGTCGAGCGCCGAACCACTTCCACAGTATCTTCGGTAACCTTCTTTCCCACGGTGACACGAAAGGGAATGCCCACCAGGTCAGCGTCCTTAAACTTCACCCCTGGCCTTTCGTCGCGGTCGTCCAGTAACACCTGGTAACCAGCGGACTCCAAACGGCTCGCAATGTCCTCGGCGGCGGCTTTTATTTTTTCATCACCCACATTGGTGGGGGTGACGACGATTTGGAAAGGCGCAATCTGCGGCGGCAGCCAAAAGCCGTTTTCGTCATTGCCTTGCTCCACGCATGCGGTCAAAATGCGCTCGATTCCGATGCCGTAACTGCCCATGATCGGCGTAACTTCCTTGCCGTTCTTGTCCAGCACCCGCGCCCCCATCGACTCCGAGTACTTGTAGCCCAGCTTGAAGATGTGGCCGATTTCGACCGCAGTGTCAATGCGTAGCGGTGCGCCACAGTTCGGACAGGCTTCGCCCGCACTTACGCTGCGCAGGTCGGGGTAAGCAGTGGGATGGAAGTCGCGGCCCGGAGTAAGGTTCTTGAGGTGATAGTCTTCCTTGTTGGCCCCGCCAATCAGATTGGTGCGGCCTTGGAGTACTTTGTCCACCAGCAGCAAGGGATGCTCGATGTCGTCCATGTCCGTCGCCCAGGCTATGCCGATCGGTCCCAGAAATCCCGCCGGAGAATTGAACAGCCGGCGAATTTCATCTTCCATCATCGGGCGCGTCACCTTGCCCTGGAGCGCGGACGACAGCTTGGTTTCGTTCATCTGATGATCGCCACGCATTAACAACACCACCGCCCGCGGCTTGTTTTTGCCCGTCTTGGCGTCTGCGTCTTCCAGCATCAGCGCCAGTGTCTTCATTTTGTTCTTGGGCGAGACGCCCAGGAAATTCGCCACCTCTTCGATTGTCTTCATTCCTGGGGTGTGTACTTCGAGCGGCTTGCCATCGCCCTGCGCGGGGAGATCCTCCACCTCCGCCAGTTTTGACGCCGCCTTCTCCAGGTTGGCCGCATAATTACACTGTTCGCAGCTCACGATCTGGTCTTCGCCCGCGGGAGTCCGTACCATGAACTCATGCGATAGCGATCCGCCCATTGCGCCTGAATCGGCTTCGACCACCAGGTACTTCAATCCGCAGCGGTCGAAGATTCGACAGTAGGCGTCGTAATGCTTCTGGTAAGAAACGTCAAGGCCGACGGCGTCCATGTCAAACGAGTACGAATCTTTCATGATGAACTGCCGCACGCGGAGGAGGCCAGATTTGGGCCGGGCTTCATCGCGGAATTTGGTTTGGATCTGGTACCAGATTTGCGGCAGTTGTTTGTAGCTGCGCAGTTCTTTGCGCGCAATCTCGGTCATCACTTCTTCATGGGTCATGCTCAGGCACAGATCGGCCCCTTTGCGGTCTTTGAGCCGGAACATGTTGTCGCCCATAACCGCCCAGCGCCCGCTGGCCTCCCACAGTTCCCTGGGATGAATCGCCGGCAGGAAGAACTCCTGTCCGATCTTGTCCATCTCCTCGCGCACGATACTCATGATCTTGTTGAACGAGCGGTTGCCAAGAAACAGATAGGAGTAGATGCCGGCGGCCAGCTGGCGGATGTAGCCTGCCCGTACCAGGAATTTGTGGCTGGCGACCTCAGCGTCCGCCGGAGCCTCGCGCAGGGTGGGAATGAAGAGTTCTGACCAGCGATGCATAGTTAGATTGTTTCCGTGAGTTGGGAATTGGTTATTGTACGCGGGAGTACGGATCTTTGCCTATGTGCAGAGAATCGCCGGCTCCAGGGCAAGAAAGTGGAAGGGATGCAAATTTATCGGTACCTGGTCGAGGGCAACGATCTGATCAAAGCAGCTACCCAGCCAACTGTTTCAGAATTTCTTTCCCCAACTTCTGCGCCTCGCCGAAAAACTTCTGATATTCGACGAACTGCCGGTTCAACTCCAGCGATTTGTCCGCATTGAGCCGTTTCCGCAGGATCATGTCGCGCACATGGACCGGGTTAGGGAGCGTGGCTTCCTCAGTGAGTTCTTCCAGTGCCGTATTGGGATCGTAGTGATACATGGTTGTATTGTAGCGCCGGCGCCCCGCCGGCTGTGTGGCGGGCGTCTCGCCCGCCTGTCCGAGACAACGGTGCTAGATCATCTCCATCCCCCACAAATCGTGCAGGTGGACAATTCCCAATAGCGTGCGCTCACCATCAATCACGACTAGCGAAGTAATCTTTTTTTCTTCCATCAAAGCCAGCGCCGTGGCCGCGAATTCATTCGCCCCAATCGTTCTAGGCTTCACCGTCATGCACTCGCCCGCGGTCAAATCAAGCACATCCTTGCCGCGCTTCTCCAGCAAACGCCGCAGATCGCCGTCGCTGATCACTCCCACCAGCTTCTCGCCGTCGAGCACCGTGGTCACACCCAGCTTCTTGCGCGACATTTCGTAGATCACGTCCGGCATTTTGGTTTGCGGTGTGACCCGTGGCACAGCCTCTCCCGAGTGCATCAGGGATTCGACCCGGGCCAGCCGTTTGCCCAGCTTTCCGCCGGGATGCAGATTGGCAAAATCTTCTTCTTGGAAGCCGCGCTTCTCGGCCAGCGCCATAGCCAGCGCATCGCCCAAAGCCAGCATGGCCGTGGTCGAAGCAGTCGGCGCCAGGCCTAGCCCGCATGCTTCCTTGGCCACCGAGACGTCAAGGGCGACATTAGCCGCCGCTGCCAGCGTGGAAAGTTTTCGTGTGGCGCGGGCGTCCTCGCCCGCGTCTTTGTCAAACACCGCGTCCCCCGTCATGCTGATAAACGACACCTGCAGCCGCTTGATGGTAGCCAGCAGGCGCAGAATTTCTTCGGTCTCCCCGCTGGCGGAGAGGGCCAGTACCACGTCGCCACGCACCACCATGCCGAGGTCTCCATGCACCGCGTCGACCGGGTGCATGAAAAGAGCCGGTGTCCCGGTGGAGCTCAGCGTGGCCGCAATCTTGCGCGCAATAATGCCGCTCTTACCCATTCCTGTGACCACCACCCGGCCGCCGCAGTCATAGATCAACTCGACCGCGGCATTGAAAGCCCCAGACATGGGGCCGGCAATGCGGTCGGCCAGCGCGCGCAGCGCCTCAGCCTCAATCCGGACCACGTTTTCGCCAACATGTTTCATGGAGAAAAAAGATGTTAGCACGCGGAACCGAGCACCCAGCATTCAGGACTTGGCCCGTCGAGACACTTTTCCGGTCCCAGCCGAAATCCATCGTGGCTGAATGCTGATGCCTGAGTGCTGAAGGCTGCCCTTAAAAATGATCGTCCATGTGCTGCACCCGTCCGGCCAGGCTCCGGGCCTGGATCGCCCGGTCCCAAGGGCCGGCTTGCCAGTTGTCTTTCTGCGTTTCGCGATGAATCCACGGCGGCAAGGTGATGGAGAGATTGAGGGCAATGGCCACCGCGTACGCTTCGTACAACGATCGCAGATAGGTCAGCTTTTCCTCGAACTCGTTGCCGTCGCGCAGTTTCACTCCACGTCCGGCCAGGCTCTGCCGCATCCGATTCAGTTCCTCAAGCGGCAGCCGGTCTGGAGCGCTCGGGTTGTATTGAGCGTTGACCACCTGAGCGAGATCGACTACCGCGTGCCGCGCCACAGCGAAAGTGATTTTCGCTTGCTCGTCACGCAGTCCATCCACCCCTGCCATCACCAGCGCGCTGCCGTCCAGAATCGTCACTAACGCCCCCAGCCACGATTGATTGTTGTGCTGCGAGCGAAAAAAACTGAGTGCCGGATAAGAGAGATGACTCTCCAGCACCTCTGCCGCCCAACGTTCCCAATCGCGAAAAATTTGGTCGAGCACCGCCTGCTGAGGGCAGTTCCCGAACCTGGCTAGCAACTCGGTCGCGGAGGGCGGCGAACCAGCCCGTGCATCCAGCAGAGAGATTTCGATCTCGCGCCGCGAAAACGACGAATAAATTGTCGGCAAATAACCGATCACCACTCCGAGGAAGCCAAAGCCCAGGCCGGCTTCTAACACGGCCAGAGCGCGGGCCACTCCGGAACTGGGGATAATGTCCCCATAGCCGAGGGTAAAGAAGGTTTCACCACTGTGGTAAACCAGGACGCCAAAGGTAATTGGCTCATCACTCAGGCGAAAATGCTCGCCCGCTCCGTATTGCAGCAAGGCGAAACCAAAAATCAGCCCCGCAGCCCACAAAACCAGCAGGAAAATCAACGACAGAGGCCCGAAGTAGCCGAGGAAATTTTCCCGGCGGGCCTGGCCTTGAATACGGCTCGCGAGTTTTCGCCAGGGAATCCACGTGCGCCGGTAGAACCAAGAAGTAATCCGAAAGCTTCGGCGTACCCGCCGCGGGAGCACCACGGTCTCGAACGCATCCAGTAGGATAGCCAGGATGGAAATAATTCCGGCAATGGCGGAGAAGATGTGCATCAGGCGATCGGATGGCGGAAATGGTAGCAGATTTAGCGAGCGTTTCCGTCACCAGCTAACCGAATGGACTTTCCCGAAGCTGCGGAGCGCCGGGCAGCGTCGAGGATTTCGGCCACAATGACATTCGTTTGCAGAGAAGAAGGTCCGTCGGACTCAGCTCCGCCCAGAATGACTGCCCTCAGAAACGACAGCGAATCGTCGCTGGGCGAAGGAACTGGCTTGGCCGCAATCTGCTGCGCCTCTTCCCCTTTGAGGCGAACCCGCACGTCGTCACGGCGGACCGTGATTACATAGCCCGTCTGACCATAGACTTCCATATCCTTCCGGTCGAAGGGCCAGTTCCATGATGCTTGCAGGATGGCCTGCGCTTTGGGATAGGTCAGGATGATGGTCGCCTCATCGTCAACGCGCGGATAGATTTCTGGCTTGATTTGTTGGGTTACGGCGGTCACCGAAGTGGGCCGCTGCCCATCCATCAGCCAGGTCATCAAATCGGCGCCATAGCACCCGAAATCATAAAGGGCTCCACCGCCGTTGAGCTTGGGATCGTTGAGCCAGGCAAAGAACTCGGGTTGTACGTTGATTTCCTTGGGTCCCTGATGGCCATCGTGGACGACCACCTTGCGGATATCGCCGATCGCGTTCTGGTGCACCAGGTCGTAGGCCGCGTGATTGCTGCGGTACCACGAGGTCTCGTAGTTCACCAGCACCTGAATCTTGGCCTTGCGCGCCGCATCTGCGATGACATGGGCGTCCTCGGCACTGACGGCCAGCGGCTTTTCCATCATCACGGGAACACCTCGTCGCGCGCAGATTTCCACCACCCGCCGGTGGTCGTAGGTGTTCGTATACGCCAAAACAGCTTGTGGGTGCGTCTTCTGCAGCATGTCTTCCAGGTCGCTGAACATCAAGTTCCGGTCGAAGCCAAACTGGGTTGCGTATCGCGATGCGAGCTGCTGATCAGGCTCGGCGATCCCCACAATCTGGATGTCGGGCCGATGCAGCGAGCGCTGGAAAAAGCCCTCGGCGTGTCCGTGAACCAGTCCCGCGATTCCGACACGGAGCGGTTCACCCCCGATGGAAGTTTGCGCGTGAGTAGTCGTAAGGGTTACGAATAGAAACGCGGCCAGCAACGCGGAGAGATGCTTCATCTGGACCTCTCAGATACGGCGGGAAATGTTAGCAGATTTCGGGACCAAACCCGATTCACGGTTTTACATGCACGGCGGTCAGCGCATTCTGTAGCGCCTGCAACTCTTTCAACACGCCCCGCAACTTCGTCGATTCCAGGGCGTTGGCTCCGTCAGACATGGCGTGCAACGGGTTCTCGTGTACTTCCAGGAAGACACCGTCCACGCCCGCTGCCACGGCCGCGCGCGCCAGCAACGGGATGAACTCGGGCTGTCCGCCGCTTACGGCGTGATCTCCGTCCGCGGCCGAGGATGGCAGCTGTACCGAATGCGTGGCGTCGAAAACCACAGGAACAAATTTCCGCATGATGGCGAGGGAACGCATATCCACGACCAGATTGTTGTAGCCGAAGCTGGCTCCGCGTTCGGTTACGAAGAGCTTATCGTTTCCCGCGCTGCGGCATTTGTCTACCACATGCCGCATGTCGGCGGGCGAGACGAACTGACCCTTCTTGATGTTCACCACGCGCTCGGTCATGGCTGCGGCCACGACCAAGTCGGTCTGACGGCAAAGAAACGCCGGAATCTGCAGAATGTCCGCTACTTCGGCCACCTTGGCCACGTCGGCGGTCTCGTGTACGTCGGTCAGGATCGGCACGTGCACTTCATCTTTTACTTTTTTTAGGATGCGCAGGCCTTCCGCCAGTCCGGGACCACGATAGCTACGAATCGACGTGCGGTTGGCTTTATCGTAAGACGCTTTGAAGATAAAAGGGAAGTTGAGCGAGCGAGTCACCCCTTTGATCACTTCAGCCATGAAGAGCGCGTGCTCCTCGCTCTCGATCACGCACGGGCCAGCAATAAGAAAAAGGTTCCCTGCGCCGATCCGGATAGTATCGATCTGAAAGGAAGTCGTCATCTTAGAACCACGGAACAGGGAGGATGCGGAGAAAATCAACGCCAGGCTGAGAAGCTCCGGGATTTCTCCGTGCCCTCTGCGTCCTCGGTGGTTGACTTATCTGCGCGTTACTTTCTCTGGCCGGTGGAACATCTCAATTTCAGAGGCCGCTTTCTCGGCTCGCCGCTTCAGCCCGTGTTCGTAGGCCGCGCCCACGAATGTCTTGAATAGCGGATGCGGCTCCAGCGGCTTCGACTTGAATTCAGGATGAAACTGGCAGCCGATAAAGTGCGGATGATCCGGCAACTCCACCATCTCCACATAAGTTCCATCCGGCGTCGATCCGGAAATACGCAGCCCGCCCGCGGTCAACGTCTCTTCGTATTCACGATTGAATTCGTAGCGGTGGCGATGACGTTCGCTGATTTCGAGTTGGCCATAAATCCTGTGGGCCAGAGTTCCCGGCTCGATCTTGCAGGTCCATGCTCCCAGGCGCATGGTCCCGCCCAGTTCCTCCACTCCGCGCAGTTCGCGCAATTTGTAGATCACGCGATGTGGCGTGGCGGGATCGAATTCGCTCGAGTTGGCTTCCGCCAGCCCGCACACGTTGCGCGCAAACTCGATGCACGCCGTCTGCATGCCCAGGCAAATGCCAAAATACGGAACCTTATTTTCCCGGGCATAGCGGATCGCAATCAGCATGCCTTCGATGCCGCGCTTGCCGAATCCGCCCGGCACTAGCAGCCCGTCATAGTCCACGAGCTGTTCTTCATAGGTGCGGTCACCGGTCTCGAGGCCTTCGGCTTCAATCCAATTGAGATTCAACTTCAGGTTATGCGCCAGCGCGCCGTGGACCAAGGCTTCCTTCAATGATTTGTAGGAATCCTCGTACTCCACGTACTTGCCCACAATCCCGATTGTGACTTCGGCCTTCGGGTTGTAGACCCGCTGCACGATTTCCTCCCAATCCTTTAGGTCGCGGTCTTTGGCTTCGAGACGCAGGTAGCGAAGCACCAGCGAGTCCACACCTTCCCGCGAGAACACCAGCGGCACTTCGTAGATGGAGGCAACATCTTTGGCCGTGATGACTGCCTCCTCTTCCACGTTGCAGAAAAGGGCGATCTTTGACTTGATCTCTTTGGAGAGAAAGCGATCGGTGCGGCAAAGCAGAATGTCGGGCTGGATACCAATACTCAGCAGCTCTTTTACCGAATGCTGTGTCGGCTTGGTCTTGAGCTCCTGGGCGGCGGCGATAAAAGGCACGAGGGTCACGTGCATGAATAAAGTGTGGTCGCGGCCCAGTTCCTGCCGCATCTGCCGGATCGCTTCCATGAAGGGCAAGGACTCGATGTCGCCGACCGTGCCCCCCACTTCGACGATGGCGACGTCCACATCCTGCGCCACTTTTTTCATCGCCGCCTTGATTTCGTTGGTCACATGAGGAATCACCTGCACGGTCTTGCCTAGGTAATCGCCGCGGCGCTCCTTGGCGATGATCTGCTCGTAAATCCGTCCCGTGGTCCAGTTGTTATCGCGGGAAAGCTTGGCGTGGGTGAAACGTTCGTAGTGGCCAAGGTCGAGATCGGTTTCGGCGCCGTCGTCGGTGACAAACACCTCGCCGTGCTGAAAAGGCGACATGGTGCCCGGGTCGACATTGAGGTAAGGATCAAACTTCATGAGGTTAACCTTCAGCCCGCGGCTCTCCAGCAGGCAGCCCATCGAGGCCGCCGCTAGTCCCTTGCCCAAGGAAGACACCACGCCACCGGTCACAAAGATGTACTTTGCCGACATCGATTCCTCACCTTAAATTGTCTTTGAGATTTTGTGCAGGATGGGTGCACGACTGATTATGCCAGAAAAGTATTCAGGTGACTAGGTGAAGTTTTTGGAGCAGCGAGAAGCTCCGCAACCGGCCGCGCGGGCGGAAATCAACCAAAATACGCGCCAGGATGCCCCCCTGGCCTGTGGCGGCTCTTCAATGCCGTGAATGACGCCAATATTGGGGTGATCGAGCGCGGAGGCGGTCCTGGCTTCGCGCAGGAAGCGATCTTTATCCACAGAAGTGGCGACCACGTCCTTAGGCAGGAATTTCAAGGCGACGACGCGCTGCAGCTTCACGTCCAGCGCCCGGTAAATGACGCCCATGCCGCCCGCCCCCGCCGAACCAAGGATCTGGTAGCCACCGACACGGTCTCCAGAGGATAGCGTGGTAGTTGCGTCAGGCACCGATCGTCCCCGATGCATCCGTCCCAAGGCGCCAGGCGGAGGAAGCGGACGGAAGAATCGGGCGCGCATTCTCGGACACGGTCCCTCCTTGCTCAATGTCCGCCAAGAGCGTGGGTCCAAAGTGTATTATGCCTTTGAAAATCCTGCCAATCGGAGTGGGAGCCTGGCTTGCGAAAGAAGAGGAAACGCAACAAATGGGCAGACAACTCAACGTACTTTCAAGGATGCGAACCTTCGTTGGCAATCTCCGCCTCTGTATCTGTATCTGTATCTGTATCTGTCGCTTCTCTTTCTCTATCGATCACAGCAGATCCTTCAATTGCCGAAATAGCGAAAGGACTTTCTCATCCTCCGACGGGTGTGAAGACTGCGCTTGAACACCTCACTCAGACCCACGCGTTCGGCCTGCAGGAAGATGGCGAGTTGTGGCGGGCGCGGCCGTTTTCTGCCGTACCTACGGCGTTCCCGGACTGCACCGGAGAGGAACCGGGTGCATCCAATCAATTGATCCTATGCGCCAACTTCACCGCATCTTGAAGGCGTTGCTGACCGGAACGCCGCTCTTTCTGCTGATCGCCGTGCCGGCGTTCGGGCAAGAACTCGCCAAGCGAATAATCCTGAAAGATGGCTCGTACCAGCTTGCGACCAAGTGGGAGGTCAAGGGCGAGCGCGTTCGCTATCTGAGCGCCGAGCGCAACGAGTGGGAGGAAGTGCCCAACTCGATGGTGGACTGGGCCGCCACGGACAAATACGAAAAGGATCGCGCCGCCGGCAAGCCAACTCCGGAAGCTGTGGCGCTCGACAAGGAGCTGGAGGCCGAACGCCAGGCTGACGAAGCCAGGTCTCCGCATGTTGCCCCGGGCTTGCGTTTGCCCGACGATGGCGGCGTCATACTGCTTGACACCTTCCAGTCACAACCGCAACTGGTCGAACTGCAACAGAGCAGCGGCGAGCTAAACAAGAACATGAAGGGAAACATTCTGCGCGCCACCATCAATCCAATTGCCCGCGCCAAACAAATCATCGAACTTCCGGGATTGCACTCGAAAGTCCAGGCGCACTCATCGGTACCCGCCATCTACGTGAACGTTGAGCAGCAAGACCAAATCGACAAGGCAACCCAGATCGCCGAGAAGTCGAAGGAACAAGAACTCCCCTGGGACCGCTTTCGCATCGTGCGTCTGCAAATCAAGCAGGACAAGCGCATTGTCGGGGCTATCAAGATTGCGGTTTACGGTAAGGTCAGCCAGGAGCAGAAATTTGTACCGACAACCGCAGCCAAGCTCACCGGTGGCTGGGTTAAGGTGACTCCGTCGAGCGACCTCGATCCCGGTGAATACGCGGTCATCGAGCTATTAGGAAAAGATGGCATGAATCTCTATGTCTGGGATTTCGGTGTAAACCCTTCGGCGGGCGCCAACGCGACCGCGTGGAAGCCGAACCCCTCAACCGCCAATCCGCCTCCCGACAAGCCAAAAGAGTTGGAGAAGAGGCAGTAGAGCAGCAATTGGCATTTGGTATCTAGCAGCCAGCAATCAGCCCTTCGGCACTGAACCCCTGCCTGCGAAAACCTGAGCTAGGACTGCCAGGCGTTGCGCCCGCCGCCGTCGCAGCTCAGATCATTCGTGCACTTGCTGAATGCACATTGCTGAGAACTAGTGGCCCATAGCCAACTTCCCACTGCCAAGGGCCGCCCTAAAACCGCCCTAAAACCGTTGACCCCCATCCCTCTTGCAGTTACACTAGCGACGATTTTCTTACCTTAGGATTAACCCTTGAAAGCCTATCGTTCCACCCGTCAGCTACTCGCTGAGGTCGAAGGCGTACTCGCGGCCAGCCGGCCTTCTTTCCGTCATTCTCCGCTGGAGGATGCGATCGAACTGCTCTGCCGCGGACGGCACTATGCCTGGGTGGGAATCTTTCTGGCGGTAGGAGAAAACGCTCCCCAGCGTTCCTTGGGTGCCGGTAGCGATACTCCGGCTAAAGTGGCACTTCTAGAAACTCGCTCCAAGATACTCATCTCCATTAAGTTAGCATCCCGAGAGCTTGGAGTGCTCAGTGTGGAAAGCAATCACGAGAACGCTTTCGGCGCCGAAGACCAGGTTCTGCTGGAAGCCGTGGCCGATGCCCTGGCCCGATTTCTGGCGGGGCGGGGAAAATACCTGGTCCGAAGGGCTCGATCGCCCGCGAGTTCGATGTAGGCGCCAGCCCCTGCTTCGCGGCGCGTCGTTTTTTGCCCAACCAAGCCTCAACCCAGTTTCTCCGCTTCTTCCTGAATTCGTTTCCAGGCGTGCTCCACGTGCCGAGACGCGGTGTTCGTCTGCCCCACGCAGAATCGCAGCGCCATACGGCCGCTCAGCCGCGTATGCGTGAGGTAAAGATCGCCGCTACGATTGAGGCGGTCCATCAGTCGCTGATTCATCTCGTCTCCACTCCTATGTCGGAAGCAGACCAAATTCAGAGGCGCAGGTGCGGCCAACTCGAAGCGGTTGTCATGCTTCACCCACTCGGCAAAACTCTGCGCCAGTGCAACGTGCCGTCGGATGTGATGCTGCAACCCTTCTACTCCATAGTGGCGGATCACGAACCATAGTTTGAGCGACCGGAAGCGCCGACCCAGAGGAATCTGCCAGTCGCGATAGTCGATGACAGCTCCGGTTTCGGTCGCCTTGTTGCGCAAGTATTCCGGCAGCACGCTTAGAGTCTGGATGAGCGCCTTGCGGTCGGCGACATAGAGGCAGTCGCAATCGAAATTGGTGAACATCCATTTATGCGGGTTGAAGCAGTAGCTGTCGGCAAACTCCAGGCCGGCCTGGAGGTGGCGAAATTCAGGACAGAGAGCGGCCGAACCGGACATGGCGGCGTCAACATGCAACCATAAATTGCTCTCCCGGCAGATGCGACCGATTTCGGGCACGGGATCAATTCCGTTGGAGGACGTGGTACCCACAGTCGCGCAGACGAAAAACGGAACCAGACCCGCGCGCCAGTCCTGCTCGATCTGCCGGGCCAGCGCATTCGGGCGCATGGCAAAATTCTCGTCCGCTTCGACCGAACGCAGGTGTTCCCGTCCGATCCCGGCGATCTGGGCGCCTTTCTCCAGCGAAGAATGCGCCTGCGATGAGGTGTAAGCCACCAGTTTCCCGTCGCAGCCGCGCGCATTGCTCGCGAAATTCGTGGCCCGCTCCCGTGCCGCTAACAGTGCGCACAGCGTAGCGCTCGAAGCGGTGTCCTGGATCACTCCTCCACCGCTGCTGGTCGAAAGAAATTTCTGCGGCAGATCCAGCATGTGAACCAGCCAGTCCAGCACATGCGTCTCCAGTTCCGTGCAGGCCGGGCTGGTCGCCCACAGCATCCCCTGCACGCCCAGGCCAGAAGAGAGCAGGTCGCCGAGAATCGCGGGTCCGGAGGCATTCGAGGGGAAGTAGGCGTAAAAGTTCGGTGATTGCCAGTGCGTAACGCCGGGAAGAATCAGCCTTTCCATGTCAGCCAGAATGGCTGGGAAAGGCTCACCCTTCACCGGAGGATCAGCTGGCAACGATGCCCGAATCTGCCCGGGCTCCGCCCGCGACAGCACAGGGAAAGACTCGATGCGCGCGTAGTAGTCGGCAATCCAGTCCACGACGGCATGTCCGTGGCGCCGGAAGTCATCGGGGGTCATATGAAAGGATTTCTCGGTAGCCATTCCATCTCCGTGCGGGACTGACATGCTAATTGGTCGGGCTAGATCAGGCCAACTGCCCGTAGTAGATCAGGGTGTTGTAGTCGAACGCCACCCGTCCGCTCACCTGATGCGCATCAAACACCCGCCGCAATTCGCGCAGCATGGGCCCGTAGCCTGCATCGTCCGCTTGCGGAGTGTAGGAAGAAGACAGCAGCCGTCCTTCGAGCGCGGGATAATCGAATGCTTGCCGATAGTCAAAGGTGCGGACCTGAAATGCCGAGGGTGCGAAAAATGTCTCGATCTCCTGCGTAGTGCGCTCGTGCCGGACGCTCTGATAGTCCGTGCCATAGCGAAGCAGCAACTGCTCGAATGCACGGAGGAATAACGTCGAGTCGATGCGGCGCTCGTTCCACAGCAGCACGGCGCAACCGCCAGGCTTGAGAATGCGAATAAACTCACGCCGCGCCTTCTGGCGGTCAAACCAATGGGCGGCCTGGGCGGCGGTAACAAAGTCAACGCTGTGATCCGCTAGGGTCGTCGCTTCCGCCGTCCCCGCGACGCTGGTGAAATGGGGGTATGCGACCAGAAATTCTTCGCCGGCCTGGCGCATCTCGGCATTGGGTTCGACACCAAACACGCGATTGCCGTTGTCCAACAACATGCGCGTGAAAATGCCGGTGCCGGAGGCGACATCGGCGATGACGGTATTTGAGCTAAGCCCACATTCTTTCCTCAGCAGGTCGACCACGGCAGATGGATAGCCTGGCCGGTAGCGAACATAATTTCCCACGCGAGAGGAAAAGCGCTGGGTCGGGTCTGTAACAGCCATGAAATTAGTTTAGCGCGAGACGGTATTTGGAGCGCGGCTACGACCCCGTAGGAGCGGGTGCTCCCACCCGCCCGGTCGAGCGAAGCTCGGCTCTCATTAGCCCAAACTTCTCCAAATTGCTAAATTAGAAGCTCCCACATGCGCCTCGTCGTCAAAGTCGGCACCAGTCTCATCGCTCCCGGAGGCCGCATCGACACCTCGCGCATGCGGGCACTGGTCGATCAGCTCGACCTATCCCACCACGAGTATCTGATCGTCAGTTCAGGAGCCATCGCTTCCGGCATGACCCATCTGGGTCTGCGCCAGCGGCCCGCCACTGTGCCTCTCATGCAGGCCTGCGCTGCTGTTGGACAAAGCTTGCTGATGCATACCTACGAACAACTTTTTTTTGGAAAGAAAGTAGTGGCCCAACTGCTGCTTTCAAGCGATGACTTTACCTCACCCGTCCGCTACCGCAATTTGCAGAATGCGCTACACGAATTGCTGAAGCTCGGCGTGGTTCCAGTGGTGAATGAGAACGACAGTGTCTCGGTGCGCGAACTGGTGGGAGCGTTCGGCGACAACGACGAACTGAGCGCCTTGCTCGCAACCGCCGTCAAGGCTGACTGGTTGCTTCTGCTCACTGATGTCGACGGCTTCTACATTCCCAACGGCAAGCGGGCTCGACTGCTGCGCACGGTGCGTAAGCTCACTGCGCACATGGAAGCCCTCTGCGATGGCAAGGGCACCCTGGGGACGGGAGGCATGCGCTCCAAGCTGCGCGCGGCCAAGCTAGCCAGCGAAGCTGGGGCGAACGTTGCCATCGTCAATGGACGGCACACTCACGCCATCCCGTGGGCTCTGGAGCGCAAGATCGGGACCTACTTCCCGCCGCAGCGCAGAAAGTCCTCCGATGGCAACTAGCTTCGGGACGTCAACCTCAACCCGCGACAAGCTTTTGCGTGCCAGGAAAGCTGCCGCGCGTCTGGCCCAGCTCACGACGGCCGAGAAGAATGCCCTGCTGCTTACGATCGCGGATGCGGTCGCAGCCAATGCCGCGAGCATCATCGAGGCCAACCAGGCAGATCTGGACACTTCCGGGCTTGCGGGCGCCATGCGCGACCGTCTCTTGCTCAACCCCGAGCGCATCGCGGCCATGGTAAGCGGGGTGCGCGAGGTGGCCAGCCTGGCTGATCCGGCCGGCGAAACCTTGGCGGAGTGGACCCGTCCCAACGGGCTGCGAATTCGCAAAGTGCGAGTCCCGCTGGGCGTGGTGGGCGTGATCTACGAATCGCGTCCGAACGTGACTGTGGATACGGTTTCATTAACGCTCAAAACCGGCAATGCGATTGTGCTGCGTGGGGGCAAAGAAGCGGCGCACAGCAATGAGAGGCTGGTCGAAATCATGAACGCGGTGCCCGGAGTTCCTCCTGGCGCAATCGAACTACTGGATTCGAGCACCCGCGACTCGGTACACGAACTGATCAAGGCGCGGGGCCTGGTCGACGTGCTGATCCCTCGCGGTGGGCCAGGCCTGATCTCTCTCGTGACCGAGAACGCCACCGTGCCCGTGATTGAGACCGGAGCAGGGAACTGCCACATTTTCGTGGACGAATCGGCCGATTTCGACATGGCCGACCGCATCGTGATTAATGCCAAGACGCAGCGTCCGTCGGTGTGCAACTCGGCGGAAAAACTTCTGGTGCACCAGCGCATCGCGGCGGAATATGTACCGCGCATCGTGAAGAAGCTGCTCGAAAGTGGCGTGGAAGTGCGCGGCGACGACGAAACTCGGCGCTTGGCGGTGGCAATGCCCGTCCGCCCGGCGGAAGCCGAGGACTGGGCCGAAGAATATCTGCGTCTCTGCATTGCGATTGGGGTGGTGGCGAGCCTCGAAGGCGCGATTGACCATATCAACCGGTATTCCACCAAGAACTCCGAGGCCATTGTGACCGACGATGAAGCCAAGGCACGCTTGTTTCTGCGGCTGGTGGATTCTGCGGTGGTCTACTGGAACGCCTCGACCAGATTTTCTGATGGAGGAGAGTTTGGTTTCGGTGCGGAGATGGGCATCAGCACCCAAAAATTGCACTGCCGCGGACCATTCGCGCTGGCAGAATTAACTTCCGCAAAGTATGCAGTGATTGGCAGCGGACAAGTGAGATAGGAATCATGGCGGCCGAATCACGCCTGCCGTGCGTGGTTTCCTTGGCGAGATACAGATGAGGTGAACGACGTTGCTTCAGCCCGGTGACATGGCCCCCGATTTCGATGTTCCTGTCCTGATCGGAGGCGTAAAAAAGCAGTTCCGCCTCTCAGAGCGTCGGGGCATACAGAATCTGGCGCTCGCTTTTTATCCCATGAACTGGGAGCCTGTCAGCGCGCGGCAAATGGTTGGGTATCAGGTGGAGCGGGAAAAAATCCTGGAGCGCCAGGCCGAAGTGGTCGCCATCAGCGTGGACCACATCATGAACGCGACCGCCTGGGAGCGCGAGATCGGCCCCTTCGATTTTCTGCTGGCCAGCGATTTCTGGCCGCACGGCGACGTCAGCCGCAGATACGGCGTGCTTCGTGAACATGAGCCTTGGGCTGGAGCCAGTGAGCGGGCCGTTTTTGTCATCGACAAAGCTGGCCAGGTCGCATTCAGTAAGGTCTATCCCATGAACCAGCTTCCAGATCTCGACGAGACGCTCGAGGCGTTGCGTGGGCGGTAGAGGCTACGGAAAATTCTCTCAACAGGCCAATCGTAAAGCCCATGCGTGATCAGGACAAAAAGACAGCAGAGAAAAAGATCAGCGCAAAGCTAATGCGGGCAATCCGTATTCACGCCTATGGCGGTCCCGAAGTAATGCGATTGGAAGACCTCCCTATTCCCATTCCCGGCCCAGGACAGGCTGTCGTGCGAGTCCAAGCGGCAAGCCTGAATTTTCTAGACGTCCAGAGACGTCGTGGCGAACTTGTTGGGCAAGCTTTCTATAAACGCACGGGCGCCAGCGGATCAGATCTCCCTGCAACTCTCGGAAGTCAAGGAGTTGGAATTGTGGAAACGGTCGGTCCCGAGGTCGGCCATATTCAACCGGGAGAGCGTGTCAGCTTCGTAGGGGACTCCTACGCCACCCATGCCCTGGTCCCAGCTGCGCGACTGATCCCCGTACCCAATGGTCTGGGCCTGGAAGAAGCTGCAGCTGGGATGAACCAGGGATTCCTCGCCTACGCGTTCACACATTTTGCCTATCCGGTCAAGCCAGGAGACTGGTGCCTGATCCAAGCAGCGGCAGGAGGGATTGGGCTCTTGCTCTGTCAGATGGCAAAGATTCGCAAGGGACGGGTGATCGGCGTGACCTCGAGCCAGGAGAAAGAGAAATTTGTGAGAGAGGCCGGCGCCGATGAGGTAATCATTTCCAGACAGGCTGATATTGCCAAGGAAGCCAGACGCGTTACCGAGGGTCGCGGGGTGAACGTTGTCTATGACGGGGTTGGGAAAGACACATTTGCGGCGAGCCTCGATAGCCTTGCTCTCGGAGGTTACCTGGTGATCTACGGGCAGGCGAGTGGATACGTTCCTCCGTTCGACTTGATGACGCTCCAGGAAAAAGGCTCGCTGTTTCTCACGCGCTCGAATGGCCTCCCCTATCTCAAGCAGTACCCTCATTACCTGCAGCAGCTCGTCGCCTGGATACGGCAGGGGCAGCTTTCCATCAGGATTGATCGCACCTACCCGCTCGCCGATGCTGCTCAGGCCCATGCTGCGTTCGAACAGCGGCAGATTAGCGGCAGGGTGTTGCTTGTTCCATAACCTGAGAGCCATTGCACGCACAAGAATCAGGCCAAACAGGAGTCCGATGAAATTTATCTCCGCAGCGGTTCTTTTCATCTTTCTTTTTCCCAACCTAAGTGGTACATCGCAATCGGCTCTGCCGCCCAACCGCGCGGCTCCGCTCTTCGGATTCCGTAACTCGTCCGACGAGATGGCGCAAGAAATCCGCTTCATGGTCGTACCCGATCCGAAACTTGCCGAGGAGCATCTGCGCATCCTCACCCAGGCGCCGCACATGGCGGGCACGCCGGAGGACAAGGCGACAGCCGACTATGTGGCCCAGAAATTCCGCGAAGCTGGCCTCGAAACCGAGATTGTCGAATACCGCATCTGGATGAACTACCCGGCGGAAATCCGCGTGGATGTGACCGCGCCCCCTGGCGTCAGCATGCACGGTCCCACCCGCGAGCGGGTGAGTGGCGATCCCTACCAGGATGACCCTCGCGTCGTCATGCCTTTCAACAGCATGTCGCCGTCGGGTGACGTCGAAGCCGAAGTGGTGTACGCGAACTACGGATCCCCGGACGACTTTCAGAAACTCGAGCAGCTCAAAATAGATGTCCGCGGCAAGATCATGCTAGTGCGTTACGGACAGAACTTTCGCGGCGTGAAAGCATTTGTTGCACAGGAACACGGTGCCGCGGGCGTGCTCCTCTACTCCGACCCCGCCGACGACGGCTGGCGCCATGGAGACAAATACCCGCAGGGCCCGTGGCGTCCCGACACCGGGGTGCAGCGCGGTTCCATTGGCTACATGTTCCAGTTCCCCGGCGATCCCACCACGCCCGGCATTGCGTCCGTGCCATCGCTACCCGATGCCAAGCGCACGTCGCCCGATCAGTCAGCGCAGCTCCCAAAAATTCCCACAACACCGATCTCCTACGCCGACGCCTGGCCGATCCTCGAGCACCTGGGCGGCCCAGACTCGCCGCGGGAGTGGCAAGGTTCGCTGCCCTTCACCTACCACGTCGGACCCGGGCCGACAAAAGTGAATATGCATCTTAAGCAGGATTATCAACTGCGCACCATCTGGAACGTAATCGGACGAGTGCGTGGCAGCGAACTGCCCGACGAGTGGGTGGTGGCCGGCAATCACCGCGATGCCTGGGTCTATGGGGCGGTCGACCCCAATAGCGGCACGGCGGCAATGCTGGAGGCGGTCCACGGAATAGGCGAGCTGCTCGAGTCGGGCTGGAAGCCGAAGCGGGCTATCGTATTCGGCAGCTGGGACGCCGAAGAAGAAGGACTCATCGGCTCCACCGAATGGGGCGAGCAGCATGAAGCGGAGCTGGCCAACGCGGTCGCCTACTTCAACATGGATGTAGCGGTCTCAGGTCCGAAATTCGGCGCGTCGTCGGTGCCCACACTGAAGCAGTTTCTTCGGGAAGTAGCGAAGGTCGTCCCCGGGCCCAAGGGCGGCATGCTCTATGACGATTGGCGAAAGACCAGTCAATCGGGAGCGGATGCTGAGCGGAGACCCACACAGGACATCGGCGGTACGGAACGTGCCCCCGCAGCCCAGAGCAAGTCTGATGTCTCGGTCGGCGACCTGGGTAGCGGATCGGACTACACCGTCTTCCTGCAGCATCTGGGCGTGCCCTCCGCGGACGTGAGTTCATCCGGATCCTATGGCGTCTATCACTCGGTCTTCGACAACTTCAACTGGTTCAAGAAATTTGGCGATCCCGATTTCATTTACGAGCAAGAGATGGCGCGTGTCTTTGGGGTTGAAACCATTCGCATGGCAGACGCTGACGTGCTGCCCTACGACTACGAAGAGTACGGCAAAGAAATCGTTGTTTACATAGACGCTGCCCGGAGGAGGGCAGACAATACTTTCGGCAGTCAGTCGCCCAATTTTGCCGAGGCCGCCCGCGCCGCACATCAATTCGAGCAGGCGGGAGCAAAGATGCTGCACAAGCAGCGGAATCCGGGCAACGACTCGGCCCGGCTCAATCAGAGTCTGCGTCAAGCGGAACGTGCCTTGCTGATTCCGGAGGGGCTACCCAACCGTCCCTGGTTCCGTCATGCCATTTATGCCCCAGGACAGTACACCGGCTATGCTGCAGTGGTGATCCCCGGCGTGAACGAGGCCATCGACAAGCACGATCTGGAGCGGACTCGGCGGCAGATTGCAGTCCTGGCTGCGGCGCTCAATCGCGCAGCCAGGATGCTGGAGGGTTCTCGCTGATGATGGCAGAAAACGCGGTCACTCAGATCCTGAAGACTCTGCCTTCGGCAGCAGGTGCGACCTTTCTCGCGTTATTTCCGATTGTGAATCCATTCGGCGGGATACCCCTGTTTTTCTCGCTCACCTCGGGCTTCCCAGCAAGCGAGCGCAACCGCACTGCCGGGAAGACTGCCATGTATGTGTTTGGCATCCTGGTGGTCTTCATGTTCTTTGGACGCTTCGTGCTCAATTTTTTTGGAATCTCGCTGCCGGTGCTGAAAATTGCGGGCGGGCTGATCGTGGCCCACACGGCCTGGGGCATGGTCACAGCTTCAACCCGAATGACTCCCGCCGAGAGCGACGAAGCCACCGCCAAGAGTGACATTTCCTTGACTCCTATGGCGATGCCCATCCTTTCCGGACCGGGCTCCATCGGTGTGGTCATGGGCCTGGCGGCTCATGCCGACAGCATGATGACGTATCTCGGAATGGTGATCGGGATCGCTGCGCTGGGCCTCAGCGTTTATTTGTTCCTGCGTCTGGGAGGCCCGCTGGTGGCAAAGTTTGGTCCCGGAGCAGTCGCCGGCATCACCCGAATCTTCGGGTTCCTCATTTTTGCGGTGGCCGTGCAGTTAGTCTGGAACGGCGTAGCGGATTTCCGGCAGTAGGCCGGTGCAGCGATGGGTGTCGGCACCCACTTCAGGCGCGATGCTACAGCCATAAGTGATCTAGCCACGGGAAAGTCAGCCAGGGCAAGATGTGGATGCTGTGGCCTTCAATCCCGAATCAGCAATGGTGCCGGAAGCAGAAATAATCTCTGCAGAAACACAAACCGAAGCAAGCCAGGTTTCCGCGGAGGACCCCGAGTCGTCCCGGATAACTTCTCCGGTGGCCTCCGATGTTTGGAGGCAGAGGGGTGAAGAGCTGGCCCCTGCGATCCTCGATTTTGAATCGCGCCCGGAACCGGGTTGGCGGGAGTGGAACGAACCGGTCCAGAGCGCGTCTGCAGGTGAGATGCCGGAGCAAGTTTCGGATATCCGGTTGATGCCAGACATCGAACTGGTTCAAGGCAGGAAGGCCTGGCTTCAACCCCTGCTCACGCAACTTCGCGAAAATTACAAAACCATTTGCCAAAACGGGGCACTAGTTGCCGTGGGCGCGGTTGCTGCCCTGCTGGTGGTCAGTTTTGCGCATCGGCGTTCGCCCCTTCCTGCCGGCCTGCAAGGCGCAGAGAAGGTAGGGCAGGAAGTGCCTTCATCCAAACCTCAACTAACCAAAGCTCGGCGAAAGCGAATGGCTCAGGCCGTAGATAGACACCACCTGGCGAAATCGCAGGTCACGGCAAAGATGGCCGCTGAAGTTAAATCGCTAGTGCCCTCCTCAAGAGCGAAGGTCGCGATCGGCAAAGTTAGTCTCGCTTCCTCTCAGCAGCGCCTGTCATCTCCGCACTCGAAATCCAGTAGCGAAACGGACTTCGTGGCCAAGGACACCGTAACCCACGACGGCAACGGTGCGGTCGGACGAGCTCCGAAATAGCCTGCGCGATATCGAACCATGTGGGAGAGTCGCCCCCTTCGCTTTCTCTTAGGAGGGCTCTCGGCTGAGCAAAGCTCGGCGTCCCTGAAATTCGACCCAATGTTCCAGATGGAACATTTTGTACATACATTTATAGCTTCAAGATATTGCCAGCGCTATGCATCTGATTAGGGTGGCAACCGGCGCCGAAAGGTAGTCATCGCCTGGGACCGGCTGCGCCTCAGTTGGCCATATTTCAGTGGGTCGTACTGTCGAAACGAGCCCTTGCTCGGTAGAGGCGGGGTGCCTCCGAACTTCGCTCAGGGAGCTCCGGGCGCTCCCATACAACCAACTCTATTTGAGGCTGACCAGTTTTTCGACCAGCTCGGAGTAATCTTTCTTTTCCAGCCCGTGGACCTGCTTATTGTACTCATCCACCTTCGAGGAATAATTCATCGAGCAGAATTTGGGACCGCACATGGAGCAGAAGGCCGCCTCTTTGTAGTAATCGTCAGGCAGGGTTTCATCGTGCATCGAGCGCGCCGTCTCGGGATCGAGCGACAGCGCAAACTGTTTTTCCCAGTCGAATGTGTAGCGAGCATAACTGAGCGCATCGTCGCGATCCTGCGCGCCCGGGCGATGCCGCGCGAGATCTGCGGCGTGGGCGGCAATCTTATAGGCAATGATGCCGTCTTTGACATCTTTGTCATTGGGCAGACCCAGGTGTTCCTTGGGCGTGACGTAGCAGAGCATGGCGGCACCATGCCAGCCGATCATGGCCGCCCCGATCGCCGAGGTGATGTGGTCGTAGCCGGGAGCGATGTCAGTCACCAGCGGGCCCAGGGTATAGAACGGCGCTTCGTGGCAGAGTTCTGTTTCTTTGTCCACCTGCTCTTTGATCTTGTCCAGCGGGACGTGTCCCGGGCCTTCGATCATGACTTGCACGTCATGTTCCCAAGCTTTTTTCGTGAGTTCCCCGAGAGTCTTGAGTTCCGCGAACTGGGCCTCGTCGCTGGCATCGGCGATGCAGCCGGGTCGCAAGCCATCGCCGAGAGAAAATGAAACATCGTGTTTGATGAAAATCTTGCAGATATCGTCAAAGCACTCGTAGAGAAAATTCTGTTTGTGATGATGCGCCATCCACTGCGCCAGAATTGCGCCGCCACGGCTGACGATCCCGGTAATGCGTTTTGAAACCATCGGCAGATATTGAATGAGCACGCCGGCATGGATGGTCATGTAGTCCACGCCCTGCTCCGCCTGTTCTTCGATCACTTCCAGCATGACTTGTTTGTTCAGGTCTTCAATCCGCTTCACCCTCGAGATGGCTTCGTAAATCGGCACGGTGCCGATGGGCACAGGCGAATGACGCAGAATCGCTTCTCGAATTTCGTGAATATTGCCGCCAGTGGAGAGATCCATCACCGTGTCGGCGCCGTAGTGTACGGACGTGTGCAGCTTCTTGAGTTCTTCGTTAATCTCCGACGTCACTGCCGAGTTTCCTATGTTGGAATTGATCTTGCACAGCGAGGCCACGCCGATGCACATCGGTTCGAGCTCGGGATGATTGATATTGGCGGGGATAATCATGCGTCCGCGGGATACTTCGTCGCGAACCAGCTCGGGCGAAAGTTTTTCGCGGTGGGCGACGTATCCCATTTCCTCGGTGACAACTCCGTTGCGGGCGTAGCGCATCTGGGAGAAATTGCCGTCGGTATTCTTAGCCCTGCGGTTTGCGATCCACTCTGCCCGAGACTGGGGAACGCCGCTTCCGTTGCTGCCATTGCCAGGAGTGCCGTTTGCAGGAGTCATTACCAAATTATCCTTTTGAAGTATCTGTTGAAGATTATACGCTGCATTGCGCGAGTTAATCAGGCGGGAAAATGTTAAGGCCGCAGAGGTGGCGGTTCGAATTCCTCGATCGCAGGGCGGCAACATAACAATTTCCCGCCTTGTCCGTCTAAGCCGGAGGCCCTAGAATCGACGGTTCAGTCCAGCGAGGTCCTCATGCGTGTATTCCGCTTCTTGCCGGCGTTCTCCTTGTTTCTGGTCGTCAGCAGTTTCGCCCAGTCCACTCCATCTCAGCTGGCTTTCAATCCCGACGCGATCGATAAGGCCATCGATCCCTGCGTCGATTTCTACCAGTACGCTTGCGGCAGCTGGCTGAAGAGAGCGGAAATCCCGGCGGATCAAACGTCATGGGCGAGCTTTGTCGAAATCCGTGAGAAAAATGCAGCCATCATGCGGGAAATCCTGGAGAAAGCTGCGGCTGAGAATCCTGGACGCGATAGCATCACCCAGAAGATCGGCGACTACTACGGTTCCTGCATAGACGAAAAAGTGGTCGAAGCCAAGGGATTGAAGCCGCTACAAGCGGAACTCGATCGCGTGGCGGGCGCGAAGGATAAGGCGGCGCTGATCGAAGCGATTGCCCGGATCCACCTGATTGGGCCCAGTCCGCTGTTCAATTTTTATTCATCGCCCGACCTGCACAGTGCCAATGACGTGATCGCCTATATTGACCAGGGCGGCCTGTCGCTGCCGGACCGGGACTACTACCTCAAAGACGATGCCAAGATGGCGGAGGCGCGGAAGAGCCTGGTCCAGTACGCGACTCAGCTGTTCACGCTGGCAGGTCAATCTTCGCCGCAGGCGGGAGATGCGGCGCAGACGGTGTTGCGCATCGAGAGCGCTCTGGCCAAGGCTTCCATGGACCGCACCGCGCGGCGCGATCCCAAGAATCGCGATCACAAAATGAGCCGCGATGAAGCGGTTGGCTTGGCGCCCAATTTCTATTTGAATCGTTATTTTGCCGCCGCCGCCGTGCCCAGTTTTTCCAGCCTGAACGTGACCAACCCGGATTTCTTTAGGCAGGTGAACGGCGTTCTGGAATCAGAATCTCTGGACGCCTTGCGAACCTACGTGAGCTGGCATTTGCTGGACGGTGCCGCTCCCTGGCTTTCTCAGCCATTCGTGGATGCCAATTTCAAGATGCAGCAGGCCTTGACTGGGCAATCGGAAATCAAGCCGCGCTGGAAACGCTGCGTCAGTTCCACCGATAACGCGTTGGGCGAGGCGCTGGGCCAGCGCTACGTGGAGCAAACCTTTGGTGCTGACGGCAAGCAGCGAATGCTGAAGATGGTTGAGGCGCTGGAAAAGAGTCTGGACCAGGACATCCGCAACCTGCCCTGGATGACGGAAGAGACGAAAAAGCAGGCCAAAGTAAAACTGGATGCAATTCGCAACAAGATCGGCTATCCCGACGTGTGGCGCGATTACAGTTCGCTCAAGATCCTGCGCGGCGATCTCTTGGGAAATTTCTTGCGGGCAAATGAATTTGAAGCCCGCCGCCAGATTGCCAAGATCGGCAAGCCGGTGGACCGCAAGGAGTGGCAGATGACGCCGCCCACGGTCAACGCGTATTACAGTTCGTCAAGGAATGAAATTGTTTTCCCGGCAGGAATTCTGCAGCCGCCTTTCTTCGACAAGCAGGCCGACGACGCCGTGAATTTCGGGGGCATCGGGATGGTGATTGGCCACGAACTGACTCACGGCTTCGACGATCAAGGCCGCAAGTTCGACCCCGAAGGTAATCTCCGCGACTGGTGGACGGCGCAGGATGGCACCGAATTTGAGAAGCGTGCCAGTTGTGTCGCCGATGAGTACAGCGACTTCGTAGCCGTGGATGACCTGAAACTCAACGGCAAGCTGACCCTGGGGGAAAACACGGCCGACAATGGCGGCGCGCGCATCGCACTCATGGCGCTGGAGCAGATGATTGCCAGCAACCCGGCCGGCACTGTCGCGCAAACCATCGACGGCTACACTCCGCAACAGCGTTTCTTTCTCGGCGCTGGGCGCGCCTGGTGCGAAAAGCGGCGTCCGGAATACTCACGCATGCTGGTCAGCGTGGATCCCCATTCCCCGGGCAAATACCGGATCAACGGCGTAGTGCGGAACATGCCTGAATTCCAAAAGGCGTTTAGCTGCAAGGCCGGGCAGCCCATGGTGCCGGAAAACGCCTGCCGGGTGTGGTAAAGCCAAGTGTGGGGCAGACACTGTTGTCCGCCGCCTTTGACTTTGACGCCACTGTTCAAAGCCTGATTCGTGCTCTCTGAACCGAGCAGGCAAGACTTCCAAGCCAGAGTCAGAGGCGGCGGACCAGAGTGTCCGCTCCACACCACTTATCCCGGCACCGACTCAGCCTGCTAGGTCAGAAGCCTTTCCGCCGCTGGTCACTGTAGCGGGACAGGGCATCGTTGATGATGGGATAGGCCTCCGCAGCGGGCTGGATCTTGTCCACTTCCACCGCTTTGCCTTCCAGTAGTTTGTAATCCTGGAAGAAACGGCGCAGCATGAGAAGCCGGTGCGGCGGCATCTCCTGGGCTTCGCGGTAGGTATTGAATTCAGGATCCTGGGTTGCAACCGCGATAATCTTGTGGTCTTTCTTTCCGGTATCAATCATGGTCATCAACCCAATGGTTCGCGCATGAATCAGAGTCAGCGGAACAACCGTCTCCTGACACAGCACCAGGACGTCGAGCGGATCATCATCTTCGGCGAGGGTCTGCGGAATGAAGCCATAGTTGGCGGGATAATATACCGCGGAGTAAAGCACACGATCCAGCTTGATCAGCCCGCTGGTCTTGTCGAGTTCGTACTTCACGCTTGATCCGAAAGGGATCTCGATAATGCTGGAAAACTCCTGCGGCAATTTATCGCCAGGTGTTACGTCATGCCAGGGATGGATCATTCCGGCCTCGGGTAGATAGAGGGACTGGGTGCATTATAGATCGGCCTTTCGGACATCTTGACCTGTCCGCACAGCCGGAATACAGTCGTAAGCGAAAAGACTTGCATGTCAAGCGAAACGGGCAAATACCTAAAATTCGGTGGGGCGGTGGCGGTGATCCTGGTTTCCCTGGGCTTTCTGGCCTACACCGGGGTGCAGGAGAGCAAGAGCTACTACGTCACCATCAAGGAACTGCGTGGCATGGGCGACGGCGCTTATACCAAGCATCTGCGCGTGGCTGGGAATGTGCAGCCCGGTTCGATCAAGCGGTCCGGCACCAGCGTCAACTTTGTGCTGATAGAAAACGATCAGCTTCTGCCTGTGGTCTACAGCGGAACGGAAGCGCCGCCGGATACTTTCAAGGACGACTCTCAGGCGCTGGCCGATGGCAGCTTTGGACGCGATGGCGTCTTTCACGCCAAACAACTACAGGCGAAGTGCGCATCGAAGTACGCGCCCCAGCAACCCGGAGCGCCAGCGAATGGTGCTGGTCAGGCTGCACCTACGAAGAGCATGACGCAAGTCGAGGGTGGCAGCTCCGCTAACGCCACCAACTGAGGCGAGCGTTAGTTTGGCGAATTTCCGCCGGTCAGAAGCTTGCGAGGCTTGCTCCGCCGGGCGGGGACACCTGCCTCTACTTGGTCCCAGTCCGCGTTGCTCTCGACTTCACTTCTGCCTTCGGCTATCTTCCAGTGTTGGGTACTTCGCTTGCATTCTTCTCCCACCATCATCATTACCGCGTTGGTCAAGCAGTTCGGCCGTTTTGCCGCACTCCGCGGCGTGAGTGCCGAGTTTGCGGCTGGGCGGCTGTACGCAATCCTGGGTGACAACGGAGCGGGGAAGACCACGCTGCTGCGAGTGCTCGCAGGGCTGGCACAGCCTACGCGGGGCAGCATCCTGATTCTGGGAACGACAGACTTGCGAGCGGTATGCCATGAAATGGGTTACATGGCGCATCCGTCGCTGCTTTACGACGAGATGAGCGGTATGGAGAACCTGCGCTATTTCGCGCGCCTGTATGGGATCAGGGATGGAATTAGCAACGGTGGGACCGGCAAGGACCGTCGCTGCGCCGCCACCATGACCGCGGTTGACCTCGACCCTGCGCTTCCGCGTCCGGTGTCGCAGTATTCGCAGGGCATGCGGCAGAGATTGTCGCTGGCGCGGGCGTTGCTCAACGATCCCAAAATCCTTTTGCTGGACGAGCCTTTCTCCAACGTGGATGTTCGTTCGGCGCGCGCCATGGTCTCACTTCTGGCGCAGATGCGCACTGCCGGCAAGACCATCTTCGTGGTGACCCATCAGGCGCCCTTGCTTGAGGCTGTGGCTGACGAGTTTGTCTGGATGGACGCAGGGCAGATCACCGCTCGTACTCGCGAGCTCCGTCCGCTCGAACCAAGATGAGAAAAACACGCTCGCCGAAACCCAATGAGCGAAGAAACGACAAGCCAAACGCAATGAGCGAACCCTCAGGTGCTATAGCCGGCGTCACCCGAGCCACCTTGGCCAAAGACCTGCGCCTCGAGTGGCGATCAAAAGACGCGATCAACTCCATGCTTTTCTTTTCCCTTCTGGTGGTTGTGGTCTTCAGTTTTTCCTTTGATCCCAATGCCGAAGAATCGCGCCAGATTGCCGGGGGACTGGTATGGGTTGCGTTTCTCTTTGCCGCGGTGGTGGCGCTCAACCAGACCTGGGCGCGCGAGCTGCGCAATCAGGTTCTCGACGCTTATCGCGTTTCGCCAGCTCCCGCGAATTCTCTTTTTCTGGCCAAGGCGCTGGGCAACTTCATTTTCGTCGCGGTATTGGAAATGCTGATGACGCCGCTGTTCATCATGTTCTACAAGCTGCGACCGCTCGGTCCGGCGTGGCCGTTGATCCCCATTGCTGGGCTGGGTACATGGGCCATCGTGGTGAACGGCACGTTTTTTGCCGCCATGTCGCTGCGCACCCGTAGCCGCGAGATCATGCTGCCGCTGCTTCTGTTCCCGGTCTCCATCCCCGCTCTGCTTGCCATGGTGAACGCCACCACAGCGATTTTGACTGGGGAACTTTCGCTGAAGTTCTGGATTGTGTTGCTTACCACTTACGACGTGGTGTTTACTATCGCTTGTCTGCTGTTGTTCGAACTTGTGTTGCACGCGGAATGAGCGACCTGCTGAGTGAAATGAGAATTGGCAACGAAATCCGCATAAAGCGAGTCCGCATGAAAGGAAAATGAAGCGCGCCTTCCCCATTTTTGCCGTGCTCACGGCGGCCCTCCTGAGCTACGCCCTTTATGAGGCCTTGGTGGCTGCTCCGACCGAGCAGACCATGGGCAACGTGCAGCGCATTTTTTACTATCACGTGCCTTCGGCGTGGACCGCATTCCTGCTTTTCTTTATTAACTTTGTCTGCTCGATCCAGTACCTGGTGCGCCGGGACAAGGTCGCCGACACAATGGCAAACTGGGTCGCAATCCTGCTGGGCGTCGCAGCCTGCGTGGCTGCGGCCGTGATCCGCCCCTTGCCGGCTGGCGTAGAGCCGTCATCCGTGGCCACAACCGGGCTCGCGGCCACAGCCCTGTATTTTCTGATAAAGAAATATTTCTCGGAAAAGAGAACCGATGCGCTGGCCGTAGTCACAGCCGAAGTGGGAGTCGTGTTCTGCACCGTGGTGCTGGTGACCGGGCCGCTGTGGGCGCGTCCGGTTTGGGGCATTTGGTGGACCTGGGATGTTCGTCTGACCTCAACTCTGGTGCTCTGGCTTATTTACATCAGCTACCTGATGCTGCGCCGGTTTTCGACCAGCGCTCAAACTCCAGTGCTGGCCGCCGCTTTGGCGATTTTCGGCGCGCTCGATGTCCCGCTGGTCTACTTCTCGATCTGGATATTTCGCACCCAGCATCCCCAACCAGTGATCGGCGGTGGAGGTTCGATTGATCCCCGCATGTTGCACGTATTGCTGATTAATTGGCTGGCATTCCTGTGCTTTGCCGGTCTGATTTGCCGGTCGCGGTATCGCCTGGAGATTTTGCAGAGAGAGGTCGAAGAAGTTCAGGCATTGGAAGCGCTGCACGACCCGCGGAGCGCACGATGAATTTCCTCTACGCCGCCTATGCCGCCACTTGGATCATCCACATCACCTACCTGGGAATTCTGGTGCGCCGCTACCAGCGCCTGCGCAGCGAAATCGACGAGCTGAAGAAGGGGAAGCTGGCATAAGCAATTAGTCGGCCGCTAAGTTGACGGGTTTTTGCTAGTCGCCAAGTTCCGAACTAATTTCCAAGGTCCGAAGCGGGATTGGAGCGCAAGAACTCATATTCTTCGATCATTGCGGCTACGCCAATGCCGGAATAAGCCTGCGACGTTTCGACGCGCACCACACGGGCCGTGAAGCGCACCCGCACTGGCTCGGTCAGGGTCACGTGGGGCGGAAACGTCATGGTCACTTCGATGCGCATGCCCTCGGCCAGAGGACGATCAAGATAGAAAAAGACGCCGCGAGCGCTCACGTTCTGGGTCTCCGTCGAAAGATCGCGAAGGCCCTGCCCAGCCACTCGGACGGTGGCCGGCAAACGCATATCAAAGCGGCGCATAGTGCGTCGCTCCTGCCCGGCTTGTGGTATCGAACTTTCTCTTTGCAGACCCATGAATCCAGACCCAGCCAAATTTCACCCCAAAGCGGCACCATCCAGAACCTGGAAGATACCCTCGCGCCAGATTTACTTATTTACCAACAGTTTGCAAGCGCAAAATAATCGGGAACTGATTCGGTTAACGCCTCTTGGCGCCGGGAGAGAGCCCATTGGGGAGGAGTCTCAGAACGCACACCAAAGGTGAAGTACGGATGGTTGCACGCGCAATACCATGGCCCGACAACTACGACGGTGCCGTTTCGAGGGCAAACAAAGGGAGTTGAGAAGCAATTCGGGTTTCCCTTTGAAGAGACAAGTGAAACAGTTTGCACATGAACTGGTTCAGGGAAGAACCTGCCGCCGTCTTCAGCGCGGGAAGTCAGGTTTTGCATTTGCGCGCGGCATCTCGGGCCCTCGCTCCGCGCATCTGAACCACCCAGGATGTAGCGAAGGTGTGCGCAGCTTGACAGTCTATCCGTCAGATGTTTAAGTAGTTACTTATTTTTCGCCAATATTCTGGTGACAAGTACGCGTGCCGCTACGCGGACGCGAGCCGACTGCGGTTTGCGTGCCGTCCTTACTTCCTCTCCATGAATCGGAACATCCGGAGGAGCTGGTGACATTGAATTTCCGTGGGTTGGGAACAGGCTATCGCCCTGTTTTGCTGACGTTCGCGACGCTGTTGCTGTTAGGTGCTCTGACGCTGGCGCCCGGCGGTCGGGTGCCGAAATTGCCCGTCTCCGGCTTGAATCAGTTGCTATCGGCCTCGTTGGTTCCTTCCGAGCCCGCTTCACAACGCGAGAACATCCATCTCGCACCGGGCCAGCTTGCTCTCGGCCAACTCCCTTTAAGATTCGAGCCGAATCAGGGCCAGACCGATCCACGGGTCAAGTTTTTGGCGCGCGGCGCGGGCTACGGACTATTCCTCACCCCCGACCAGGCAGTGCTGACTCTCGAGGCGCGTCCCAAGAGTGCAGTCGTACGCATGAGGCTGGCCGGGGCGAACCCAATTGCGGCCGTCCGCGGAAACGATCAGCTTCCGGGCAAGAGCAACTATTTTATCGGCAACAATCCGGCCAAGTGGCACCGCGACATTCCGCAATTTGCGCGCGTGCGCTATCAGAGCGTGTATCCCGGCGTTGACCTGGTGTACTACGGCAAGCACGGACAACTGGAGTACGACTTCGAGATTGCTCCTGGTGCAGACCCGACGACGATAGCGTTTCAGTTCGAGGGGTCGCAAAGACCGGGACTTGATAGCAACGGCGACCTGATCCTGGCCACGGGCAGCGGGGAAGTCCAGTTTAAAGCCCCACGTATTTATCAATCCGACGGAGCCGGGCAACAGCCCGTCGCAGGACGCTTCGTCGTACGCCACGATGGCAAGGTTGGTTTTGCGGTCGCAGCGTATGATCGCCGCCGAGCCCTGGTGATTGATCCAGTTCTGAGCTATTCGACTTACTTTGGCGGCAACGGGGACGAAGCCTGTTCCGTCATTATGGGAGTTGCCACACCACCTTCAGGATGTCCCGCAGTAGCGGTTGACTCCTCCTCCAACATTTACCTCGCGGGTTCTACTACGTCGGTCGTCTTTCCTCTCACCCCGCAGCCCACGACCAATCCTCCGCCAGCGGCGTTTCAGACCGTGCTGGCTTCGGCCCCTGATGTTTTTGTGACCAAGTTGAACTCCGCCGGCACAGCCGTTGTGTTCTCAACCTACCTCGGTGGAGATGGCGCGGATACCAGCGCCGGAGTCGCGGTGGATTCCGCTTTCAACGTGGTGCTGGCGGGAACCACCACTTCCACCAATTTCCCCGTCAGCGGGTCGGCCTTTCAGGGCACTCCCGCCAGTGCTGGGGCGCACGCATTCGTGAGCAAGTTGGATGCGACTGGACACACTCTCCCCTACTCGACTTATCTTTCCGGCAACGGCGTGGAAGCTGCGCGCGGTCTGGCGGTGGATTTTAAGAACAGGATTTACGTAATTGGTACTACTACTTCTACTAACCAGCCGGACGCAACCCATTCATTTCCGGCCACCCTCGGCGCGCTTCAGGTCGCCTCGCTGGGCACGTCGCAGTTTTTCGTGAGCAAGCTTGATCCTGGTCTGATTGGATTTCCCAGCCTGGTGTATTCCACCTACTTTGGCGGGGGCAGCCCGCTCAACGGGGTCACGGTGGGCGGCGGAATCGCCGTGGATGCGAACGCGAATGTTTACATAACCGGCGGCACCAACTTTCAGCACACCGGCAGCGCGACCACTGATTTCCCCATCGTCAACGCGTACCAAGGTTGTCTGGACACGCCGCCTCCCACGACCACCACGACCACAACGCCAAATTGCAACACCGCCTTCACCGCTACCGACGCCTTTGTTGCCAAGCTCAATCCTTCAGCGGCGTCGGGATCACAGTTGCTCTACTCCACTTATCTGGGCGGCGCCGGCGATGACGTGGGATACGGAATCGCAGTTGATTCCGGCCTCAGCGCCTACGTCACGGGTTCAACGAGTTCGACCGATTTCATCCTCCCCACCGGAACCACTGCGTTCCAGGGCCTTAGCGGCGGCGGCACTGACGCTTTCGTAGGCAAACTGGGAAACCCGTGTACGGGTTCTACTTGCACCACCACCACCGTGCCTCTGAACTATTTCTCCTATCTAGGTGGCTCAGGCACCGATGTCGGTTTGGGCATTGCTGTGGATACCCTTCAGGGCGCACGCGTAGCCGGTTGGACCAATTCGGCCAACTTCCCCCATCTCAACAATCCCGTCCAAGCTGCTTTGAGCGGGCCGGTTGATGGATTTGTAGCCCGCGTTGATACGACGGCTGCTTCCTCGGTCTCTCTGGGTCATTACGCCACCTATCTGGGCGGCAGCGGCGGCGATTTTGCCACCAGCATCGCGACTGATGCGCAGGGCAACAGCTACGTCGCCGGCGAGACTTCCTCGACGAATTTTCCCACGGTGAATCCTTTGCAAGCCGCTTTGAACGGGGGTACGGATGCTTTCCTCAGCAAGCTTGGTCCGACCATCGGCTTGGTGGTTACCGAGACGGTCACGCCTAACCCCGTGGGCGCGGGCAACAACGTCACTTTCACTTACACCATTTCCAATCAGGGCGATCTGATCACCGGCATCGTTTTTACGGATGTTATATCTTCGGCCGGCGCCGCCTTCGTCTCCGCCAATAGCTCTCCGGGCCAGACCAGCTGCCCGGCCAGTGGTGGCAGCGTGACCTGCACGGTCGGAACGTTAAACGGCGGCGCATCTGCCACGGTCAGCGTTATCCTGACCCCAACCCAGGCCGGATCGCTGAGCGATGGCGGCAGGGTTACCGTGTTCGGCACCAACGTGGTCGTAACCCCGAGTCCCCCGCCTGCGGTCGCAATCGTGAATGATTTCGGCATCGCTGTGGCTCCAGCAACGGCAACGGAGTTGGCCGGTATACCCGCAAGCTATACGGTGACTGTCACTCCCACCGGAAACATCCCGGAAACTGTTACCCTGTCCGCCTCAGGTGCGCCCACTGGAGGTACCGCGACGTTCCCCAACGGCGCAACCTTTACCAACCTGAGCAGCGGACCGCAAAGCCGCCAGTTGGTGGTCAATACCACGGCCCGCGTGACTACCCCAGCCAGTCTTTTCCCCGTGGGCAAGCCTTTCTACGCCGGGTTGTTCCCGGTTTCGGGATTGGCGCTGCTGGGTTTTGGAATTGCAGGAAAGAAGTCGCGACGGCGGCGCCTGTTGTTAACGGTTATGCTGGGCGGTTTCTTCTCGCTGCTCCTGTTCCAGACAAATTGCGGTTCCAGTAGTTCGACCACTACGACGACGGGAACTCCCGCCGGCACCTACAACCTAACTGTGACGGCAACGTCGGGTACAGCCACTCGGACCCAACAGATTGTGCTGGTAGTGCAGTGAGAACTTTAACTTGCACTAAGAACCCGGGGTAAGGCCTTAACTGTGGCCGCTGGTGGTGGTGACGCGCCGCGCAGAAATGACAGAGCTAGAAACCCGACTTGCCCCGCGCTGGCCGGAACGGGATCATCACAACGGCTTCGAGGTCAACTGGGTTGCCGTTCTTGGTTGCCGGACGAAAGCGCCAATGGGCTAGGGCGGCGCGGGCATACTGATCGAGACGATCGTCAACTCCACGCAGAACCTTCACATCCGTTACCGACCCATCGTTGCGGATGACGGCGTAAAGAGTGACTGTGCCATGCACATTGCGGCGCATTAACTCCAGGGGGTAGGCGGGATCAACTTTCTGCGTGGCTACGGGAGCGGTCAGCTCGCCCTTGCTTTCATTTCCCTTGCCCCCATTCCCATCGAGTTCAGCAAAACGAATCACCCAGCTTCCGCCCGCGGAGTTGAGGTTCGGCATGTTCAGGGTCATGGCATAAAACTTCCGATCGCCAAAGATCCAGTGATCGACGTCCGTGACTTTATCTTGGGAGACCTCCGAAGCCGGAGGGGTCGGAGTCGAGGTAACCCGTGGTGGGGTGGCATCTGCGATCAGGCGTGAGCTGTCTGAATTTTGGGACGACGCCCTGCCACCTCCGGTTCTGTTGCCCTGTCCTTGCCCCGCCACCGTAGCGGTGGTCTGAGGGTTGGGCGCTGCGCCGACGCTCAGGCCAGCAGGAGCACCGATATTCTTGTCGGTGGCTGAACCGCTCCCGCTGCCGGAATTCGTGCTCGCCGAAATGTCTGGGGTGCCCGCTGCACCGGTCTTTCCGGCCGGAGTCGCGGCAAAAGTGCCGCGTCGATTTCCATTTGGCATTTCCATCGGCTCCTGGAATGCGAGCGGATGAACGCCGAGGGAGATGAGTCTTCCCCCCGGGCTCGAACCGGCATTGCCCGCGATCGAGGGTGGCGGCGGTACGACCGCCGGGCCAGCGCTGCCCATCGCGGCTTGCGCCCTGCTGGTCGCTGCGTAGCGATCCGCGTATTGCTCCGCCATCGGCAATTCCGGCGTAGGCGCAACTACTGCGGAGTGACCAATGTTGATGTCTCCTAACCGGCGGTCCGAAGCGGCGTCTATCCGCGGTGCAGGCTCGACAATCGAGGCCTGCGGGCCCTGAAGAGTACGCGCAGAGGAATGTAAGTTCACTTCCGGCGCCGGCGCCACCACTGCTTGCGACAGCGTGGGAGCTGGTTGACGGTTGGCTGGGATTGCCTCCGGCGCAGGCGCGACCACAGCGACGGGGAGCGCTGGCAGTCTTAGATTCTGCGCAGCCGTTGTCGTGGAAGCCAGGGGCACGGCAGGCTGGGCCAGGGTCTGCGACCAGGCCACGATATTCGGGAGCTGCACATCGTGATTCAGCTTCACGTCGGAGGGCGTCACGATGGTCTGGCTGCGATTGTCGGCCTCGGGTGGCACTGAAATGATTGCCTGCGGCGCGTATTCCGGTTCTCCCTTTTGAGGGAGCGTTTTCCGGGGGCCTCCGGTATCGAGCGGTGGAAGATATTCCGACGGCGAGTAGTAGATCACCTCGGCGCGACTAAGAGTCGGAGTGTCCAGAATCTTTGGGTTTTGTGGCCGGAACTGAACGAATCCCCATATCGCCGCGATCGCTGCGACGTGACCGAGTACCGACAAGGCAAACCGGCTCCAGGGCAAACGAGACGTAACGAAAACGTCTGGCCAAAACGAGCCGGGCGGGGAGGATGGCTTAAAAGGAGCCCGCTGGCCGGGACGAAACAGGTCGAACAGGTTGCGGAAAAAGACCGTGTGCCAGGCGGGCAAGTCCACGAGGAATGCGGGCGCAGACGCGGCTTTTGGCACAGGTTCGGGCGTGGATTCCAAAAGCACGGAGGCTGGTTTCATCTAGTAAGCCGCAGGAGCAAAACATCGATTATAGCCCCCGCGCTAGGGCCCTACACACCCACGAGTTCACGGGATGGCGGGTCATCGGAACAAAGCGGGTAGGCCCAGGCGCCCGCGGCTAGGCGGGCGAGCGAAGCTCGCCGAGGATGATTCGTTTCGGGAACGCGGAGAAGAGCTGCGGAGCTTCGCTCCTCTGGGCCAGCTGGGGGCACCCGCCCTTACGTGGGTCGGGATGGCAGCTTCCATGCTTTAATACTCACATGGACAGAGTGGGTAGACTGATTCCCGTGATCTTGCTGTTCTGTACTTTGTCGAGCGCGCAGAGTACAACCCCAAGTGCACCCGCCACCAAGCCGGCCGAAGACTACTCCGGTATGTATTCCTTCCTGCAGGATGGGGAATTCGTACAACTTACGATCGAAGATGCAAACCGGGTGACCGGGTTTATTTCCCGTTATGGCGATCTGGAAAGCGATCACGGCCAGTTTCTCGATCATTTCTTAAAGCCGGGCACACTCGATGGCAGGAAGTTGAGCTTCACCACCGAGACGGTGCACGGCGTGTGGTACGAATTCAAGGGCACCATCGAACGCGGGCCCGGGAAGAGTCCGGGGGACGAGGCTTACTACCTGCTGAAGGGCACGCTTATTCAATACGGCACGGACCCAAGCAAGAAGACGTCATCGAAATCACGCGAAGTCGCCTTCAAGTCGTTCCCCCAGGATATGGAAACGGCCCCAGCGAAGCCGAACTGAAACCCTGCAGGCGCCTCACTGCGGCGGGCTAGCCTCCGCATATCGTCAATCAAGGCTTGCGGCGATACTGCGCGGCCCAGGAACTGGCGCAGCAGCGCCGCGGTTTCAAATTCTCCGCCAACCCGGAGGAGACGCTGCGAAATCCAGGAATACCAGCGCGGATCGCCGGTCTCAAATGGTCCGAGAGACTGGCGGATACGCTGCCTGATATCGGCTGTAATCACAGCACCCAAGCCGTAGTTCACCATGTAGCCGGGAGAATCCATCAACTGCACTCGCACGGCCCACCATGAATACTCGGGATGCGGTACAACGTGCAGATAACGACTGGTGATTTCGGTCCACACCGCGCTGGGGTCTGCCGCCGGGTTGTGCAGCATTCTGATTTCAAACAGGGCCCAGGCAACATCCAGCATGACTCCCGAGTAGAGATTCCGCAACGAGGCGGACGGTGACGCGGAAGTGCCCAGGTATTTCTGCTGCCAGGCCGGCTCGTAGACACTCCACGATGGCACATCGGCGAAGGCCTCGATGAATAGAAGACTGTCCGGATAAGTGAAGGCGGGACGGGCTCTGACGGCTACAAAGTGAACGGCGTGGCCCTGTTCATGTACCAGTTCACTCAGGTTGGAAAAGCCGCCACGTCCGTAGTTCGCGGAAACGCGAGCAATGGCCGGCCGCCAAACACCGTTTACCATCCGGCCACATCGCAACAAGTCGGTGTACGCCAACGGCGCCTTGCCCGGACGAGGATCGAGATCATACAAAACTCCGAGATCTGTAAGGTCGGCGCCAAGATCGTGGTAGTAGCGTTCACTGATTCTCTGCAGCGACTCCCGCGGAATGGCCCCATCAACCAACCGGCCCGTTTCTCCTCCAATGTAACGATAATCCCAGGGCTCGACGGGAGTGTCACCGCTCACCTGACGCCAGGTGTCGAGAATTTGTTCGAGCCAGGTTTCGACGTCCAGTGACTGAACTCCGAGGCTGTCGGCTGCGGCAGTGATTGCCGAACCCTGTTTCGTAGCCTGGTGTTTTGCGGCCTCGGCCGACGCCATCCTGATCATGCGGCGGTATGGGCTGTCGGGCTGATCTTTCGCGTTTACCGCCTCCCATAGCGGATTGAATGCCAGAAACAGGCTTTTACGTCTCTCCGGCTCCTTGATCTGTTCCAGCAAGCTGAAAGCGGACACACGATTGACCGTCGCGCCCTCGAATTGGAGATTGTTGGCTAGCTCGTCGAAGCACGAATACAAGGCGGCCCGCAGCGCGTCGTACGCAAGGTCTGTGTTCTGCGCATTCTTACATCTGCTGGCGGGAGAGAGAGTCGAAGCATCCGTGGGGAAATCAGAGAGACTGGCGCGCATGAGAACGGCCGCACGCGCGTCGTTCTTGGAGAGTCCGTTAGCGGGCAGTCTTGACAACTGCGCCACCAGGGCATCGCGTTTTTCGTGGTAAATCGCTTCCCAGGCCTGACGGTCTTTGCCGTCGTAGCTTTTTATGAGGCCGGAATCGATCGCGCTGAATGCGCCGTAAGCGTCCAGCAAGTCGGCGTAAATGATTTCGGTGGCTGCTGCGGAATTAGAAGCGGATATTTGCGCCGGGGCGTTGGTCGCAGTCACACACGCCAGTAAGCAGAGCGCGCTGATGCCGACTACAAGCAGCCTTCTCATGTCATCTCCCGATAACGTCCCAAGTATAAACAAGCGCGGAGAGAAGCGGCCGGGTGGAACTTCAGATCATCGCGTTGTATCCTCGGGACGTGCCGCCATCGCAAACGCCTCGTCGGTCTCCGACTCCGGGACTGTTCTTGGGACTGATCATTACTTTAGGCGCCGTGGTGGCCTGTTCCGGATACATCACTTGGCAGATCTCCGGCCTGCGCGAATTGCAGAACAATTTGGTGGATCGCAACCGCAAAGACTCTTTGCAGCTTCTTCGCATTCAAAACGATCTCAACACGCTGGCGCTGGCTATGCGCGACATGCTGGACAATAACGAACCCTATCCCCTGACCGCGTGGACGGCACAATTTCAGCGGATACGAGCGGATCTGGACGACGCACTCCGTAAGGAGGAACAAGTCGCAGTGGCGGACCGTACTCCGGAGCAGCGTCAGTATCTGGGAAACTCGATGGCCCAGTTCTGGGATGCGGTCGATCGCACATTTGCCCTGGCCGCGAACGGTAAACATGACGAAGCGCGGAGCCAGATCCAGCTTTCGCTGCAGGCACGCCAGGCAGCGCTGAGCACGGCAGTGGCGCGGCTGCTGGTCCAGAATAACGAAAGCGAGGAGCAGGCGGCGTTGCGCATCGGACAGATTTACGATCGGGTGCAGCGGCAGGTCTATCTGTTTCTAGCCCTCACGCTGGTTGCGATTCTGCTGACCGGGCTGTACTCGATCCGTTCCAACCGGCGGTTGTTTGCGCAACTCGCGACCCTTTCCGCACAGCGCAGTGAACTGGCACAGAAACTGATTTCGACCCAGGAATCTACCTTGCGTCACATTTCCCGCGAGCTGCACGACGAGTTTGGCCAGATTTTGACCGCTGTTGGGGCCATGCTCTCGCGGGCCGGTAACCAGGTGCCGGAAGGTTCGCGGTTGCGGGCTGATCTGCGTGAGGTGGCCGAGATCGCCCAAAGGACTTTGGACAAGGTTCGCAGTCTATCTCAGGCGCTGCATCCTGTGATGCTTGACGAATCCGGCCTCGAGAGTACTCTCGACTGGTATTTGCCGGTGGTGGAACGGCAGGCGGGCATTCACCTCTCCTATGAGAAGTCAGGAACGGTCTTTCCCGTGGACGGCGATGCGGCGATCCATGTGTATCGAGTGGTGCAGGAAGCGTTGAATAATGTGACGCGACATTCCGGAGCGAAGGAGGCCTGGGTGCGTTTGCGATTTCTGCCGAAGACGCTGGAGCTGCAAGTGGAAGATCATGGGAGTGGTTTCATAGCTCAGCCAAGGAAACAGGGAATTGGGCTGGTGGCGATGCGAGAGCGAGCGGAGCTGTTGGGGGGCGCCCTCGAATTTGCTCAGCCGGCGGAGGGGGGCACGCTGATTCGCCTTACGGTGCCGAGGGAAAACCTGGGGGAGAAACTGGATTCACATGGCGGATAAAATTTCTGTCTTGTTGGTGGATGACCATAGCCTGGTGCGGCGCGGGTTCCGGCGCATTCTGGAAGACGAACCTGACATCGTAGTGGCGGGCGAAGCCGGCGATGGCGCAGAAGCGGTTCGGCTGGCCAAGGAGCTTCAGCCGCAGGTGGTGGTGATGGACTGCGCCATGCCGAAAATGAACGGCCTGGAAGCTACGCGGAAGATTCTGGCAGAGAAACCGCAAACTCTGGTGCTCATGCTCAGCATGCATCCGGAGGAAACCCTGGTGCGTCAGGCGCTGGACGCGGGCGCGCGCGGATACGTTCTCAAGAATGCTGTGGACCTGGAATTGGGTGCGGCGATCCGGCGGGTGGCGGCGGGAGAAACGGTGCTGGATTCGCAGCTCCCTCGTCCGGCCGCGCTAAAGGGGGAGAGGGACGAACATCTCACGCCCCGCGAACTCGAAATCCTGCAGATGATCGTGGATGGGAAATCCAACAAGGAGATTGCGACGGTGCTCGATCTTAGCGCGAACACCGTGGCGGTTCATCGTGCCAACATCATGGATGCGTTGGGCATCCACAAGACCGCCGAACTGGTCGTTTACGCCATCCGCAACGGGCTGGTAAATCTTCCGTGAACCGGCGCCGATTTCTATTCGGCATGGCGGGCCTGGCATCCGCTTCCGGTCTCTGGACGGACGCAATGCCCGCGCTGGCCGCGCCACCATCCTCTCCAGACTTCCGCTTGGTCGATGTAACTGCCGGGGCTGGCCTGCAATTCCGTCACAACAGTGGCGCCTATGGGGGCAAGCTGCTTCCCGAGACGCTGGGCGCAGGTTGTGCCTTTCTGGACTACGACGGCGATGGATGGCAGGATATTCTTCTCATCAACGGGATGGACTGGCCGGGACACAAACGCGAACGCAGTACGCTAAAGCTCTATCGCAACAATCGTAACGGCACGTTCTCGGAGGTCACGCGCAGTGCCGGTCTCGATGTCGAGATGTATGGCATGGGCGTTGCCGTCGGAGACTACGACAACGACGGCTATCCTGACCTTCTGGTGACTTGCGTTGGACAAAACCGTTTGTTCAAGAATAGCGGTAAGGGCACGTTCCTGGATGTCACCAAGGCCAGTGGGCTGGGCGGCCGGCAAGCGTTCAGCACATCCGCGCTGTGGTTCGATTTCGATCGCGACGGGTTGCTGGATTTGTTTGTCTGCAACTACGTGAAGTGGTCTCCCGAGCATGACGTGTTTTGTAGCCCCGACGGAAAGAGGAAATCCTATTGCACGCCTGAGGCCTACCGGGGCGAGACCTGCTGGCTGTTTCACAATCTGGGCAACGGAAAATTTGAGGACGTTACGCCGACCAGCGGGATTTTTGACAGCAGTTCGAAGTCGCTGGGTGTGGCCATGCTCGACTACGATCAGGATGGCTGGCCGGATCTGCTAGTGGCCAACGATACGCAGCCCAACAAGCTCTACCGCAATCAGCGCAACGGGTCATTCAAAGATGTCGCCGTGGAAGCCGGCATCGCTTTCAGCGCCGAGGGCAAGGCGCGCGCCGGCATGGGCGTGGACGTGGCCGACTTCAGTAACTCGGGAACCTCCGGTGTAGCCATCACCAATTTCGATAACGAAATGATCGGCCTGTACCTGGCCAGCGGTGGAAATTACGCGGATGTGGCGACACAGAGCGGGGTGGGGCTTGCCTCCAAAGACAGATTGGGCTTCGGGTGCGTGTTCCTGGATGCTGATCTCGACGGATCGCTCGATCTGGCCGTCGTGAACGGGCACATTGATGACACGGTGCGCGACGTTCGCGGGGTCGGCTACGCGCAGTCTCCACAATTGTTCCTCAACGATGGGCGTGGCAAATTTCGTGATGTCGCCGGCGAAATTGGCGGTGGTTTCAGTCAGCCCAAGGTCGGGCGGGGACTTGCTTTCGCCGATTTTGACCGCGACGGCGATCTCGATCTGTTGATGACCACCAACAATGGCCCAGCCTACCTTTATCGCAACGACCAGCTCGTCGGAAACAGGAGTGTCCGCATTCGCCTGGCGGGCACAAAATCAAACCGGGACGCGATTGGAGCCAGAGTACGAATTTTCCAGGGCGAATCCAGTCAGTGGCGTCTGGTAAAAGGCGGATCGAGCTACCTGTCGCAGTCGGAGCTTCCTCTAAGCTTTGGCCTGGGAAAGCGCGATCGCATCGATCGCCTAGTGATCGATTGGCCCAACGGCGGTACCGAGGAGTACAAGAACCTCGCCGCAGGCCGTGCCTACGAATGTGTGGAATCCAAGGGGATCAAAGCGCTCGCCGGCTTCTAGTATTTTTCCAGTATTGCGCCCTATGCTCCCGGCAGTTAACTTGGGGCAACTTTACTATCCTCATGACGTGGCTTTCCCCGGTCGCAGTTTTGAGGAGTTCACCCCACGAAGAGGTAGGCAACGCAGCCTGCCTCTTTTTCTTGTTTGACAGTCTTAGGGATGGCGCGGATTCGATTCTGCGGGAAGCTAGAGCGATGAAACTTCTTCGCATAGTCCCGGCCCCAAGATTCGGTATTGGCCGTTTTCTGCTCGAGCTAACCGCCAAGTCATCACTGCGCTCTGACTACAGCCTCCATGCGCGATTTCAGGTCCAGAGCGGTAGCTCGCCCTTCCGGCGTGTTGATGAGATTGGTGAACTCTCCGGGATCGCGCACCCAATCGTAGATTTGGTCGCCCATGGTTTCATGGGTGATCAGGTGCCACTGCGGTGTTAGCACTGATTTCATGGAGCCTGTGCTCGCAATCGGCACCAGCTTTCCCGCAACCTTGTCCTCTTTATCGATAATGTCATTTTGCGCAAGCTCGGATAAGGGGTCGGGCCAGTTCGCCCTGCGATCGGTCCCCCACAGGGCACTCAAGGGATGCTCTGGAAACCTTTCCTGCTCGCTTGCTTCCAGAAGATCCATGATGGTAGCTGGAATCGCAGCGTTAGTGACCGGCGTCGCCAGCCGCACGCCCGCTGGCACGTGGCCGGGATACCAAATCACCAGGGGCACATGAATCAGCTCCCGGTAAAGCGCCTGGGCATGATAGGTCAAACCGTGTTGGCCGAGCGATTCCCCGTGGTCAGAGGTTAATATTACCAGGGTACTTTTCGAGAGCCCGCGCTGATCCAGCGCCTGCATCAGACGCCCCAGGGCATCGTCGACGTACTTTAAGCCGGCATCGTACTCGTCGATGCTTCCGCCATGGTCCCAGGCTGGCCTGGGGTGGCTTGGCGGCACTCCATAGGGATAGTGCAAGTCGAAGTAGTTAAGGAAGGCAAGGAAGGGACGTGTTCTGTCGCGGTCGATCCATTGCGACACTTCCTGGTTCACCACAGCGGCTCGTTTCCGTACTCCCTGTGCTCCTCCGTAGTTTCCCGATCCTTCCGAGTCTTTGTCTAACATGGAATCCATTCGCAAGAAACGGAGCGCCCGCTTGACCTTGCTCTTGTCGCTGCGGTTGAGATAGATGCGCGCGAACTCTCTCCCGAACAGAGTGCGAACGAACATGTCCGCAGGGGAATGAAAATAGTCCTCGAAATGCTGGAAGCCCCGGCCCAAACCTAGACTCGCGGTAAAGTAGGTGCGATTGGCTGAGAACGCGCCCGTACGATATCCCTTCTGTTCCAGCGCCTCTCCCAGGGTGGGGAAGCCGCCCAGGCCCTTGCTCCCCCATCCCAACCACGGCGCCGGCTGCACATTTCCGACCCCGTGCTCGAACTGGTAACGTCCGGTCAGCAGCGAAACATGTGAAGGGAGACTCCACGACGTAGTGGAAACTGCGTTCTCAAACAATGTTCCCTGTTGCGCGATGCGATCGAGATTCGGCGTGGTCGGCCGGGCGTAGCCATAAGAAGAGACATGGTCGGCGCGCAACGTGTCCACGACGATCACCAGCACGTTGGGCGCACCGGATGCGGCCGGAGGCAGCTCGGCTACAGCGCTCCGCTCGTGCAGCCGCTGGCCGCCCTGGATTCCGGCGAACACTAGTACCCAAGCACCCACCATCCAGGGCGCGGTCCCCGCACCAAACTGCAAAAAGGCCCCTTCCCGCTTGCCGCACCAACGAGCGAACGCCACGGCGGCACCGAGAGCCAGCAAAAGACAAGCCCGGTGGTAGAGCCGGTTGGTGAGCGTGAGCCAGTCATAGAAGCTCAGGAAGCCCAGTAGCAAGACAATCACTCGAACGGCCGGAAAGCGCGGCACGAAGCGAGCAACCAGGCTGCAGATTAGCGCCAGCGACAAAAAGAAAATGGCATTCACTACCGGCGAAATCCAGAAAATCTCTTTGGAGACATGCATCATCGGACCCCATCGGGCCCAATTGAGCCTTTGAAACAGAAGCAGGCCAGCAGCTTCGACCAGGCCGGTGGCAATTCCCCAGGCCAGGCCAACCGGAAGTAGGAGCCCGCCTGCGCTCGACGGAAGCGCTACGGAGGGTTGGTTCTTGTAGTCAATGCTCACGATATGGTTCGGATAGTCAGCCCAAGCACAAGGCGGTTACAGTCTAGCAGCCGGGCCTTAGTGGAACTTTCTTGCACGCTGAAGTAAAGTGAACTTCCGCGAAAACAGCGGACCCAGAATGGCTTGGCCGGTAAGTGCTCAACCGACATCCACTGCATTCGCGCCGAACAATTCTCCGGCAGCGACGGTGGGATGGTTTCTTCCGGCGCTGCTGGCGTTCCTCTATGGGATCCAATGCGCCTGCTTCATCCGCACCCAATCGCTTACCTACGATGAGCCCGTACACATTGCGGAAGGCCTGAACGCCTGGCGGTACGGACGATTCGAACAGTACAACGATCACCCTCCGTTAGCCCGCCTATGGTTCGCACTCCCGCTGCTCAACCCGAAGTGGCAGGTGGATGTGGAAAAGCTGCCGGATTCTTTTCACGTCACCCGCATTGCGCCCGATCCGGAAGCACTAGCCTGGCGGGCTCGCGCCATGAACGTTCTGCTGGGCCTGCTGCTGGCCTGGCTGGTTTGGCGAGCGGCAGACCAGTTACTCTCCCGTGGCGCCGCGAATCTCGCACTTGCCCTGTTCGTGTTCTCGCCATCGCTGATCGCTCATTTCTCGATCGCCGCAACCGACGGTGCCGCCACACTGTTTATCTTTGCCACCGCATGGGGCTTGGTGCGTTGGCGCCGCGAGCCAACCTGGAAACGCACGTTCGGACTCGGATTGCTGCTGGGGCTGATGCTCCTAGCCAAATTTTCTACCGCGCCCATGTTGGTGCTCGCTCTGCTCTTGATGCTGCTCTTAGGCCCGGACAAAATAATCCGCGACCCCGTGCGTTGGAACTGGAGCAGAACCGCCGCGGCGATCGTGCTCGCGTTTTTCGTCGTATGGGCGGGGTATTTCTTTCACGTCTCGCGGCTCACCGTCCACGACGGCACTTTGACCGCGACTTTCCCCAACTGGAGCGAGCCCATTGTAAAGCCAGTGCGCGGACAGAGAAACTACAGCCTGTTCGTGGCAGCTGGCGAATACGTTGAAGGCTTCCGCGAGCTCATCAGGCACAATCGGCACGGTCAAGCCGCATTCTTTCTGGGGCAGGCTTCGAGTCAGGGTGGTTGGAAGACGTACTACCCGGTTGTGATACTGCTGAAGTGGCCGACAGTCATGCTTGTCTTGTCCTTGACCGGCGTGGCGCTTGCTGTGGGAAGAAGACTCCACGTTCCGGCTGATTTGTGGATCATGGCATCGTTTCCCGTTATCTACCTGGGGCTGGCGGTGTTCGCTCGCTTCAACATCGGAGAGAGGCACGTGTTGCCGTTGTACCCGTTTGCCTTGCTTTTTGCGGGAGGCGTGTGGGAATGGGCCCGGCAAAGGCGCGCTGGCCTGGCTGTTCTCACCTTGCTGGTGGTGGTGAATGCCGCCGATGCTTTGCGCTATGCGCCCGGATATCTTTCCTATTTCAATGTATTCGTGCGGCCGGCGGAAAGTTACCGCCTGCTGACCGATAGCAACCTCGATTGGGGACAGGGCCTGCTGGCGCTGCGCCAGTATCAACGCGACCATCCCCATGAGCAAATCTCTCTCTCGTACTTTGGCAGCGTGGACCCGGCGATTTATGGAATTCGGGCTCATCCTCTCGGAGAAAATGAGCGCGTCTCCGGCACGGTGATTGTAAGTGCGACCAATCTGTCCGGGCAGTTTTTGGCCAATCCGCAGAGTTACTCCTGGCTGCTGCATCAGGAACGGACAGAGATTCTCGATCACGCACTCTACGTTTTCCATGTGCAGGATCGAAGATAAATGAGTTGGGTGTTCAGCTGACGAGGTTGAACAGGATTGAGGTCGGCAAAACTGACCAAACCAGAAATAGGCTACTGGCCCGCGCGCAAGGGCGATATCAATAGTCGGCCGGTCGCTTTTTTGGAGAGATCGCCGCGGTCGTTCTGGTAGGACAGATCGAGAGAGCCCTCGCCAGCCGGCGAGGCCTGCGCCAGAGCGGCCGCCAACGATTGAAACGAGCGGCCGATCTCATTATTTTCCAGCGCCACGGGAATGCCTTTGTCAATGGCGGGCGCGATCGATTGGAAGTTGTTGGGAACCTTCCACAGAAGCTTGCAGTTGGTGGCTTTCTCCACGTCTTCGTCGGTGAATCCGGGAATTTTTTTGTAGCGGTTGAGCACGATTCGAACCCGATCTCGAGCCGCGCCCTCTTCCAGAAACGTGCGTATCCGGCTGGCGCTCCATAGCGAAACCACGTCTGCTTGGGCGACCAAGAGGACTGCGTTAGAGAGATCACAAAGCAGCCGCGCCGTCTGATCCAAGCGGCCGGAGCAGTCCACCACCACATAACGGAAGTGTGCCACCAGCAGATCGAACAGGCGAGCCAGTTCTGCTACGGCGGGCGTCACGCTCTGAGGCTGTTGCGGACCGGCGAGCAACTGCAAGCCGCCTTGGCACTGGGTCATCAAACCCTCAAGCAGTGACGCATCCAGCCGGTGCAAGTTTTTCAGCGCGTCAACTACTCCGAACGTGGGCCGCACGTTGAGATGGAGAGAGCAATGTCCGAGGGGAGCAAAATCCACCAGCAAAACGCCGCCCTGGGATTCCTGGAGCGCGATGGCCGTGTTGACCGCAACCGTGGTACCGCCCGCTCCTCCTTTAGAATTCATTACCGTGAAGATGCGTGCCCGGCCCGAGGAAGTGCGGCCTTTGCCGCGCGATGCGGCAAAGCGGGTAAGTGCCTCGATCAAAGCTTCCGAAGTCGCATTGCGTTCCAGAAACTCGCCAGCCCCGGCACGCATGGCGGCCACGATGGTGGGCGGGTTATTCATTTCGCCGACGGCAAAAATCGCAATTTCGCTGGTGTTGGCCTGAATCAGTTCGATGGCGGCGATGGCTGGCTGCGGGTTGCGCGCGTCAATATCAACGACAACAACTTCGGTGCGGACATCCTGCATCTGGCGTAGCACCGGGTCGGTGGGGCTAGCCGGAAATCCCACGTGGCTGAAGACATTTCGGCCCATTCCGGTTCCCTCCAGACGGTGCTGGAGGACCGGTAGCCGCTCTCTGTCTTCGGTCAGAAGAGTTACCGCTACACCTTGCATGGCATCACTCTGTGGCTAGAATCAGCATGTTATTGAAATAAAAGGGCTACGCCAAATGACTTCCGTAACTGTTCGCCACTGCCGGGAGAAAATCCCGCTCCCAAACTCAAATCGCACACTTGTGGTGCCTCTTTTGATAAACAACCGGGGGACAAATAAACCAGGAGGAATCCAAAACCAAGCGTTCCATCTGTAGCAAGCATTTTATGCAAAACGAGCTGGCTTGGGAAGGAGGAAAACTCGGGGAAAACCGCGCCCCGCAGGGCATGTGCCACTTGGGAACTGGACCCGCGGCCCAGACACCGGTGTCGCGCTGAAGTTTACAGCTCGGGCTCAGCCGTTTCCTAACCGATCGCTTTCGGGGCCTTCTAGCGCGACTCTGGCCACCGCGACCCGACCTATGGTGGCGCTGGAGGCTGGCAGGGGCGGGCTCTGGTGCGTTTGGTTGGCGCCGTGCGCGGCGGAAATGCGGGGGAAGTTAGCCGAAACTTGCGCAGCCGTCTCCGCTTTGGGCAGATATTCATATTCCTCCAGCCGAGCCGCCACGCCAAACTTCCGCTCCACTGGCAGAACTCGTACGACTCTGCCCCGGCAACGAACCCGCGCGTTCTCGGTCAGCGTGATCTCGGAGGGCATAACCAGCGTCAGTTCCACCGCATCACCTTCAGCGACCTGAAAATCGGTGTAGAAAAATACACCGCGACCGCTCAAGTCTTGGGTAAAACCGTAGCCTTCGCGGTCGGTGCCCGCCAAACGAACTCCAACCGGAAGCTGGAAGTCAAAGCGTTGTGCTGCCCGGCGCTCAAGGTGAAGTTGATCTGTGTTCATGCGCTCTCCGATAGCCGGCGTTTCAACGGCGGATGCCTCGCAGGACGACGTCAGGGAAAATTATTTCTGCGCTGCATCTTCTCTCCGCGCGTCCCAGGAATTACGGCTGCGTGGCCTCTATACTAACGGTACCTGGCGAAATTGCACCCGAGTCCGAAGTCGAACTTCGAATACTCTACTCTAGCCTGTGGCCGGGCGGAAGCTGGAAGTTGTCAAACGCCGCGTGGAAATTCAGTTTTGGGCACGCGGGCGAAGGCCGTGTCAGAAAACGGCATGAGGCCGGGGAAGACAGCAAACTGAAAGTGACCGATTCAGTCAGTTCTCGCCGAAATATCGGGCAATTGCCGGAAAACTCTGGTCAACCGTCCCCCAAAACCGGCTGGTTGCCCGCAACCCTGCGTGCCTTGCGTCACCGCAACTTCCAGATTTTCTTCAGCGGGCAGCTCGTCTCCCTGATCGGCACTTGGATGCAAAGCGTTGCACAGTCGTGGCTGGTCTATCGCCTGACCGGTTCTTCGCTGCTACTGGGAGCGGCGGGATTCGCCAGCCAGATCCCCGTGTTCCTGGTGGCGCCACTGGGCGGCATTGCGGCTGATCGGTTCAATCGTCAGCGGGTTGTTATCGGAACCCAAATTTCATCCATGGTACTGGCATTTATTCTGGCCGTGCTCACGCTTACCCGAACGGTGCAGGTGTGGCACATCTTCGTGCTGGCGGCGCTTCTGGGTGTGGTAAATGCCTTCGACATCCCTGCGCGGCAGTCTTTTTTGGTGGAGATGGTGGGTAAGGAAGACCTGATGAATGCCATAGCGCTGAACTCCTCAATGTTCAATGGCGCGCGCATCATCGGCCCCGCAATCGCCGGAATCCTGGTGGCGAAAATCGGTGAAGGCTGGTGCTTCTTCGCCAATGCGGTCAGCTATATCGCAGTGATCGTAGGGCTGCTGATGATGCGGGTGGCGCGGCCCGCGCGCCGGGCGCCGTCCGGCCCAGCGCTGGCGCACATCGTCGAAGGCTTCCTTTTCGCCCGCCACACCGCGCCCATTCGGGCACTGCTACTTCTGCTCGGACTGGTCAGTCTGGTGGCGATGCCCTATACCGTGCTCATGCCGGTGTTCGCGGACAAGATTCTGCACGGAGGGGCGCGCGGCCTGGGAATTCTGATGGGCGCGACTGGCGTGGGTGCGCTGCTGGGAGCGCTCACCTTGGCCACACGTTCAGGCGTACGTGGTCTGGGCCGCTGGGTTGCATTCTCCTGCGGCGGGTTTGGCATCGGCCTGGTACTGTTCTCGTTCTCGCGCATCTTCTGGCTCTCCGCCATCCTCCTGCTGCCGGTGGGATTCTGCATGATGCTGCAAATGTCTTCCTCCAACACTCTGATTCAGGCGATGGTTCCGGATGAGCTGCGCGGTCGCGTGATGGCGTTGTATACCATGATGTTTATGGGCATGGCGCCCTTCGGGTCTTTGTTTGCCGGCGCGCTAGCCCACCGCCTGGGAGCTCCTCTCACCATTTCTACGGGTGCGGTGGCCTGCGTCGGAGGGGCAACTCTATTCTTCTTCCACCTGCCCAAAATCCGAGTGGAGGCCCGAAGGCTGATTGTTGCCCAGGAGGTGGCAGGAGGCGAGCCCTCGGTCGAAATGACGGCGAGAGTGGTAGAGGACTAAGGGCTGGTTGCCATGAGAACCGCAGTCGGCGCTACAACCCGGGCAGGCACGCGGGTGAAAGTGGTGACCAGCATCGCCAACGCCATGACTGCTAACACCCAGCGGGCACCGTGCACTTCAGGAAAATCGGGAGCCTGGCGTTGACGCCAAGAGATGATGTTCATGGCGGCGACAAGCGCCGCCCAAATGCGCCATCCCATGTATCGTTGCCCCAGGATCACGAGCACAAGAACCGTAAGCCAGGAAATATAGCGGTGTGCGCGCGGCCAAAGCGCGTAGATGATGTGGCCGCCGTCGAGCTGGCCGCTGGGTAGAAGGTTCAGCGCGGTGGCAATCATCCCAACCCACGATGCCACTGCCATGGGATGTAGGTACACGCGGTCGAGCGGAAGGGCGGCTACAGGGTGGATTGGCGCGACTGCCGCCATCATCCAATGCACCAGGTGGAAGATCAAAGGGTATCCAAGCTCCAAGTCGGATGGTCCGAGGCCGGAGGGCGCGGGTTTCGAAAGAGCCAGCGCAACCAGGAGCGTGGCCACCGCTACAACGAATCCGGCGATGGGTCCAGCGATTCCGATGTCGAACAGCGCGTTCCGCGATCGGATGGGCGATCGGATTCGGATGACTGCTCCCAAGGTCCCGATTAGTGTGGGTGCCGGTATGAAAAAGGGAAGCGTCGCGTCAACCTTGTAATAGCGGCAACAAAAATAGTGTCCCATCTCGTGCGCCAGCAGGATAAGCAGCAATGGTGCAGAAAACGGAATGCCCAGCAGAAAGCGAAACGGCTCTGCGAAAACCCACGCAACAGGAAAGAGAGGAATAAACTCATCGCCCACTGTAAACGCCGGCGAATTCTGCTGAAAGTTGTATTCCATGCGCGCGCCCACAACAAGCGTAGTGAAAACCGTGGCTAGAAACAGCAGGCTGTGCAGCCAATATCGCGGCTTAGGGGACTGCACGACATACACTTCCCCAGGCAGGTACTCGGTGGTCGGGACGGAAAGTGGGGGATCGAGGTTGGACATGAAAATGTTTACGCTGCAATGCTGGTGTGAACGAGCGCTGTCGTGGGAGTTTGCGCCGATCATTGCGGGGCCGCGACGGTTCGCAGGGGAACAGTCCAGCACCTAGTCGATCGACTGCAACTCCTTGCCGGGCTTGAACCTTACCGCCTTGCCGGGTGGAATCGAGACCTCGGCACCGGTGCGCGGATTGCGCCCGATGCCGGTTTTGCGGGGCCGCACGTTGAACACGCCAAAGCCCCGCAGTTCAATGCGATCGCCCTTGGACAGCGACCGCCGCATGCTCTCGAAAACGGTTTCAACAGCCAGCTCGGCCTTGGTCTTGGTAATGCCGGTCTTATTCACGACTTCGTTGATGATGTCGAGCTTGATCACTGGAGGCTCCCGGCGGCGAATTGAGAATAACCCACCAAGTGCTTGATGCTAAGGGACATAAGACAGATTGTCAACGGCAGCTTCTGTCCCGTAAGATGAGGCACTCGCAATCGTCGGTCGTCCGTCGTCAGTGTTCAGGAAAAACAAACCTACACGCGCAGGAACAGGGATTCTCCTGACGACCAAAGACTGACCACTGAAGACTGCATCTACCAAGGAGCCGAATGCTGAAGAGTGACCGCTGGATCCGCAAGATGGCCAAGGAACACGACATGATTAACCCCTTTTCCGAGAAGCAGGTGCGGGAGGGGGTGATTTCCTATGGGCTGTCTTCCTATGGCTATGACTTGCGTGTGGCAGACGAATTCAAGATTTTTACCAACGTCAATTGCACGGTAGTCGATCCCAAGAATTTTGATGAAAGATCTTTTGTCACCGTAAGTTCGGAATGTGCCATAGTCCCGCCGAACTCATTCGCGTTGGCGCGCTCGGTGGAATACTTCAAGATTCCCCGAGACGTGCTGACCATCTGCGTAGGCAAGTCCACCTATGCCCGCTGCGGCATTATTGTGAACGTCACCCCGTTTGAGCCGGAGTGGGAAGGCTTTGTCACGCTCGAAATCTCCAACACCACACCGTTGCCTGCCAAGATCTACGCCAACGAGGGTCTTTGCCAGATCCTTTTCTTCCAAGGGGATGAAGTGTGCGAAGTCAGCTACGCCGACCGCAAGGGCAAGTACCAGTCGCAGAAGGGAATTGTTCTGCCGAAGTTGTAGAAAGCTGGCAGCTATCAGCCCTCAGCTTTCAGCCATGCGCGCCACGTTTGCTTCTACCGACAGCGAAATGCAAAGGGGTGACGGGAGTCCTTTGTCTCTGTCAGCCACGATTCACTCACAGAGATACTTATCCAAACGCAGGAAATGCGCGAGAAGGCATTGAGCATTTTGAAAAGCCACAAATGGATCGAGCGCTTGAAAGCTGAAAACTACTTCCTGCTGTTCTCCCCCTCTTTGTACATGTACTTGATCGCGGGCTTGTAGATCAGCAGGTTGGATTGGCCGTTGCGGTTTACCTTGATGCAGCTCTTGTCGTACCACTCGATCATGCCGTGAATTTCTTCGCCGTCGCCGAGTACGATCACCATGGGAGTCTTGGACTGCATCTGCTTCTGGTAGTAGAAGTTCTCGGCGTTAGTTTGCTCCGCGGGCACGGCTTTCCGGCCGCCGCTGCCATGGCGGTCGTTACGTTCATTGCGCTCCGGACGGTCGGGCCGCTCTCTCTGTTCTCCCATCGGCGTCTGCGCGTGATTGTGGTCGGCGCGGTTCAGCGAGGGCCGGATCAGCTTGCGGTTGGCAAAGCCCTCTGCTTCCACAGGGCGATCGGCTGGAGGAGAATCGATAGCATCTTTCATGTCGCCACCCGTTAGCACGCTTTTGCGGGCCACAACACGCGCTGCTGTGATTGTGGATACTGAAGGCGTGAGTTGCTCTTAACCTAGCACAGCGATGGCGGGTATGACAATGCTCAAGTGGTGGGGGAGAAAGCACTTAGCAATTAGCAGTTGGCATTAGCACTTAGGCATTTGGATGCTTCAGTTTCACGCCGGCGGGTGACCCGGTTGCCAAATGCCAAGTGCTAATTGCTAGGTGCTTCTTTCGAGCGCCGTCGCAAATGCATCCAGCGACAACGAGCGCAATAGATTGCGGCGCATTCCGCGCTCGACGTCGTTGAGACGTTCGGCGGCGAAAGCGATCCAGTCGAAGTCCACGGCTGCCGCTAACTTCGTAAGTTCAGCCTGGATGTCAGTGTTGCGAACCAGTTCCGGTGTGCCTGAGTTGAGAAAGGCCAGGTCTCGCAGCAGGGAGTAGAGCGTGCGCAGCAGCTTTTCGATCTTGTCGCGTCCTTCGGCTCCGGCACGATAGGTTTCGGTCACCTTGAACAGCTCACTGTGGTCCGCCCCACGCAATGCCGTATTGAGGATGGTCAAAGCCTGGGTGCGAGCCGTGGTGTAACCGGCGAGATCGAAACTACGGGCGGCTCCGACGGCGCCGTTCGAAAGACGAGCTGCCAGCGCCCGCTGTTTGGCCGACCACTCGGGACGGTGTCTGGCCAGGTCGCGCTCAATCTCTTCGGCGGGCAAAGCGGCCAGAGTAACGATCATGGAGCGCGAGCGGATCGTAGGCAGCAGTTCGCTGGGATTCTCTGTCAGCAGAAAAATAGTCGCAAACTCGGGTGGTTCCTCCAGCACTTTCAGCAGCGAGTTGGCTGCTTCTTTCATAAAAGCGGACTGTGTGAAGATGTAGATCCGTTCCCTGGCCTCGCCCGGCCGGTAATAAATGGTTTCGATCACGCGTCGTACCTGGTCTACCTTGATCATCATTTGCGGCGGATCGGGCGGGACGACGAGCACGTCGGGATGTGTCTGGACAAACAGGCGTGTCTCTTTCTTGTCGGTCTCGCGCAAATTCTCGCGGGCTTCGACCGCTTCAGCGAAGCGGGCATCGAGATCCTGGGACTGGGCGATACGGACGCAGTTGGAGCACTCGCCGCAGAAGTCGGGCAAACCATCCGTGATGGTTGACGAAAGGCAATTCATCGCCTTCGCCAGCATGAGCGCCAGCGTGTACTTACCCGAACCGGCGGGACCAGCCAGAATCACCGCCTGGGGAAAGTGGTTGCGCGCCATCATGTCGCGCAGGCGATGGACAACGTCGGAATTGCCGTGGAGATCGTTAAACACAGCTGCCGGTTTTTCAGCTCTCAGCATTCAGTCAAGCCCGCACTGACTTGGCCGAGCAGGGATTTGCCGAGTTTAGCAGAATCCAGGCGGGCTAAATGCCAATTGCTAAGGGTTTGACTGAATGCTGAGAGCTCACAGCTGATAGCTGCTTCACGCCGTCTTCGCCGCAAGTTTGAGCCTGCGCCGGACGATCTCCACCATCTTCGAGTGGGTCTCTGCTGCCGTCCCCCGCGCGTCTACCAGCGCGACTCGCTGCGGCTCACGCGCTGCAATCGCCAGATAGGCACTTCGCACACGCTCGAAGAAAGCGCGGCTCTCCTGTTCGAAGCGGTTTTCGTCGTTCTTTGGGCGGCCATTCTTAGCAGCGTCTGACTTGTTGCGGCGGCGGGCGCGCTCGACGCTGGCGGCCACATCGGAATCCATCAGGATGGTGAGCGCGGGCTGCAAATCGTGGCACAAAATGTGATGCAGCGCCAGGACCGGCTCACTGCCCAGCCTGCGGCCGCCGCCCTGGTAGGCTTCGGTGGAGTCGGTGAAGCGGTCGCAGAGCACGATGCTGCCTTTCGCCAGTGCCGGTTGAATGACTTCCGCTATGTGCTGAGCGCGCGAGGCGAACATTAGCGCCAGTTCTGCCAGTGGAGAAAGCCCAGCCGTAGCAGTGTCGAGCAAGAGCCGGCGGATTTTTTCTCCGGTTGCGGTACCGCCAGGCTCACGCGTCACCACCACAGAGAATCCCTGCATGCGAAGTACACCTGCCAGTTTTTCCATCTGGGTGCTCTTGCCGCAGCCGTCGAGTCCTTCGAAGGTGATGAACCTGCCGCGATGCGCGTTTGAAGACACACGGAAATAATAAATCAGCCCTTGGCATTTGGCACTTGGCTTGAACGACAAGGCTCAACCCAAGGTGACCCGGCTTGCCGGCGACTGTTATATTCATCTGTCCTAAAAACGACCGACAAAGCAAGGAGCGTGCTCGTGGCAGCCTTCCCCGGACAGTTTTCTCGCTGTGTGTTCCTGATAATCGCTTTGGTCTCGGCCGTGTTTGCAGCGGCCAGCCCTGCCCCGCGTATCAAGCTCTTAGTGGACGGCACCGACGCGCCTCGCAAAATTTTTCATGCGCGGATGTCGATTCCCGCCAAACCGGGCACACTCACTCTCTACTACCCCAAGTGGATTCCCGGCGAACATGGGCCCACCGGTCCTATCCAGGACCTTGCCGGACTAAGGTTCGCCGCGAATGGGCAAACTCTGCACTGGCGACGCGATCTGCTGGACGGTTGGACCTTCCACGTTGAGGTGCCTGCCGGCGCTTCCAGCGTCGAGGCATCGTTGGATTTCATTTCCCCCGCGGGCCCGGAGGGTATTTACACGGGCGGCGCCACCGCTACAGACCGGATGGCGGTGCTCAACTGGAATACGATGCTGCTCTATCCCGAGGGCTGGACCTCAGATGAACTGACCTACGAGGCAAGCTTAAAGTTGCCGGCGGAATGGAAATTCGGCACGTCGCTGCCCGTATCTGCCGAGGCCGGAGATGGGATAAACGGTCAGCGGCAAATCACCTTCAAGCCGGCATCGTTGACCATGCTGGTCGACGCCCCTGTCATCACGGGGCAGTACCTGAAAGTAGTTCTCCTGAACCCGGGGCAGACGCCTCCGGTGGAGCTGGACGTTGCCGCCGACAGCGCCGCCGCGCTCGAGCCTCCCGCTGATGTTTGGGAGCATTACAAGAACCTGGTCATACAGGCGGGCGCGCTATTTGGAGCGCAACACTACCGCGATTATCACTTCCTCTACAGCCTGAGCGACCACGTGGCGCACTTCGGCCTGGAGCACCATGAATCGAATGACAGCCGGCTGGGCGAGCGCGCTCTGGTGGATTCGCGCAAGCGGCTTCTCGGGTCGGGTCTGTTGTCTCACGAATACGTGCACTCGTGGAACGGAAAGTACCGGCGTCCCGCCGACCTCGCGACTCCCGATTATGAAAAACCCATGCAGACCGACTTGCTCTGGGTGTACGAGGGTCTGACCGAGTATCTGGGTGAGATCCTCACCGGCCGAAGCGGGGAACGAACGCCCGAACAGTTTCGCGACGCGCTGGCCTACACCGCCGCCGATCTGGATCACCGTCCGGGACGTACCTGGCGTAACTTGCAGGACACTGCCGACGGTGTTCCCTCGATGCAGGGAGCGCCCTACCAGTGGGAGTCATGGCGTCGCCCGCTCGATTATTACAACGAGGACGAACTGAACTGGCTTTGGGTGGACACCATCATCCGGCAGCAGACGCATGGCCAGAAGTCTCTGGATGATTTTTGCCGGATTTTCCACGGAGCCCCGAGCGGACCGCCGCAGGTGAAAACTTATACTTTCGAAGACGTCCTCAACACGCTGGACCAGGTAGCGCCTTACGATTGGCGCGGATTTTGGACCCAGCGCCTCGGGAACCACGGGCCGGGCGCGCCCCTGGGCGGGATCGAGGGGAGCGGCTGGAAACTGGTTTACGATGACACCCGGTCCGAACTGGTGCGAACCGGGGAAGACGACAGAGACGTGGTGAACGCAGCCTATTCGATCGGCCTGTGGCTGAAAGAAGATGGATCCATCACCGATACCGTCGAGGGCATGCCGGCAGCGCAGGCCGGAATCGGTCCGGGCATGAAGCTGATTGCGGTTAACGGGAGAAAATTCTCGGCCGAGATCCTGCGGGATACGCTCCGGCAAGGCAAAAGCGGTTCTTCTGCTCTCGAGCTTCTGGTCGAAAATACAGAGTATTACAAGACCTTCAAGCTCGACTATCACGGTGGCGAGAAATATCCCCACCTAGTGCGGGATGAAGCCACGCCGGACTTGCTGAGCGACATTATTAAGCCGCGGTAAAAGACCTTAACCGCATAGTTCGCGAAAAGAAAAGGCGCGGAGATCGCAGAGTTTCGTGTTTTGCCCTTCGCGGTTTTTGTTTGCGAACTTTGCGGCTAAGCGTTCTCTTCCTTTGTGACTCCCGCGAACAAATCACTCTCCTGCCCGACCGGATCAGCTTTCACCGCGGCCACCAAATGGAATAACTCTCGGCGGCCTCGCTTTCGCACATACTCTTCGAACAACGACCATAGCGGCTGCTGGCTGGTGTGCGCCCTGAACCCTTCAATCTTGGCTTCCAAGTAATCGCCAATCTCGATGATAGATGTGGGTGGAGCAAGAGTAACCGGCTGTCGTCCAGGGAGAACGAAGTCGGCGGTAGCGTAGTACAGCTTTTGCACGCGGTGGGGAGCCAGGGAGTCGTTGAGTTGATCCGGAAAGCGATTACTCCGTCCCGCCCAGTGAAAGGCGAGGGTGGCGAAGACCGATGCCATCGAATGGTCGGTGTGGCCGGTGACGCTGCCCCCGGGGTCAAAAGTGAGCAAGACCTGAGGACGGAATTCCCGTATGTGCAGCGCAAGATCGGAAACCACCCGCTGCATCTCCAGCCGATGGAGCTGGCCGTCGGGATAGTCCAGTACGATTCCGCGAGAGACTTTCAGTATTTCGCAAGCGGCGGCAAATTCCTTGCGGCGCAGCGCACCCAGTTCCTGATCGTTGTGCGCGCCACCGCGGTGGGTGGCGGCCTGGCCGGGGGTCAGGCAAATGACGCAAGTTTCCACTTCACGCTCCCGGTAAAGGCGCAGCGATCCGCCGAAGCTGCTGGCTTCGTCATCTGGATGGGCGGTCACGACCATCATGCGCAACATGTGGGGATTGTACCGTGAAGACTCCGTGGCGCCGACGCCCCGTCGGCGGTCTGGCGGACGGCCCGCACACCTAACGGCCGGAATACCGTGCTACCAAACCCCTAGGTCGTCTTGCTGGCCTCCAAACTGTCTGGTTCTAACTCGCCTTCCTCCAGCATGAACGCCAGCACGTCTTGCGGCACAGGTGCATTCCACACCGGCGCAAATGACTGGCGATGAAGCGGCGAGGGTCCGTATTCGCGCAAAGCCGCCAGATGCCGAGGCGTGCTGTAGCCCTTGTTCGAAGCCAGGCCGTATAACGGAAAAACCGGGTCCCATTCGACGATCATGCGGTCGCGTTCAACTTTCGCGATGATCGACGCGGCGGCGATAGAAGCGGATAGAGCATCGCCGTGAATAATCGGCTGCTGAGGGAGTTCACAGTCCAGGCGCAGCGCATCTACCAACAGGTGGTCAGCGCCGGGATTGAGACGCAACACAGCTTCACGCATGGCCAGGCGCGAGGCCTGGTAAATATTGATCTGATCAATGCGGGCGGCGTCGACGGCCGCAACTGCCCAGGCGACCGCGTGCTCGCGAATACGTTCCGCCAGAACTTCGCGACGATCTGCGGGCAGGAGTTTGGAATCCCGTAGGCCTCGGATGCGGTATTCGGGATCGAGAATAACGGCGGCCGCCACGACCGGCCCAAACAGCGAGCCACGGCCCACCTCATCCACTCCGGCCACAAACCGCGTGCCTAGTTGCCATACTTTTTTCTCAAACCTGAGTGTGCATCGCAGTTTCTTGAGCAAACGCAACTTGACGGCGGAGGCGGAAAGCGGTCTCGCGGACGCGGACTTGAGCTTTAACGACACAGAGCGGGAGCTAAAAGCTAGAAACTAGGAGCTAGAAACATCTTCGCCCAGGCCGGGGTTGTGACGCAATGTGGAAAACCGCCAGACTGCCAACCGCTGGCAAAGCGCTGTGTATTTCACTCACCCGAAGGTAACCAGAACGTGCTATTACGGCGGTAAATTGACCGTCGTGTTGCGGCTTGTTACGTTCATGCAGAGAGTTGTCCCTTGCGGCTGCCCCACTTTGATAGAAGAATTTTCCAATTCATCGCCGGAGCGCCAAACCAAGCGCATTCACGTTGCCTTGCCCATTCGCGTGACCTACTGGGACAGCCAAAGCAAGCCTGCTCTTGAAATGGCTTGTACCTACGATATTTCCGAGCACGGAGCCCGGGTCACCGGATTGCGTTGTGTCAAAGAGACGGGAGAAATCGTCGCGGTTGAGCGGGGCCGCAACCGGACCTTTTGCCGGGTGGTGTGGGTTGGCGAGCCCAACTCGGAGCTGCAGGGTCAGATCGGCATCCAGTCCGTGGAGTCCGACCGGACACTGTGGGAGGCCGAATTGCGCGACATGGAAGAAACTTACGACCCGATCCTGATCGATGGAGGTCTTAAGCGAGCCGGCACTTTCGCCTCCCATGAGCGCCGCCGCCGACGTGAGCGTTACGCCTTGGAGGGGTTAGCCGAACTGATGAAGCAAGGTCCTAACAGCGTCCACGCCAAAGGGGACTTGAGGAACATGTCAGAGATCGGTTGCCTGGTTTCGACCAAGCACACCCTGCTTCCTGGAACGGAGCTGAAAGTGGCGCTGAACGTCGGTGATTACGAATTGGCGCTAAAGGGCGAGGTCCGTCATAGCGAGCAGCAAGCGGGACTCGGAATCGAATTTCGGGAAATCCGTAAAGGCGAGCGCCAAATCCTGCAGTTTCTGGTGCGCAAGCTAGCCGAAAAACACCTCGAAGACACGTTGCAGTTTGAAGTCCACCGATAATTCCGGACTCTATCCCTCCCACAGCTGCCCGAGCTGTGCGATCACTTCCCGGCGACTTCCGCCGCGGCGTGCTCGCGATCCACGTCTTTCAGACGGGCGGCTTTACCCTTGAGCCCGCGCAGATAGTACAACTTGGCGCGGCGGACCTTGGACGAGCGCAGCAGTTCCACTCTGTCAATCACCTTGGAATGCAGAGGGAAAATACGCTCAACACCATGACCAAAGCTGATCTTACGCACCGTAAAGCTGGCTTGTGGTCCGCGACTACGTGAGATAACCACGCCTTCAAATGCCTGCAGGCGTTCCTTGTCGCCTTCTTTGATCTTCACGTGTACCCGTACGCTGTCGCCCGGAGCGAACTCAGGAATATCGGTGCGCTTGGCCTTGGCCAGAAGTTTTTCGATGATCAGGTTCGTCATGATCTTGCTCCCTTGTTCCGGTCTGTCTAAAGTTCCTTGCTTGCCACTCGGGCGAGCAGCTTTCTATCTTCGTCGCTCAGCTCGCCCCGATCCAACAGATCAGGCCGGTTCGTCAGCGTTTTCTCCAGCGCGGTGCGCCGCCGCCAACGGCGTATTTCTTCATGATTGCCCGAAACCAGCACCTCGGGAACCCGCAAGCCGCGAAAGTCCGCCGGACGCGTGTAATGCGGGTAGTCCAGCAATCCACCCGATGCGCAAGTGGAGTCGGGACCATCCCCGGCCGCCACTTCCGTTCTCGCGGTAAACGACTCCTGCCGGGTCGAAGCCTCGTTACCCAACGCGCCGGGAATGAGCCGCGTGACCGCATCCACAATCACTGCCGCGCCCAACTCGCCGCCACTTAGCACATAGTCTCCGACCGATAGTTCGCGGTCAGCCAGATGCTGACCGACGCGTTCATCCACACCTTCGTAGCGCCCACAGATCAGGACAAGTCGTTCCAGGGCCGCGAGTTTTTCCGCAACCCCCTGGTCGAAGCGGCTGCCCTGCGCCGACAGTAGCACCACACTTTGCTTCCCGCCCCCGGCAACACGTTGCGCACGGCTCTGGACCTTTAGTCCTTCAATACATTCAAAGATCGGTTCCGGCTTCAGCACCATGCCTTCGCCGCCGCCGAAAGGGCGGTCATCCACGGTGCGATGCCGGTCGCGGGCAAAAGCCCGCAAGTCGTGGACTTCGATCTCCGCCAGGCCGGCTTCCCGGGCCTTGCGGACGATGCCATAATCCAGCGGTCCGCGAAAAAAATCAGGAAAGATCGTTAAGATGTCGATCTTCATCGCGGAAACCTAAACGTCTGTCATGCTGAGCGACCAAGCCGCGCTTGCGTCCCGAAAGAGCCGATCGCCCATATCCGGCGCACTTTCTGGGGCAGGGATCCCATCGACTGCGACGGCTCGCGGGCACCCAACAGTTGCTCCGGTCAGGACGACGATTTCTTGCCATTCCGCTGCTGTTCTTTCTCTTCCGCGGTCAGCGGCGCATTCAGTTCGAGCATGCCTTCCGGCAGATTCATGCAAATCTTCTTGCGCTCGACGTCCGCGCCGGTTAGGTACGCTTCCGCGTAAGGAATTTCGTACTCTTTCGATCCTGCTCTAACCACCAGCAGCGGCGCTTCGCCCGCTCCAAACTGGACCTCGTGAACTTGTCCAATTTCGCGGTCCCCGTCGAAGACTGCACATCCCACGAGATCGCTGACGTAAACCCATCCCGGCTCAAGCTGTGCTCGCTCGGCCTCCGAAACCTGTAACTCGCAACCGGATAATCGCTCAGCGTCCGAAATCGAGTCAATGCCAGCGAACTTCAGAACTAGATAACTCTTGTGCGGCCAAAACTCTTCAACTTCCAGTTCCCGCCGCGATCCATCGCCTCCGAGGGCCCACAGCCGCATACCCCGGTGAAACCGGTCCGGAATGTCAGTATGCAGCTCGGTTGCGACCTCGCCGCGTCGTCCCTGCGTTTTAAGGACGCGCGCAAGCGTAATGAACTGGCCCGTTATTCCAGAATCTCCAGCGTGAAACGCTTATGAAACTTCAAGGCTGCCGCGCTCAGCAGGTTGCGCATGGCACGTGCGGTGCGTCCCTGCTTGCCGATAACCCGGCCCAGATCGTTGGGGCCAACCGTGAGTTCAAGCACAGTTTCTCCACCTTCTTCGACCGGATTGACCGAAACCTGTGCGGGATCGTCAACCAGAGCTTTGGCGATCTGCTCGATCAAGACCCGCATGTCCGCGGTTGGCGCGCTTTTATTTTCTTCAGTCAAGCGGGCTCCTGCGAAGTGGAGTGAGATTTACCGTGACACCCGCACAGGCGAGGTCAGGCCACCGATGCGGTACTGGCCGGAGCGGGTCTGGACACGATCTTGCTGACCCGGTCCGACATCTTGGCGCCCTTGGATATCCAGTAGTCGACACGTTCGCGCTTGAGCTCGATGCTGGCGGGGCTGGTGCGAGGATTGTAAGTTCCCACGACCTCCACCGGACGGCCATTACGGGCGCGTTCCTTTTCGATCACCACCACCCGGTACTGCGGTTGTTTGCGCGCACCCGTGCGCGACAGACGAATCATTAACACAGAGCTTAATCCTTTCCTAATTGCTTCAGGCAGGCTCGAACAAAGGATTATTTTTGCAGAATTTACGCGGATTAGCAAGTTGAGGTGCCTAGCGAAGCCTAGCGATCCTAGCGGGCGTGAGCGAAGCCCTAGTCCGCTGCCGAGATCGCGAGCGGCAGCCAGGGATCTGTGAAGTCAAACCCTAACCCGTATTGTGCAGCCCAGCAGCGATGCCGTTGATAGTCGCCCCCAAGGCGTAGTCCACACCATCCACGCCCGTGCCGGCACGTTTGCGTCGTAGCAGTTCAACCTGCACCAGGCTCATGGGATCAACATAAGGGTTGCGCAGGCGGATGGAGCGAGTCAGGACCGGGTTGCCTTCGAGCAGCCCTCTCTGCGCGGTGATGGAGAGAATCATACGACGAGTGCGTTCGAACTCCTCGACCAACATCCGCCAGACGCGTTCGCGCAGGTCTACGTCGGTAACCAGTTCGGCGTAGAGACGCGCAATGGTCAAGTCGGCTTTGGACATGGCTAGTTCCACGTTGCGAACCAGGTCGGAGAACAGTGGGAAGCTTCGCATCATCTCACCGAGCAGCAATTGGTGAGTGGAGTCTTGCGCCATAAATTGCTCCAGCGCGTGACCCACACCAAACCAGGCCGGCACTGCATGACGGCTCTGCATCCAGCCAAACACCCAAGGGATGGCCCGCAGGTCTTCCAGGCGGCGGCCTTGCTGGCGGCGCGGGGGACGCGAGCCGATGCGCGCATGCTCCAGTTCGTTCACTGGAGTGGCCTGCTCGAAATATTCGATCACCTCGGCGTTCTCGGCGATGTGGTGGCGATAGAAAGCGAAGGCTTCGGTGGACATTTGCTCCATCGCTGGCACCCAACGCTGGTCGGCTCCGGGCCCCGGGCCTCGGGTGCGCGTGATCGCCTCCATGCAAGACGCGATCATGATCTCAAGATTCCACTCGGCGAGAACGGGATCGGCATATTTCCAGTTGAGAACCTCGCCCTGCTCGGTAATCCGAATCTCGCCGGAAAAATCGCCAACCGGCTGCGCCAGAATGGCCGTGTGGGTGGGACCGCCGCCACGTCCCACCGTGCCGCCGCGGCCGTGAAACAGTCGCAGCTTCACCTTGCACACCCGCGCCGCGCGGTGCAATTCACGATGCGCTTTGTACAGCTCCCAAATACTGGTCAACATGCCACCGTCTTTGTTGGAATCGGAATAGCCCAGCATGACTTCCTGCCATCGTCCCCAGGAGTCGAGCAGCGGTTGATAGTCCGGTGCGCGCCATATGCGCTCCATAACGCCAGCCGAAGAACGCAAGGCTTCGATGGATTCGAACAGCGGCACCGGCATCAGCCCGGGGTCATCGGCCGAGGCGGCAACCTGCACATCGCTCATGGCGGCCAATCGCGTGACCGCGAGCACGTCGTCCTCCGACTGTGCCCCGCTGATGATGTAGTTGCGAATTGCGCTGCAGGGATAGGCCTTCTTCAGCTTCGCGATTTCTCGGAAAGTGTCGAGAACGTCCTGGGTCGATGCAGAAATCTCTTGAGGCGCGCCCACCCGGGGGGCGGGCCTAGATCCGATCTTTACTCCCCCCTCAACTGCCACCTCTGCTCCCACTTCCGCTCCGACCTTCACTCCGAGCTCGGCTAGCGCTTGCGCGTGCACCCGCGCGTGCTGGCGAATGTCGAGGGTCGAGAGATGAAATCCAAAGGTGCGCACTTTTCGCAGAAGAGGGTCAATGATGAGCTCGGCCAGCCGCAGGCCACGGTTCGCGGCGAGGCTTTCACGGATCAACGAAAGGTCGCTTTCGAACTCCTTGCTCGATGGGTACGACTCAGGATCGCTGAGTCCTTCGCGGGTATGGCGCAGCCGGATCACGATCAGTTTGAGCAGGCGCCGATAAAGCTCGGAGCTGGAAATCCTGGACTGGCGCGAGAATTCGTCGCCAATCCGGGCACTGTAATCCGCGAGGCGCTGACGGACCGCCTCAGAAACCGGCACCCGGCGGGAAGAAGCGCTGAGTTGATCTGTGTCGCGCTCCAGTTCCGCGATGTAGTGGCCAATGATCGTATTCCGCGCCCGTTGCAACGCCTCGCGCGTGGAATCCGCAGTGACAAACGGGTTGCCATCGCGATCTCCGCCTATCCAGGAGCCGAAGGAGAGAAGTTGAGGGAGATCGCGGTCGTCAACCTGGAAATCGTAGACCTGGCGAAAAGAGTCGGCGAGTTCGTCGTAAACCCGGGGCAGAGCAGCAAACAGCGACATAGGATAGTGGTCGAGTCCCATGCGGATCTCGTCAGTGACCAAGGGCTTTTCCATGCGCACTTCATCGGTCTGCCATAGCGCCGTCACTTCCGCAACGATCAACGCTTCGAACTGGCTGGCGTCGGCTTCAGTCAAAGGCAGACGGTCCAGCCTCTCTAATTGTTTGGCAATGCGGCGGCGCTTGAGCAGCACCGTCCGGCGAGCCACTTCGGTGGGATGGGCGGTGAAAACCGGCACGACTCTTATCTGACGCAGCACCGCCATAGCCTGATCGATGCTGATCCCGGCGGCGCGCATGCGCTTCAGCGTGCCTCGGAAAGAGCCTTCCAAAGCCGACTGCTCGGCATGCAATTTGGCCGCGCGACGCCGGCGTTTGCGGTGTGTGGTTTCCGCGAGGTTGGTGAGCTCGAAATAAATTGCGAAGGCCTTGGTAACGCGGTGCGCCTCTTCAACCATCAATCCCGACACAATGTTCCGCGCCTGAGTGAGTAGAGGATCTTTAAAATCCAGATCATTGAAATTTGGAGCCGCGGTTTGTGGCCGCGGCTGCTCGCGATGCTGAATCTCGCGGTGTTGGATAAAAATGCGGCGTAACTCCTCGACCACGCCGAGCAAGGACTCACCACACTGCTCGACAAGAACCCGGCCCAGCAAGGTGCCGAGCGAGCGGACGTCACGGCGGAGGGGGAGATCCTTGGCGGGATCGGTGGTGCTCGCAGTCAGCTCAGCAAGCCGGCTGCGCTGGTCATCAGCGCTCCAAAGGGACGAGTCACCCATGTCCAATCATAATTGAAAAACTTCTGAATGTACTCATGAGCGCGGCTGGAGCAGGCGGAGAAGTGCCTCCGCCGGCTCCGGTCGGTCGGTGTAGTCTTCGCTGGCCGAGGCGTAGAGCACGGTGCCGTCACGCTCGAGGATGAAGGTGGCGGGAATGGGTAGTTCCCAACTATCATCGCCATTGGCGAACGGCAGGTTGACAAAAGCTCGGCGGTAGATCGCCTGCTGCTCGTCCGGCACGCGGTAGACGAGCCCAAACTGGCGAGCGACGTTGTTTCCAGCGTCGCTCAGCAACGGAAAGCGCAGTTTGTGCTGATCGGCCATGAAGAATGACTGTTGAACCGTCTGGGGTGAGATCGCCAGCAGCGCTGCTCCGGCCTGCTCGATACGCGGCAGAATCAGATTCATGGCTTCCAGTTGGCCGACGCAGAACGGGCACCAGCGGCCGCGGAAAAAACAGATCACCAGGCGGCCTGGGCTCAACAGCTCAGCCGACGACACCGGATTGCCGGTGTGGTCTCTCAGTTCGAAGGCCGGAGCTTTGGCACCGATCGCGAGGACGCTTTCGCCGCGGTGTGCTTGTTTCAGTTGAGCGATAACGCGGGCGTGGATGGCTTGCGTCTCAGGCGAAACGTACCTTGCGATGAGTTTTTTGCGCTCGGCGAAAACTTCACGCAGAGAGCGGGTGTCCGTGCGGGGACTGGATTCTTCCAGCGAGCGCCACTTCATAAAGCAGACCTGCACCTCGGGCGTGAGATCTCAGCCACGAACTTGACGGCAAAGGAATTGTACTCTGCGAGAGGAATCAGGCTGAAGTCCGAAGTCTGAGGCCGACGCCCGCTTCTACGTTCCCGGCATCTTCATCCCCGCCAGCTTGCGCGCGAAGCTGGGTTTCCCGATTTGCTTGAACATTTTTCGCATCTGCGCGTATTGGCGCAGCAGGTTGTTGACTTCCTGCACGCTGGTGCCGGAGCCTCGGGCGATACGTTTGCGCCGGCTTCCGTTCATGACCTCATGGTGCATGCGCTCGTGCTGGGTCATCGAATTGATGATGGCCTCAACCCGATTGAGCTGTTTTTCATCCACTTTGTCGGCGTGCTTCTGTATTCCCGCGAAGGGGCCGACGCTGGGCAGCATGCCCATCAGGTTCTGGATCGATCCCATCCTCTTTATCTGACGCAACTGGTCGCGAAAATCTTCCAGGGAAAACCCGTCGCCCGAGAGCGCTCGGCTGGCCATCTCCTGGGCTTTTTTCTTGTCGACATTCTGTTCGGCCTTTTCGATCAGCGAAAGAATGTCGCCCATACCCAGAATGCGGGAGACGATGCGATCGGGATGGAAGGGCTCGAGCGCGTCGTACTTTTCGCCCATGCCGATGAACTTGATCGGCTGTCCCGTAACCTGGCGGATGGAAAGCGCCGCGCCGCCGCGGGCATCACCGTCCATTTTGGTGAGGACGACCCCGGTGAGCGCCAGCTTCTTGTGGAACTCGTCGGCGGAATTTACCGCATCCTGTCCGGTCATGGCGTCGGCCACGAATAGGATTTCCTGCGGATTGAGCAGCCGCTTGAGCGACTGCATCTCGTCCATCAGTTGATCGTCGATGTGCAGGCGGCCTGCGGTGTCCACGATCAGCACGTCCGAGCCAGTGTTGATGGCCTCACGGCGCGCTTCTTTTGCCAAACGCTCGACGGTGGCGGTATTGGCATCGGTCACTTCACCCTCGTAGATGTTGGCCTTGATCGCCTGGGCCACGACTCTAAGCTGCTCACGGGCCGCAGGGCGGTAAACGTCGACCGAGACCAGCAGTGGGCGGTGTCCGCCATTTTTTAGCCAGTTGGCTAGCTTGCCCGACGTGGTGGTCTTGCCCGATCCTTGCAGGCCGGCCATGAGCACGACCGTCGGAGGTTGGGACGCGAACTTGAGCTTGGCGGTATCGCGGCCGAGAACCTCGATCAACTCATCACGCAGAATCTTGATGACCTGTTCGCCGGGCGAAAGTGCAGTCGCCACCTGCTGGCCAACTGCCTTCTCCTGGATGTGATCAATCAGTTGCTTTACGACCTTAAAGTTGACGTCAGCCTCGAGCAGCGCCAGACGGATTGCGCGCAGTGCTTCCTGAATGTTTTCTTCATTAAGGACCGCCTCGCCCCGCAAGGTCTTGAACGCGCGCTGAAGCTTTTCTGAAAGATTCTCGAACATAAGGGTAGGAGGCTATTTTAGCAGCCTGGTTCCGCCCGCCGAGGTCTGGTCGAACAAACCCCTTCCACACCGTGGAAGAGCGTTTGGGGGGAACAAGACTCCCGGCCGGTTGCCGGCTATCTTCCATCCGGCATGAATACTCTGGCGGCGCCTATAGATTCGGTTTTGACCAGCCAATTTGCCCATCCTTAAGAACTATGTTGAATGCGGCGATCCGACTAAAACTGAAAGAGAGATGCAGAAGTAGGAAGACTTGTGCTCGCTCGAGTCGCCGTCAGGAAGCCTTTGGAGCGAAAACCTCTCGGGCTGCGATCACCGTATTGCAGTGGATGGTTACGGTGTCCTTCACATTTCTGGCGTAGCCTCCGGCGTAGGTCACCATCGCCGGAATGTTTCGCGCCCTGGCTATGCGGAACAGGAGTTCATCACGCACTTTGAGCCCTTCGAGAGTCAGCGCCAGTCCGCCCAGCTGGTCTTCGCGATACGGGTCAGCGCCCGCGATGTAGCAGATCAAGTCGGGTTCGAACTGGCGCAGGCCAGAACTGAGCGCGTTGTCGAGCCAGGCTAAATAATCGTCGTCGCCGATCCCGTCGGGCAGATCAACATCAATCGAGGAGGGCGGCTTCCACGCGGGATAGTTGTTCTGCTGGTGCAGGGAGATCGTAAACACATCACCGGCGTGGTGCGTCTTTTCTCTGTGCGATGGGCCGGTGCGCGACTGGCCCGCGGCGGAACCTACGGTGGGCGCCGCGGTTGAGGGCAGAGGCTCGCTGGGAACGCGCGTGCTGGCAAAAATGGCAGCCGTCCCATTGCCATGGTGAACGTCGCAGTCGACGATCATGGCAGTGCGAATCTTGTCCTCTCGCTGCATGCGGCGTACGGCTACGGCCACGTCGTGGATCATGCAAAAGCCTTCACCGTGGTCCGGGAAGGCATGGTGGAAGCCGCCTCCGATGTTGAGGGCCACGCAATCCTGAAGCGCGTGTTCCGCTGCGAGAATCGAGCCGCCCGCGGCCAGCCAAAAGGCTCGTACCAGCTCCGGCGAGTAAGGAATTTCCATCTGCATTTCTTCGCTGGGAGAGAGTGTCCCAGTCTTCAGCTTTTGCACGTACTGCGGAGTGTGAACCAGCAAAATGTCCTGATCCGATGCCGGCTGCGGGGTGACAAAGTCAGACGGTTCGGCCATGGCGGATGCGAGTAACTGGTCATGAACCAAGCGATATTTTTCAGCCGGGAAGACGTGGCTGCCAATCGGCAGATAGTAGTCGTCGCTATAGATCAGTTTGAAGGGAAGCATGGAAGCAAGTCGTCAGTCGTCGGTCTTCGCTCGTCAGGCGAACGGTGGCTATCGTTTTCGGTTTGTCGGCGGCGGGGGGGCTAAGTGCCGGCGCACCGGCACGATCGCGCCCTTGGAAGGATCGGCCGCAGCGCTGGCCCGCGATAGCACTTCCTCCTGGATGTACTTGACGAAATCCTGAATCTGAAGCTGCATCTCCTCCATGCGCTCGCGCATTTGCAGAATAATGGCGATGCCGCTGATGTTTACGGCCAGGTCGCGGGCTAGCGTGAGAATGAACTCCAGCCGCTGCAAATCTTCGTCAGTGTATAAGCGAGTGTTGCCTTCGGTGCGCGAGGGCTTGAGCAGGCCCTCCCGCTCATAGAGACGTAAGGTCTGGGGATGTATGCCATACATCTCAGCGACCGCCGAGATCATATACGCGCCCTTGGATTTACGTTTGACCATTTTCCGACTTCATTACTTTACAGCAAAAGACAGAAGCCACGGATCAACACAGCTCCTCACGAGTAAATCCGTGAACGTGTTGATCCGTGGCTGATTTCGATCAAACTGCGGCTTACGGCTTCTCTGCCACCGGCGCCCAGCCGGCGGGCTTCAACGCCAGATTGAGGACATAGGCCAACACGCCCGCACCGATGAGAAGCATTCCGAAAGCAAAGGAGCTCATGCCCAGCACCTGCTCGTGCTGGCTGCGGACTATCGAGAATCCAAGTAGCAGCATAGGAGCCACTCCGACCGCTATCGCTCCGAACAGTCCTCCGGGAACGCGGAACGGACGCCGAAGTTCGGGCTCGCGGATGCGCAGAACCACCAGGGCTACGAACTCCAGGCTCAGGCTGGCTCCGTAGAGCAGAATATCGATGGTCACCAGGCGTTCGAAGCCCAGGCCGAGGCACAGGGCCCATCCGATGGCGCAGACCAGAATTGCCACCCAGGGCGCGCGTGAGCGCGGGTGCAGCCTGGCAAAAATCTGTGGCAGCATGCCGTCCTGGGCCATGGCCAGGGGGAGACGGGAATAACTCATCACCAGGGCATTGAACATGCCAAAGCCGCTGATCATGCCTCCCAGAGCCAGGCCAACGCGCAGCAGGGGGCCGCCGAGCAGGCCGGCGATGTCCGCCCAGAAGCCGGTTTCCCAGGCGCTGGAGGAAAGCCCGGTCATCCACATCGCGACCACGGGAACGATATAGCTCAGGGCCACGATCACCACCGCAGCCAGCATGGCGCGCGGATAAGTGCGCTGCGGACGCTCCACCTCGGTAGCAATGGTCGAGGCATTGTCCCAGCCCATGTAGTTCCACATGCAGATGAGCAGGCCGCCGAGAATGTCGGTTGTAGAAGCGGTCGGCCTGGTCACGGCATCGGCCAGCGCCCCAAACTTGAAGGGAGCGATGGCCACAATCAAAAGGAACGGCGCCGAGAGCGCGAAAAACAGCCACAACGACGTGGTCGAGACCACCCGGACTCCGGCAATATTCAGCAGCGCGCAGACAATTACTACCGCCAAAGCGACCATCACTCCCCGATGCCCCTCGGCGAACCAGGGAAACAAGCGGTCGAGATAGAGCACAAAGAGAGTGGGATAAATCGCCATGTCGAAAATCGAGGCAACCAGCGAAAGCCAGGCTTCCTGGAATCCCCAGAAGTTGCCCATGGCGCGACGGACCCAGGCGTAATAGCCGCCCTCAAAGGGCAGTGCGCTGGAAAGTTCGCCGATCATGAACGCGGTCGGCAGACTCCAGAGAATCGGAGTTAGCAGCAGGATGAGAATAGCTTTGCCGTAGCCGGCGCCGTGCACGATGTCTTCCGTGCCGTACGTGCCGCCTGACACCATAAAGAAGGTGGCGGCGACCAGCGGCCAGAGCGTGAGGCGGGCCGATTTTTTCCGGCTGGGAGCCTTTTCCCGCTTAGAAACTACGGTGGGTGGTTGGGAATTTTGACGCGGCGCGCTAGCTGTTGCCAATTTCGACGGCTTCCTCCTCGGGCGATCCTTGCGCTAACAGAATTAGGCTGGAAGCAAGTTCGCAGCCGTGAGCATACGGCAAATTAGATGCAGTGTAAAAATAATTCTCAAACATTTTTTTGTGGGGTGATACGAAGACAATAGACGCAAATACGATTCAGCGAGTGTGGCTCAGTTTTTTCGAGCTTGGTTTCTTCGAAGATCAGCTCGAATTGTTCCCAGGATTGCGCCAAGGGAGAGACCAAGAGCCAATCCCGATCCGATGCTAAGCATCCATCCGAGCCCAAGATAGGGGAGCCAGAGTCCGGAAAGAAGACCGATCGTCAGCCAATTGCGAAGCCGAGGGGATCGGCGGGCTGCGTATATTTGTTCCTGATGTCGGCCCGCACTAGTCCGAAAGCGACTCCCAGGGCGAGGCCGAGGCCCACTCCAGCTGCCCCCTGGTAAACACTAGATTCCTGGAACAACGTCGATCGCGAATCCGATGGCAAACCAGAGAGGATCTGCAGGCCTTCCTCCAGCGGGGATCAGACCTTGCTCCAGAGCTCAGCGCGGGGGTCTTCCGGATTTAATTTGGCCAGTTCGCGCAGGATTTCTTTGGAGCGCTCGTCCCGGGGCATGGGAACGGTGAGCTTGATCTCAACGATCTCGTCACCACGGGTGCCCTCCTGGGTGGCCGACGGCACGCCCTTTTCGCGCAGGCGCAGCTTTTGTCCGGACTGGGTTCCGGGCGGAATCTTGAGCAAGGTGCGACCGTCGATCGTGGGAACCTCAATCTTGGCACCCAATGCGGCCTCCGTGGCAGACACGGGAACGGTGATGCGAATGTCGTCACCCTCGCGGTGGAAGACCGGGTGGTCCGCAGTTCGGATGATGACGTACAGGTCGCCGGCCGGACCTCCGCGCACTCCTGCATTGCCCCTGCTGGCGATGCGGATGCGCTGGCCATCGCGGGTTCCGCCCTTGATGCGGACCTCGAGTGGTTCCGTGCGCTCCACGGTGCCTTCACCGTGGCATTGCGGGCAGCTAGAGATATTCTTTCCGGTTCCGTGGCAGCGCGGACAAGGAACGTTAAACTTCATACGCCCGCCAGTCTGCGTGACCTGGCCTTTCCCGCCGCACTCCGGGCAGGTGCCCGCGGACTCGATAAAGCCCTGGCCGCGGCAGTGCGGACAGGAATCACGCCGGGTAATATTCAGGCGCATCACGCCGCCACGAATCGCCGTCCAGAAGGGCACGTTGACTTGGTACTCCAGATCGGAGCCGGGCTCGGGACCCTCCTGCACTGCACCGCCGCGCCCGCCGAAAATTCCGGAGAAAATATCGCGGAAGCTGCCCGTGCCCGAGCTGCTGGCTTTTCGGCCCTTGCCGCCTTCGAACATGTCGGAGAAGTCGAAGCCGCCGAAATCGAAGTTCGTGCCATGCGCCCCACCGGTGCCCTCCGCCCCGGGGAAACCCGGGCCAGGTGCGCTACCCGGACCACCTCCGGCTCGAGCATAGGCTTCGGCCGTAGCAGCATCGATGTTGTCGGAATAAAACCCGACTTGGTCGTAAATCTTCCGCTTCTTGGGATCGCTTAGAACATCGTTGGCTTCGGAGAGGGTCTTGAATTTCTCTTCTGCGACCTTATCGCCGGGATTGACGTCGGGATGGAATTTGCGTGCCAGCTTGCGAAAGGCCTTGCGAATGTCGTCCGCCGAAGCGGATTTCTTCACGCCGAGGATTTCGTAGTAGTTTTTTTTGGTGGTGGTGGCCATCGCCTAAGGTTCATCCTAACCAAACTTTGCCATCCCCCGGTTTAGTTCGGCCTATTCTGCCGATCTTTTTCCAGAACACCGATCCGCTCGTAGTCTGACCCATCGATGTAGACGGGAATGCGCTGCAAGCCCGCCGGCGTGGGTGCGAACACATACCAGCGTCTCTCATCCTCCACGAAATTCAGGAAATAATCTTCACCGTTCACTTCAAATTGCAATTTATCTTCTCCCTGGGAACTACCCAAAACTTGTAGCGCCGGCGTCTCGCCGACTGTCCCGAGGGCATCTTGCCCTCGGCAGTGAGGGCGGGACGCCCCCACGACAGCCGCCAGGACGGCGGCGCTACGAAAAACCATGCGGGCGCGCACGCGCGCGCCACACCATCTTGCCGAGCTGTGCTCGGCCCCGGGGACGGGTCAGAAACCCGTCCCCAGACCGTTTTTGCTGAAAGCTGACCGCTGACAGCCTTATTTCTTGTCCTCTACGTCCACGTACTCGGCGTCGATCACGCCTTCGTCTTTCTTTGCCTGACCGTCGCCACCCGGAGCCGGGCCTGCTCCCGGTTCTGGGCTCGGCGGTGTCTGCGCCTGGGCCGCTTTGTACATTTGCTCGGCCAATTTGTGGGATGCTTGCGTCAGCGTCTCACGCGCCTTGTCCATGGTCGTCTTGTCGTTTGAATCCAGCGCCTTCTTGGCGTCGGCAATCGTGTTTTCTACGTCGCCGCGGTCGGAGCCGGAGATCTTATCGCCTTGCTCGCGCAGCATTTTCTCGACGTTGTAGACCATTGAGTCGAGCTGGTTCTTGGCGTCGACGGCTTCGCGCTGGGCCTTGTCTTCGGCCGAGTGCGCGTCCGCCTCCTTAGCCATGCGCTCGACTTCCTCTTTGCTCAATCCGGAAGACGACGTGATCGTGATCTTCTGGTCTTTGCCCGTAGCCGTATCTTTCGCGGTCACGTTGAGGATGCCGTTAGCGTCGATATCGAACGTCACTTCGATCTGGGGTACGCCACGTGGCGCGGGTGGAATGCCGGTCAAGTGGAACTTGCCCAACGTCCGGTTCTGCGCCGCCATCGGCCGCTCCCCCTGCAGCACGTGTACTTCTACGGAGGTCTGACTGTCCGCCGCCGTCGAGAAGGTTTCCGTCTTTTTGGTCGGAATTGTCGTGTTGCGCGGAATCATCGGCGTAGCCACGCCGCCCAGAGTCTCGATCGCCAGCGACAGCGGAGTCACGTCCAGCAGAAGCAGGTCTTTCACTTCGCCGCGGAGCACGCCACCCTGAATCGCCGCACCGATTGCGACCACTTCGTCAGGGTTCACGCCCTTGTGGCCTTCCTTGCCGAACAATTCCTTCACCAGCGCCTGGATGCGCGGCATACGAGTCTGTCCGCCGACCAGCACGACTTCATTGATCTTGCTGGCATCGACGCCCGCGTCTTTCATGCACTGCTTGCACGGACCGACTGAGCGCTGAATGATCTCTTCGACCATCGACTCCAGCTTCGCCCGGGTCATCTTCTTCACCAGGTGCTTTGGACCGCCAGCATCGGCGGTGATGAAAGGCAGGTTGATCTCGGTCTCCATGGTGGTGGAAAGCTCAATCTTGGCTCGTTCCGCGGCGTCACGCAGACGCTGCAGCGCCATCTCGTTGCCCTTGCCCCGCAAATCGAGGCCTTCATCTTTCTTGAATTCGTCAATCAACCAGTCCACGATGCGCTGGTCTAGGTTGTCGCCTCCCAGGTGGGTATCCCCGTTCGTGGCTTTTACTTCAATCACGCCTTCGCCGACTTCCAAAATCGAAATATCGAACGTGCCTCCACCGAAGTCGTACACGGCGATGGTTTCATCCTTCTTCTTGTCGAGGCCATAGGCAAGCGCCGCCGCTGTGGGCTCGTTGATGATGCGCTTCACCTCAAGACCGGCGATCTGGCCCGCATCTTTGGTGGCCTGACGCTGGGCGTCGTTGAAGTAGGCCGGTACCGTAATGACCGCCTCGGTAACTTTTTCGCCGAGATAGTCTTCCGCCGCCTTCTTCAGCTTCTGCAGAATCATCGCGGAAACCTGCGGAGGCGTGTACTCCTTGCCTTGCGCCAGTACCGCCACGTGGTCGCCCGATTGCACGACCTTGTAGGGCACCATCTTGATTTCTTCGGTCACCTCGTCGAAGCGGCGTCCCATGAACCGCTTGATCGAATAGACCGTGTTTTCCGGGTTGGTGATGGCTTGGCGCTTTGCCACCTGCCCCACGAGTCGTTCGCCGGTCTTGGTAAAGCCGACGACTGACGGCGTAGTCCGCCCGCCTTCTTCATTAGGGATCACCTTGGGCTCTCCACCTTCCATCACCGCCACGCAGGAATTCGTGGTTCCAAGGTCAATTCCGATAGTCTTGGCCATAAACGCTCCTCCTGAAACTTTATAAGTGCTTTGTAATCAAATCATTAAACACTGAATTTGGGACATGATAAGACTTGAGCGAATCATTGTCAATGTTTAGATGACAAAGACGCGGGGATGGATACAGCTATTTCCGTGGGATTTCGTCGCTTTCAAGGCCCAGCCTGTCGCCCGAACGAGCCGTGTAGGGACAGCCGTCTTCGGCTGTCCGGTCGACTCGAAGAGTCGACAATTTCCCAGGAAATTTGAGCCATCGGAGATCCCCACATCTCGCAAGCGAGTCGCGCCCCCGCCGACTCACACACCCCGCCACTCCGCTACCCGTTGCTCGTCTTCTGCTGCTCGAACGCCTTCTGCAAATACTTCCGGGCTTCATCCAGCGCGCCCTGGGTGTTGTCGTTGGTTTGTAGGGCCTGACGGTACTCATTGGTAGCGCGCTCGCGCTGTCCGGTGACATCAAAGATCTTGCCCAATTGGATGTGGCTCCAAACTTCGGTCCAGCGCGGCTCGCCATCCCCGTTCAGGCACTCGCGATAGGCGTTGGCTGCGGCCTGGTAGTTGCGCTGCAGAAAGAACACCTCAGCGACGCGATAGTGCGCTAGCGAGCTGTTTTTGTTGACGTCGAGCGCCTTGTTGAACTCGACCAGCGCGCCCGCCAGATCTCCCTGCTGGGTCAGACCCTGGCCGCGCTGGATGGAAGCTCGCAGCTTGATCTCGGTGGAATTCTTCAGCACACGGTTGTCGGGATCGACAACGATCCGGCGCGGCTTGCCGTATGTTTCCACGCTGAACGGCGAATTTGTGCCCACGACTTCGATGCGCTTGGCTTCAGTTTTGCCGTCAGTATCGATCTTGAGCTGCACCGGCATGCGGAAAAGGTCGAGATCCTGGGAAATCTGCCCCACTACGCGAAACCCCTTGTTGTTGCCCAGGCGGTAAATCGTGTACTTGGTCTGGAATTCGGGAGCGCCGGTGGAATCGAGCCACTGGGAGAAGAACCACGTGAGCTTGTCGCCGTAGTTCTGTTCGGCAAGAGCGCGAAAATCATCCAGCGAAGCTGACTTCCCGGCGTACTTTGAGGCGAAAGAGCGCATGGTCTGATCGTATTTCTGATCGCCCAGCACCCAGCGCAACATGTGCAGGATCATGGCGCCTTTGTCGGTGACAAGAGACTGAAATTCAGGCGAGAACAGGTCGAGCTTTCCTGAACTGGATAGGGGAACCGTGTCGTAGGCGAGCGCGCCCACCGACATGTCTTTGACCGTCTCTTCCAGACCTGCCTCTCCGGCAGCCTGCTCGACGTAGCGAGCCTCGGAATAACGGGCGAAGCCATCATTAAGCCACCAGTCGTCCCGCGAAGCCGGGCTGACCGAGGCGCCCCACCATTGATGGGCAAGGGTATTGGCTAGCAAGCGGTAATTGACCTTCTCCGTCACGGCGCGGCTGGCGACGGCGGCAATCTCGGGTGCCCAGGCGGCGGGCACAGTGTCATCTGGAAGTTCGACCACCTTCAGCGTGGTGGAAGGCGCGGCGCCGTAGAGCGTCACGTAGTAGGTGAATTCTTTGACTGCGGTGGTCGCGTAAGTCGCGCCTAGGTTCTGATGGGCCGGTTTAAAGAAGACGTGAAGATCGAGTCCGGCTTCGTCGCTCTTGAACTCCTGGAACGTGCCCGCCACGATGGTGCCGGGAAAACTGGGCTTATCCCAGGCAAACACGTACGTCTTGGTGGGCAGAGAGCCCGCAGCCGGTTTTTTCGGCAATCCAGTGCCGGTCGTCTCTTTCCCGCTTCCGATCACCACCATGTGCGCCGGCACGGTGATGTTCATGATGGCGGTGAAGCGGTTGATGCCGTATGCGTTCACCGGAAACCAGCGCCCGGCGTAAAGCAGGTAGGTGGTGTCATCTCCGATGTAAGCCAATTTGAGCCCTTGCACCGGACTGTCGTCGGCGGAATCGAGAGTGCCCTCGTATTCGAAAGTGAGCGTGGTCGAACTGTCCTTGGCCAGCGGGGTGGCGAGTTGTACGCGCACAGTCGAGTCCTGCGTGACGCGTTCGGCGCTCAAAGGCTTGCCCGCCATGTCGAGCACCTTGGTCACGCGCAAGGCATTGTGCAACTCGAACGTGGCGACGTTCGTATCCTCGATGGCGGTGAACTTCACCTTGGCGCGAGCGACGATCTTGTGGACATGCGGACTGAGTTCAGCCTCGATCTGGTAGTCGTCCACCCGCAGCCGCATTTTTTCGGCGGCCCACGCGGGTAACGACATCAAAAGCAATGCGCAAGCAAGATAAGAGACTGTGGCCCGACGCCAACGCCGAGGTTGAAAGGGCATCAAAAAAACTCTCCTGAAACAAGTACGGCTAATCCGTATGATGAAGATTGTGACGCAAAAGATGCTGGTAGGACAAGGTTTAGCCTGTTTTTGACGGTTTGCCCATCCCCAGCACAGACATGACTTCTTCGGCCGCCCGATCTACAGGGTGCAGGGCCCCTTCCTTTGCCCCGCCGAGACGGGCTTTCACGTCCGACAAGCCGTCGAGCATTTTGCTCCGGGCAGCGCCATCAGGAATGATTTCATTGAGCCGCGCGACCACGTTTTCAGCAGTGAAATCATGCTGCACCAGCTCCGGAACGATCTCCTTGCCCGCAATTAAGTTCACCATGGCAAAGTGCGGCACTTTGACCCGAGGACGTCCCACCCGGTAGGTCAGGGGCGAAACCCGGTACACCATCACGAATGGCGTCCCCATCATGGCGGCCTCGACGGTGGCCGTACCGCTGGCGATAATGCCGGCGCGGGACTGCGCCAGCGCAGGCAGCGTCTCTGGAACCAATCGAATAGAGGAACTGTCCGCTAGCAGCGATTGCAGAAAGCTGCGATCCAGCGTGGGCGCTACCGGAAGGAGAAATTCGTACGCCAAGCCCAGTTTCGACGCCGATTCCAGAATCGCAGGCAAATTCATGCGCACTTCTTTTACGCGGCTGCCTGGCATGAGTGTGATCCAGGGCCTCGCGGCGTTCAGATGGTGCTGAACGGCGTAGGCTGCGCGATCGCTTACGGGGCGGGGCAGGTCGGCCAGCGGGTGGCCGACGAACGTCGCGTCCACCCCGCGATCCCGGTAGAACTTTTCTTCAAACGGAAAGATCACCAGGGCTTTATCTACGTATTTGCGCAGCAGGCGCACCCGTCCCTGGCGCCAGGCCCAGAATTGCGGGCAAACGTAATAGACCACGGGAATGCCGCGCTTGTGCATCTGCCGAGCTACACGCCAGTTGAAAGCGGGCGAATCGATAACAATGGCGAGATCGGGCCTGCGTTTGTCGGCTTCGGCAATCAGCTTGAGAAAGAGGCGCCAGATCTTTGGCAGATGACTGAATATCTCCAAGATTCCAACCACGGCGAGCTCTCTGGAGTCGACAACGGTCTGGCAGCCGGCAGCACGCATGCGATCTCCGCCTCCACCGAAAAACTCCAGCGACGGATCGTGCCGGCGCAGGGCCTCCATGAGCAGCGCGCCGTACATTTCGCCGGAGGCCTCCCCAGCGGAGATGAGAATTCGCACGGAGGACATTGTAAAGGGGGCAACCGTTCCGGGGATGACTTGCCGGCCATTGCCGAGCCTAGTCGTCGGCGCCGGCCGTGACCTGAGAGTTGCTTCCGACCGGAATCTCCTGGTCTTTGTACTGCAGTTGATAGAGCTTGTAGTAAATACCGTGCTGGGCCAGCAATTGCTGGTGGGTGCCCATTTCGCGCACCTGGCCTTTGTGCATGACGATGATCTTATCAGCGCGCTGGATGGTGGAAAGCCGGTGAGCGATGACCACTGACGTGCGGCCCTCGACCATGCGATTGAGCGCATCGCGTACGCGAACCTCGGTTTCGGTGTCCACGCTCGATGTGGCTTCATCCAGAATCAGGATTTTCGGATCGTGAGCCAGCGCACGCGCAAATGAGATTAGTTGCTTCTGGCCGGTGGATAGCGTCGAACCGCGCTCGCGGACCTCTTCTTTGAACCCCTGGGGAAGAGCTCGGATGAAGTCGGCAAGGTTGACATCCTCGGCAGCCTTTTCGATGTCTGCGTCCGTAATCCACTCAGTGCCCAGGCGGATGTTGCCTTCGACCGTCCCCGTAAACAAGAATGGATCCTGCAACACCACGCCAAAGCGGCGACGGAGTTCGGCAAGGTCCATTTCCTTCACATCCACGCCGTCAATTCGGACCGCGCCTTTTTGCACGTCGTAGAAGCGCAGCAGCAGTGAAATGATCGTGGTTTTGCCGGCGCCAGTGTGGCCGACGATGGCCACGGTTTCGCCGGGTTCGATAGTGCAAGAAACGTCGCGGAGAATCCAGTCGGGCTCGGTGGCCTGAACCGCCGAGCGTTGCTCGGTCGGTACGGGTCGGCGAGCAGTCCCCCCCTGGCCATTGCCGGGGTTCTTGCCCGAGTCTCCGCCGCCGACGGGCACAGTGCGGTACGCGAACCAGACGTGATCAAACTCGATCCGCCCCGGCCCGGTTGGCCTCTTGGTAATCGCGGGCGAAGTGATCTCCGCTGGAGTGTCCAGCAACTTGAACACGCGCTCGCTGGCCGCCATCGCCGACTGCAGAATGTTGTACTTCTCACTGAAGTCTTGGATGGGCCGGAAGAAGCGCTGCGCATACTGAATGAAAGCGGTGAGAACCCCGATGCTCACAACCGTGCGAACAACGTGGAATGAAACGAGGTTCTGTCGCGTGAACTCCGCCGTGACGCTGCTTACAGTCAGGCCATGAATAATGTCATTTCCGCCAAACCAGATCACGCAGGCGATGGCAATCGACGACAGAATTTCCACCACCGGGTAGTAGACGGCGTGCGCCATGATCGCGTCCTTGAAAGCTTCCATATGGACGGCGTTCACGTCGGAAAATTTGTCGAAGGCACGCTCCTCGCGGTTAAACAGCTGCAACACAACCATGCCGCTGACATGCTCCTGCATGTGGGCGTTGATGCGGGCGATGGCGGTACGAATGCGGCGGTAGGAGTCGCGCACCTTGTCGCGAAAAATCTTAGTGGCGATGGCGATCAAGGGTAAAACGGCCAACGTAATTAGCGCCAGCTTCCAGTTCATGCACAGCATGATGGCGGTGATGCCGGCCAGCACAAACACGTCTTCGAAGATGGACACTACGCCGGAGGTGAACATCTCGTTCAACGCATCCACGTCCGACGTGACGCGTGTGACCAGGCGGCCGACGGGGTTCTTATCGTAGAAGCCGATGTGCATATGCTGTAGGTGCCGGAAGATCTGTTTGCGTAGATCGAACATCACCATCTGGCCTGCCCACTGCATGAAATATGTCTGCAAGTAGTCGAGCAGAAAGCTGAACACAATCAGCCCGACGTACATGGCCGCGATTTCCGCAATTCCAACATACGGGTTACTGCTGAGCAAGGAGTCGAAGGGTGTGCGCCTGGGCACCGGCACCAGATACCGGTCAATCTCGATGGCCACGAGATAGGGACCCAAAACGTCGGCTACGGCCTTGAAAAGAATGGAAACCAGCGAAATGCCCACCGGCCACTTGTACGGACGCAAATACTGGAGCAGCCGCTTCATCAGGCGGCTGTCATAGGCTTTACCTAATACTTCCTCTTCTTGGGCCATCGGGTATCAGCTAAAGATACCCTAAATAGATGGAGAATGAAGCCGTCAGGATGGAAAAGCTTTGGGGCGCAAGCAAACCAGGTATGCCGGATGTCCTCGTCCGGCGGGCGAGCGCATGCTCACCCGTTCTTGCTTGCCTGTCTACCTACGCGATCTTCCTCAGCACCAACGCCGAATTCTTCGATCCGAACCCAACACAATTGCAAATCGCATGTTCGATTTGGGCTCTGCGGCCGATATCGGGAACGTAATCCAGATCGCATTCGGGATCAGGATGTTCGAGATTGATAGTGGGTGGAATCTTGCCGTGCTCCATTGCGATGAGCGTGGCCGCCAGACTGGCAGAGCCGCAGGCTCCCTGGGCGTGTCCGATCTGCGATTTCAACCCGGACATGGCAATTTTTCGCGCCTGCCCACCGAGGGCGAGTTTGAGCGCGCGGGTTTCCACCCGATCATTCATCTCCGTGGAAGTACCGTGCAGATTCACGTACTGGATGTCCTCCGGCTGAAGGCCAGCTTCTTCGAGAGCGAGTGTGATCGCACGGGCTGGCTCTTCCGGCGATTCGCTCATGCGCACCCGGTGAAAAGCTTCGCAGGTGGAACCGTACCCCGCGATCTCAGAGTAAATGTGAGCGCCGCGTGCGCGCGCGTGATCGTAGTCCTCGAGAATAAACATCCACGAGCCCTCGGCCATGACGAAGCCGTCCCGGTCGGCGGAAAACGGTCGCGATGCACTCTCAGGCGCATGATTCCAGGACTGCGTCAATGCGCGTAACAACGAATAACCCTTGATGATTCCCGGCGTGATCGGCGAATCCACTCCTCCAACCAAGAACATAGGCAGCACGCCTGCCTGAATGTGCTGGTAGGCATAACCGATAGCATCAGTGGAAGAAGTGCAGCCAGCCGTCACCACATGGCTGTAGCCGCGAAATCCAAAACGCATGCTGATCTCGCTGGGAATCGTGCCCATCGTGCCGCTGGGAATGCAGAACAGGCTCACCTGCTTGACGTGCCCACTATGCCAGAGGCGGTATTGCTCCTCGGAAAATTCCTGCGCCCCGCCGCCCGTACCCAGGATCACGCCAATCTCACGCTTTTCATCCATGGACATGGCCGCAGGATCGAGGCTGGCGTCTTTGATCGCTTCCGTCGAGGCGGCAACCGCCAGCGGCACGACACGGGAAACATGCTTGCGTTCACGGGCGTCCACCCAGGCGAGTTCGTCAAACTCGGGAATCTCGCCGGCAATGTGTACGGGCAAGGAAGACGGATCGAAACGGGAGATGCGCTTCACCCCCGATTTCCCGGCGAGCACAGCGAGACAAAAGGCCTCTTTGCCGATGCCATTGGGGCTAACCACCCCTAGTCCGGTGATGACGACCCGAGGAACCATGCTTTCTTTAAACAATCTGGATCTGCTTCTTCCCCACAAACTCTAGTTCTACGAACCGGGCTGAGATGTCTTCCCGACTGTCCACGTTACCCGAAGTGGGATAATTAGTCACGATGCCTCTCGGCCTTTACATCTCGGTCCCGTTCTGCCGTAGCAAATGCAGCTACTGCAACTTTGCTTCGGACGTCTTTTCCCGCGCCGTGTTCGAGCGCTACGTCGAACGCGTAGCTTACGACATTAACCACGCCAGCGAAACCGCGGAGCAAATGGGTGGCGGTTTCGAGCCCACGCTGGACTCCATCTTTCTCGGCGGCGGCACCCCTACGATACTGGATATAACCCAGCTGGAGCGGTTATTTGTCACGATTTCGCAAAAGTTTCTGGTCGAGGGCGATGCCGAAGTCACCGTCGAATGCGCCCCCGGCACGTTGACCGCGGCGATGCTCGCCACGCTCCGCCGTTGCGGAGTAAATCGAGTGAGCCTGGGTGTACAGTCGTTTGTGGATGCGGAAGTAGCCTCTGTCGGACGTCTCCACCAGCGTGCGACCGTGCTCGATGATATTGCGCGCCTCCGCGCCGCCGGAATCGCAAACATCAACATTGATCTGATTGCCGGGCTACCCCACCAGACCGCCCAGAGTTGGGAATTCTCCCTCGCCGAGGCGATCGCTTCCGGCGCGCCTCACGTCAGCGTATACATGTTGGAAGTGGACGACAACTCCCGGCTGGGCCGCGAACTGATGGCGGGCGGTTCAAGATATCATGCCCATTTTGTTCCCGACGAAGAGCGGACGGCGGATATGTACGAGTTCGGCTGCGAAAGTCTGAACGCGGTGGGTGTGCGCCAGTACGAGATATCAAATTTCGCGCGGGGCGGACACGAATCCCGTCACAATCTCAAGTACTGGACGCGCCAGCCGTATCTGGGCTTTGGAGTGGATGCGCACTCGATGCTGATTCGCTCCGGACAAACAAGCGAAGCCGTGCGGTTCTCCTCGCCGGACTTGCTCGAAGAGCACATCTCTGGCCAGCCGCTCAAGAAAACGCCCGTTTCGGCGCAGGCCGCGCTGGAGGAGACTTTTTTTCTGGGATTGCGCCTGACCAAAGGCGTGGACCTGAAAATCGCCGCGTCCGAGTTCGGCGATTCGGCGGTCCGCACTTTCTCAGACTCCATTTCACAATGTACGCAATTGGGCCTGCTCGAACACGAGGGCGATGTGATCCGGCTGACCCCACGCGGACGGCTGCTGTCGAACGAAGTATTTGAGAGATTTATTTTCGCCCCGGACAGTGCCAGATGAGCGCCTGGGAAGCAGGTCCCTCGCTCAGATCCTTGACTGCGCTCGGGGTTACCGCAGCAGGAGACGTTGCAAGCAACGTCTCCCCGGCCTTCCCGACCTGCTCCTTTCTGTAGAGACGCACCTTGCGGCATCCTCGCGCCCCTCCTCCGCTTCTGTGCCCGCGGGTCGGTTGGTTTCACTCCTGCGAAACGTAGCCGACCCCATGCAGGAGCGGTTCTCCGCCCAGCGCATACGCTACCTTCCGGCAGTAACTTTTCCTGCCGAAATTGCTGTGTTCTAATCCAAAGTGTTCTGCGGGCGGAAACGGCAGGCGAAACGGAGACGGCATCTTGGATTTCCAACTCAACGAAGAACAACTGCAACTGAAGAAAAGTGTGCGCGAATTTGCCGAGCGCGAAATCGCGCCTAACGTCATGAAGTGGGACGAGGCCGGTGTTTTTCCGCTGGCTACGGTTAAGGAACTGGGCCAGCTCGGTCTGCTGGGGATTGTTTTTCCGCCCGAATATGGCGGCGCTGGCATGGGCTACGTTGAGTACGTAACGGCTATCGAAGAACTCTCGCGGGTCGACGGTTCGGTGGGCATTATCGTGGCGGCACACACGTCGCTGTGCTCGAACCATATTTTTCTTGCCGGCAACGAAGCGCAGAAGAAGAAATACCTCACCCCGCTGGCCTCGGGTGAGTATATCGGCGCCTGGGGCTTGACCGAGCCTTCTTCCGGATCAGACGCGGGCAGTGCGCGCATGACCGCGGTTCGCAAGGGAAACAACTGGGTGCTGAATGGCACCAAGACTTTCTGCACCAATGGCCACTATGCCGATGTTCTGGTGGTGATCGCCGTCACCGATCGCGCAGCTCATACCCACGGGCTCTCCGCTTTCCTCGTGGAGAAGGGAACCAAGGGGTTTCGGCCGGGGAAAAAGGAAAACAAGCTGGGTTTGCGGGCCAGCGACACCGCCGAATTGATCTTTGAAGACTGCTTCATTCCTGCCGAGAACCTCTGCGGCAAGGAAGGCGATGGATTCATCGACGCCATGCAGGTGCTGGACGGGGGCCGCATCTCCATCGCGGCTCTGTCGCTAGGCATGGCGGAAGGCGCCTATGAGGCGGCGCTGAAATATTCCAAGCAGCGCAAGCAATTCGGCAAGGCGATCAGTGACTTTCAGGCCATCCAGTGGAAACTGGCCGACATGGCAACCGAGATCGAAGCCGCGAAGCTGTTGACCTTACGCGCCGCTGCGATGAAAGATGCTGGTATGAAGACGACCTTGGAATCATCCATGGCCAAGCTTTACGCCAGCGAGGTGGCGGTGCGATGCGCCAACGAAGGCGTTCAGATTCACGGCGGGTACGGATTTATCAAAGACTATCCCGCGGAAAAGTTTTATCGCGACGTGAAGCTGTGCACCATCGGCGAAGGGACCAGCGAAATCCAGCGCCTGGTAATTGCCCGGCAGCTGCTGAAGGACTGATCTTCTTCGTTTCCCTTCAAATTGTCATTCTGGGGGAAGCGAAGAACCTTTCTATTCTTCGGCGGAGAAGAAATGCATAGGTCTAAAGCCTGCTCAAGATGACAGCCCGATTGTTTTTCTGGTCCCTGCCCTCTGCTTTACACTAAAGTGCTTGAAGCACAACTTCCAATCTCTGATTGACCAGCTCCGCGCCGGCGATGCACGGGCACTGGCTCGTGCCATCAGCACGGTCGAGAACCGCGCGACGGGCTGGTCAGAACTGCTCAAGGCGCTGTTTCCCCACAGCGGACAGGCCCGGATCCTTGGACTGACCGGCCCACCGGGTGCAGGCAAGAGCACGCTTGTCGATCAACTTGCCCGCCACTATCGCAAGCAGAATCACACGGTCGGCATCATCGCGGTGGATCCTACCAGCCCGTACACTGGCGGGGCGATTCTGGGCGACCGCATCCGCATGCAGGAGCATTTTTCTGACCCGGGAATTTACATTCGCAGCATGGCAACCCGCGGCTCGCTGGGCGGACTGGCACGCACCACGGTGGATGTTGCCACGGTGCTCGACGCCGCCGGGCGCGACCTGATCATGATTGAAACCGTGGGAGTCGGGCAGGATGAAGTCGACATCGTTCGCCTGGCGGACATCACGGTAGTGATTCTGGTGCCGGGCATGGGGGACGATGTGCAGAGCATCAAGGCCGGCATCATGGAAATCGCCGACATCTTCGTCATCAACAAGAGCGATCGCGAAGGCGCCGAGCGGGTGGAGCGGGAAATTCGCGCCCTACAGTCGCTAGCTGTGCGCAGCGACAACTGGACTCCTCCGATTGTGAAGACCGTGGCCAGTGAAGGGGCGGGCATCGCGGACCTGGCAGCAGCCATTCGTGATTACGAGGCTTACCTCGAAAAGGAAAATCTGATCTCGCAAAAGAAGGTTCAGAACTGGCAGGACCGCCTCATCGAGATGTTGCGCGATGCGTTGTTGGAAAAGGCGCGTGAGCAATTGGGCAATGGAGCCGTAGCTGGCTATGCGGCTGAAGTGGCCGAGCATAGGCGCGATCCTTACGAGCTGGTGGAAGAGATTGTGGGCAAGCTGGGAAAGGGCTGAAGCATGGTTTCGTGGAGCGCTGCGCGTCCGGACGGCAGCACCAGCGGGACGTAGCGCCTACACTGGGATGGAGATTCTTTAATGTTCAGCATTGACCATGTTGGCGTAGCCGTAAAATCGCTCGCCGCCGCCAAAAGCGTTTACGAAAAGCTCGGGTTGATCGTCTCCCCGGAAGAAGTCGTGGAAACCGAGCAGGTGCGTGTGGTGATGGTGCCGCTGGGCGAGAGCCGGCTGGAGTTGTTGGAGCCAACCTCGGAAAATTCCGTCATCGCGAAATTCATTGCCAAGCGGGGCGAGGGACTGCACCATGTCTCGCTGCGTGTGCCTAACCTAGAGGCGGCGGTCGAGCGCTTGCAGAAAGACGGTGCGCGGCTGGTTACGGATGAAATTAGGGTGGGTGCGGGCGGGCATCGATATGTCTTCGTCCATCCATCCAGCACGGGAGGCGTCCTGCTGGAGTTGGTGGAGGCAGACTAGCCCCGCCGACCAGACGAAACCACAACCATGCTTCTTCTGGCCGCGGACACTTCGGGTAGGCACGGCAGCATCGCGCTGGCGCATTGTGGGCCGGAAGCCGCCTGCGCCGTGATCGAAGTGGTCCCTCTTGACGGAGGAACTTTCTCCGCACGATTGGTCCCCCAGGTTGCAGCCCTGCTCGCGAAACACGGCCTCAATAAACGGGACATCGACGGCTTTGCCGTGGTCGCAGGCCCGGGCTCATTTACCGGGCTGCGCATCGGACTCGCAGCGATCAAAGCGTTGGCGGAGGTTTTGGCCAAGCCCATCTCCGCCGTGTCGTTGCTAGAAGCCATCGCAGTCGCGGGGCACTCACAAGGCAAAGTAATCGCGGTTCTGGATGCGGGTCGAGGTCACGTCTATGCCGGCGAATATGAAGTGAAGGGCGGTGGCGCGCATTTGGTGGGCGAACGACTGCTGACCCGTTCAGAATTGACGCAATCGGCCCTGGGCTCGATCATCGTGACGCCTGATCACAGCCTGGCGGACGCGGTCCGCAGCGCTACGTTACAGGTGCAGGTGGACGAGATTGGGCTTCCGCGCAGCGACGCGATCGCGCACCTCGGATGGCAGAAAATCCTGGCCGGAGAGACAGTCTCACCCGCGGGACTGGAAGGAAACTATATCCGGCGGTCCAGCGAGATCTTTGCGAAGGGCTGTTCTTAGCAGACTGCGATCAGTGCGCAGCTAAGGAAACCAGAAACCGGAGCTAGAAACCGTAAACGTGAAACTGTCCATTCGTCCCGCCGACTCGACCGACCTTCTCGCCATGTTGGCGATTGAGAAGCATGCAGCCACCGCGGCACACTGGTCTATCGAGCAGTATGAGGCGCTGTTCCGCGCTTCGGGCCAAATAGCTCTGATCGTTCAGGAGGAAACCCAGCAGGAAAAAGCCCAGGTTCAGGGATTCATCATCGCCAGAGCTATTGGTGTGGAGTGGGAAATCGAAAACATCGCTCTCGCCGGTCCGGCCCGTCGGCGTGGGCTGGGCACGCGCCTGCTGGGGGAGTTTCTGGATCTGGCGAGAGCGCAAGGTGCGGAGGCGGTCTTTCTGGAAGTGCGCGAGTCGAACCGCGCCGCGCGCGCCTTGTACGAAAAGTGGTCGTTCATGCGAAGTGGGCGGCGCCAGAAATACTACAAAGATCCCGAAGAAGACGCGATTCTGTATCGCCATGGTTTTGCCTGAGTTGCACCACTTAGGGTGCATAGTTGTGCATCATGAAAACTCCTTCACTGAGGGAATTTGGCATTGAAGCGGCCCGAGTCGTGTGTTAGCTTAAGGCCGTATAAACGTTCAGGAGGGTCTACTGGATGACTCCAAAGGACCAGCTCTTGGCTAGCCACGAGGAATTCCGCAAGCTAGCTCAGGAGCACACGCAGTACGCGCAACGTCTCGAATCCCTTACCCTAAAACGCTACCTAACAGAAGACGAAAAGCTGGAAGAAGTGCGACTGAAGAAGCTAAAGCTGCGGCTCAAGGATCAGATGCAATCCATAGAGCGGCAGTTCCGCATGGTCGTGCAGCAGGGCCAGGTCGCGTAAGCACAACCTCCAATGATAGGCGGCGGCGGCCGCTCGCGGTTTGTTACGCTCCGAATGGGACGCTGGTAAGCCCCTTTTTTATTATCATTTAACGTCAAAGAGCGACCGGCCCGCCCCGCCTGCACTATAATTCTCACTACTCCCAATGGTTGCTGACGGCTACTATTACGCGCTGGCGCTGGTTGGCGTTGCCGCGCTCATGGGGTGGCTGGCTGGGCCGCTGTGGAGCCTGCCCGCCTGCCTGCTGGCTGTGTTCTTCCTGTGGTTTTTCCGCGATCCGGAGCGGGCTGTTCCAAAGTTCTCCGGGGCGGTGGTCTCTCCCGCTGACGGCAAAGTTACAGATGTGTCCTCCATTCTGAGGGATGGCGTGCGGCACACCCGGATCAGCATTTTTCTCAGCGTGTTCGATGTGCATGTAAATCGCTCGCCGCTCGCCGGAGTGATCCGCGAAGTTCACTATCAAAAGGGAAAGTATCTGAATGCCATGAACCCGGCGTCAGCCGACCTCAACGAGCAGAATGTGGTCACGGTCGAAGGCGATGGGCAGACAGTAATCTTCAAGCAGATTGCGGGACTGCTGGCGCGCCGGATCGTCTTCAATAAGAAGGTAGGAGATCGGGTGGAACGCGGAGAACGGGTGGGCTTGATCAAATTTGGCTCCCGCGTGGATATCCTGCTGGATGCCTCCGCCACTATGCAGATCAAAGTGGGAGACCGGGTGAGGGGCGGCGCCAGCGTGCTGGCATGCTTGGGCGGTGAGCCGACTCTGAGAGCTGCGGTTGGGGTAGAAGCGACCGGTCAAGGAGCACTTTAATGGTTCCCGAAGTGCCCGAAGTCCAAAAACGGCGCAGCGAAGGCCGCCCTCCGCGACGGCTGAGCAAGGGCATGTACATCCTGCCTTCGCTGTTTACCACCGCCAATATTGCCTTCGGATACTACGCGATTCTGCAGATTACACACGGCAGCGCCGCCGATGCTTGGCATTTTGACAATGCCGCAAAAGCCATCGGGTTTGCCGTACTGTTTGATGGTTTGGACGGCCGCATTGCCCGCATGACGGGAACCAGCAGCGATTTCGGTAGGGAACTGGACTCACTGGCTGATGTCATCACGTTCGGCGTGGCCCCGGCGTTGCTCGCCTGGATGTGGGGATTTCGGCAGTTGCCGACGAACTTGGGCGAGCTGTACAACAAGCTGCTCCAGTTCGGTGCAATTGCCAGCTTCTTGTTCCTGATGGCCGGCGCCAGCCGCTTGGCACGATTCAATATTACGAGTAACCCGCAGCCCTCAAATCCTGGCCGTCCCGGCAAGAAATATTTTGTCGGCATGCCCATCCCGGCGGGCGCGGGGGTTATCGCTGCGGTGGTGCATTTTTCCGAGGGCGATCCCATTACTTCCTGGTGGACTGCGATTACCTGGATGCTGATGGTGGTCGCGGTGGGATACCTAATGGTGAGTACCTGGCGCTTCTACAGCTTCAAGGATATTGACTTCCGTTCCCGGCAGCCGTTTCAACTGGTGATTCTGTTTGGATTATTGTTTGCCGCGATTCGCTTCTATTCCCAGTGGGTGCTGTTTCTGATCGCGTTACTGTACGTGTTTTCGGGAGTATTCTGGCGTTTGAAATGGATCTTCCGACGCAAGGGAAACCCGCCGCCCCCTCCGGCTTACACGGAGGCATCGCAAACCTCATGAGCTCAAATTTCAAAGCCGTTCCGCTCACGCATCCTGATCCGGTGCGGGCGGGCGATCTTTATCGCCTTGCCATCGTGGGCGCCGGTACGCTGAAGGGGAAAGAGATTGCGGAGGTGCTGGGCGACCGCAATTTCCCTTCGGCCGACATCAAGCTGCTCGATGATAACGAATCGCTGGGCCAGCTGGAGTCGGTTGGCGACGAGGTTTCGTTTATCCAGAGCGTGCGTGCCGAGCAGTTCGACAAGGTCGATTTCACTTTCTTTGCCTCCGATCAAGAGTGCACTCGCCAGAATTGGAAAAAGGCACAAAAAGCGGGCAGTTCGATCGTCGATCTCTCTTACGCTTTGGAGGACGAGCCCGGAGCGGAGGTGAAGTCGCCGTGGATTCAACGGCAGCTGGGCCAGACGCTTACCCCAGAACTGCAACCCGGACCCGCGGTGGTGGCCCACCCGGCCGCTGTGGTGCTGGCGCTGCTGCTGCTGCGGGTGCAGAAGGCCGGCGCGGTGAGACGGGTGGTGGCGACGGTGTTTGAACCTGCGTCAGAACACGGCCAGAAGGGAATGGACGAGCTTCACGAGCAGACGGTGAATCTGCTCTCCTTCCAGCAACTGCCGAAGAAAGTGTTCGACACACAGGTCGCATTCAACATGGTGGCGCGCTACGGAGAGCAGTCCGCCCCCGCGCTGACCACAATCGAGCGTCGCGTGCTCAAGCACTACCAGCGCATCGCGGGCAAGGACGCTCTGCTGGGGTCGCTCCTGTTGCTGCAAGCACCCATTTTTCATGGGCACGCCTTTGCCCTGCATATCGAGATGGAAAAGCCAGTAGAGATCGAGAGCATCTCCAAGGCGCTCGCCGGGGAGCATGTGACCATCACCGGTCTGGCAGAAGAATCGCCGAGTAACGTGAATGCGGCGGGCCAAGGCGATGTCCTGGTATCGATTCAGCCGGACCCAAGTTTTGCCCACGGGCTGTGGTTGTGGGCAGCAGCGGATAACCTGCGCGTCGCCGCTGCCACCGCGGTGGAATGCGCGGAAAACATGGCCGCTTCTCGTCCCAAAGGAAAGATCCAATGACCGATGCGGTCCATGTGGTCAATGTGGCGCGGGCGCCCTCGCCCACGAAGAGCGGGGAGAGCCGCAAGCAGTTTTCAAGGCCAGGATATTCTCTGCCTATCGCGACGGTGCTGCTATTGATCTTGATTTTGCTTTTCAGTGTAGCTTGCGGCTATCACACCGCCGGCCACGGCGTCACTCTTCCTGCCGACGTTCAGACGATTGCGATTCCCGCCTTCGTCAATCAGACGCAAACCTACAAGATTGAGCAGAAGCTGACCGCGGCCGTGGTGAGGGAGATGGTGACTCGTACCCATTACCACGTCCTGAACCAATCCAGCGACTCTGCCGATGCAACCCTTCGCGGCATCGTGGTCAGCACTTCAACTTCACCGTTGACCTACGATTCGCAGACCGGGAGGGCTTCGAGCGCGTTGGTGGTCGTGACCGCGAGGGTTACACTGACCGACCGCCAGGGCAAGGTTCTCTACGAAAATCCTTCTTACCTGTTTCGGGAGGAGTATGAGGTCTCGCGTGAACTTTCCAGCTTCTTCGAGGAGGATTCGCCCGCGCTGCAACGGCTGTCGCGCGAGTTTGCCCGCACGCTGGTAAGCAGTGTGCTGGAGGGTTTCTGAGACTGGAGGGCTTCTGAAAAATCGACGATTTCTGATGGGAGGTTTTTGATGCGGGCCTTTGCAAAGGCTGATCGGTTCGTTTCCGAAGTGGAAGCCCGCAAGCTTCGTCCAGTTTATGTTTTCGTGGGCGATGAGGTTTTCTTCCGCAAACGCTGCCGCGAAGCCATCCTTCAACACCTGGTGCCGGCGGAACTCCGCGATTTCAGCCTGTTCGAATCTGACCTGTCCGAGACCGATCTCGCGGAAATTCTCGACCGCGCGCGCACTCCTTCGCTAATGGCGCCATTTCAGGTGTTCTTCATCCACGGCGTGAAGAGTCTGTTCGGGCGCGGATCGAACGAAGACAAACTGGCTGCGATCGAGGCCTACAGCAAAGACCCGAACCCGGACGCTGTCCTGATTTTTGTCGCCGACCACATCAGCATCCCGGCGGACGCGCGCCGCATGGACATGACCGACAAGGACCGCTACGAGCGTATCCGGGAGACACTGGGCGGATACTGCGCCATCGTCGAACTGGCGCGCGTGGAAGAAAGTGAAGCGGTCCGCTGGATCGGCGAATACGGCAACACCCGGGATGTAAAGATTGACGCCGACGCCGCGCGAGAACTGGTTGACGCTCTCGGCGGCCACATGATGATGGTTTCTAATGAACTGGAGAAGTTGATTCTCTACGTGGGAGAGAAAAAGCGAATCACGCTGGGCGACGTGGAAACCATGGTGCTGAGGGCGAAGCAGAGATCGTTGTACGAGCTGACCGACGCAATTTCAGCCAAAGACCGGGTACGCGCGCTACAAATACTGGATGCGATTTTGAGCAGCGGTGACGGGGACGAAGCCGCCATCGGACACATTTACATGCTGGCCAAGACTTTTCGCCAGATGCTGGTGATTCTGGAACGCAATGTGCGCGACCAGCGCATGCTCTGGGCCGCACTCTGGCAGGGGTTTCGCGTACCGCCATTCGCTGCCGACGATATCATCAAGCAAGCCCGCCGCTACAAATCAAAGCGTGAGCTGACTCGGGCCATTCGACTGGTGGCGAAAACCGACTTGGCCCTGCGTTCGAATCCGCCGACCAAGCGATTCGTACTGGAAAAGCTAATCCTGGATCTTACCGCCGAGGCTAAGCCTGAAATCCCGGGCTGGTCACAAGAAGAACTGCCGGTCTAGGAATCACCGGATGACGACAAGAGAGGTTTTCCACGATCTGATCGAGTTTCCCTGGATCGTATTCGTCCTCTACTGGATCGTCGGCGCGATCAAGACCCGCGCCACTCGCGAGAAAGAGTCTTTCGCTTCTCGATTTGCCATCCTCTTGCTTGAAATCGTTGGCTACCTGCTCATATTCAACGGTTCAGCAGGAATCGGCTTCCTGGGAAATCGATTCATCCCCCGCACCATGGCGATCACGATTCTGGGCGTGGCCTGTACCTGGGCAGGTATTGGGCTGGCCGTTTGGGCTCGCTATCACCTGGCGGAGTATTGGAGCGCGAGGATCACCATCAAAGAAGGCCATCAGCTCATCCGCACTGGACCCTACGCTCACTTGCGACATCCCATCTATTCTGGACTAGTTCTGGCGACAGTCGGTTCGGCTCTGGTAATCGACGAGTGGCGATGCGTCCTGGGTATTTGCCTAGTGCTGACGGGATATTGTTTGAAAGCGAGGAAGGAAGAAAGCATGCTCAGTCAGCAATTCGGAGACGCATTCCACGGGCACCAGAAGCGCACCGGCTTCCTGATCCCACGTTTCCGCTGAAATTGCTGAAAGGCAATTTTCTGAGAGCTAAAAGCTAATAGCTTACTTCAACGCATTCACGCGGGCGCTTAGACGGGACTTATAGCGCGAGGCAGTGTTCTCGTGGATTACGCCCTTCTGGATGGCCTTATCGAGGGCGGAAACGGTCTGTCTGAAGACCAGCTCGGCGCCGGCTTTGTCGCCTTTGGCCAGGGACTCACGCAGCTCGCGCAGCGCGCCGCGCAGCCGGGAAGTGTTGGCGCGGTTGCGGACGCTTCGTGTCTCGGTTTGCCGGGCGCGTTTCAGAGCCGAAAAATGATTTGCCATATTTGGTTCGTTACCTTCGTTTCTATGGAGACCTGTTCCAGTTGATATTGAATACGCTATTTTACGGGAGTACGTCGCAGATGGTCAAACCCTTATGCCGGATGCCCTCGAGCGCCTGAAAATCCTGCTCAACTCATCCACGCCCATCGTCGTGATGGAAACCGTGGAAGAGATGCGCGCCGTGCGTCTGGTGCGCGTGGCCTGCTCGTCGTTGAATCTGGCCACCTTCGAGTGGAGCATAGCCAGCGGACTGATTCGCTGCGGAAATAACGTAGGAGAACTAGTCCCGGAACCGGCCCGGGTCTTGGCCAGTGGGCACGGCGCCAACGGATACATCGCCAACGCCACTGGGCACGATCCGAATGACGTCGGTGCCCAGGCGCTGTACAACAGCAAAGAACCTGCCCAGGCGCTCAGCAACCTGGAAGCGATGTCGCTGGAAGCGGCGTTCGTCCTCAAAGACTTTCATCGCCACATGGAAGATCCGGTAGTCGTCCGGCGGCTGCGCGACGTGGGACAAAAGTTTTCCGCCAACCGGCGCACCATCGTCATCACTGCGCCTTCGATCACGATTCCGCCGGAACTGGGTAGCCTGGTTGAGTTCCTGGAACTCCCTTTGCCGGACAAACAGCGTCTGCGCCAGATCATCGACGAAATGAGCGTAAGAGTAGGGAAGACCCGTACTCTGAAACGCACCTTGGATGCGGCAGGCCTCGACGCCATGGCGAACAACTTGCGCGGCTTAACCGAGCAAGAAGCTGAGCGAGCGGCTTCACAGGCGATCGTGACCCGGTACGGACTCATGCCGGAAACCGTTACCGACGTGTTGCAGGCGAAAAAAGAGCTGCTGCGCCATTCCGGAATGCTGGAGTTCATTACTACGCCCGAAAATGACGCGCCCGAAAATCTGGCCACGGTGGGAGGTCTCGACAATCTCAAAGGCTGGCTGGCACAAAGGCGTGGCACCTGGGAAGACGCCGCCCGCGACTTTGGTCTGGAGCCGCCGCGAGGAGTGATTATTCTTGGGGTGCAGGGCTGCGGCAAGAGCATGTGTGCCCGTGCCATCGCTGGCGAGTGGAAGCTGCCGCTGGTGAAATTCGATTCCGCCGCCATTTTCGACAAGTACATCGGTGAGACCGAGAAGCGAATCCAGAAAGTCTTTCGCGTCGCGGAAGGACTCGCGCCCTGCGTGTTTTGGATTGACGAACTGGAAAAAGTATTTGCCGGAAGCGGGCCAGATTCGGCCTCAGTAGACGCAGGCGTCTCCTCGCGCATCCTTGCGGCCTTCCTTTCCTGGATGCAGGACCGCAAAGCCCCGGTGTTCGTGGCCGCCACTTGCAACAATGTCACCGCCCTGCCGCCGGAGTTGATCCGCAAAGGCAGGTTCGACGAATTGTTTTTCGTCGATCTGCCAAATCAGGTGGAGCGCAAACAGATCTTTGCCATTCACTTGGCGCGGCGGAAAAGGATTCCGGCGGAATTTGATCTCGATCGCGTGGCCACTGCCGCGAAAGGATACTCCGGGGTTGAGATTGACGCCGCGGTGCAGACCGCGCTGTACGCGGCATTCTCGAGCAAGCAGACGGTCAGCACCCAAGGCTTGCTGCAGGCACTGAAGGCCACCGTACCGCTCTCCATCACCCGGTCAGAAGAGATCCAGGCGTTGCGGACGTGGGCTAAACAACGGGCGGTGCCAGCCTCAATGGCCGACGCCAAGGGAGAAGGAGCTTAAGGAGTTAGGCGTTAGCCATCCCGTGTGGGGCGGACACTCTTGTCCGCCGCCTTTGACTCTGAATTTACGTACACAAACCTCCCTCGCACCCTCAGTAACCAAACAGAAACCAGGGTCCCAACCAAAAACCCACTTCAAAATCGGCGAACAAGAGTGTCCGCCCCATACGGCCAGCAGCGATCCTCAATGTCCGGACGGAACGGACTTGCGCAGCTCATCAGCCGATCCGTTCAGCAGATTGCGCAGCAAAGCGACTTCGGCCGCAATTCCTGTGTGCAGCGCCAGGTCCACATCAGGAGCGAACAGGGGAGAGTGATTGGATGGCAAATTTGTTCCCGTCGCTTTCGCTTCCGTAAATTTATCGGGATCTGCCCCACCCAGACTAAAGTAGAACGACGGGATGCCCTGAGCCGTGAAGAAAGAAAAATCCTCCGAAGCCATTCCGGGATCTTCGACCACCACATTCTCTTTGCCGAGGGTTGATTCAAGAACGCCCTCCAGACGCTGAGTCAGGGCCGGGTCGTTATACACGGCATCCGTGGCTTCGTAGTGCTCGATCTTAGGTTCACGCAACGCACCCGCTGCGTTGGCTTCCGCCTTCGTGATCCGCGCGATGGCAGCGAGCACCTGCTTGCGAACTTCCGGTTTATAGCTGCGGACGGTAATCCCGAGCTCAGCCTGGTCAGGGATGATGTTATTTTTCGTGCCGGCTTGAATGTATCCAATTGTGACGACTGCCACCTCCCCGGGCTTCACTTCGCGGGAGACGATGGTCTGTAGCGCGACCACGGTGCGGGCCGCGATTACGATTGGGTCGATAGTGCTGTTGGGCTGGGAGCCATGCCCGCCTTTCCCGTAAATCGTAATGCGCAGCGAATCGGCGTTTGAAAATCGGTGACCCGGGCCGAGTCCGACTTTCCCCGCCGCCAGCTGGTTGCCCACGTGCAGGGCTAAGGCCACGTCTGGCTTGGGAAAACGTGTCATGAGGCCATCCTCGATCATTCGTTTAGCGCCGCTGATGGTTTCCTCGGCAGGCTGGCCAATCAAAATGAGCGTTCCGTGCCAGGCGGCTTTGTTGTGAGCCATGATGGCCGCGGTTCCGAACAGAGATGCCATGTGCACGTCATGTCCGCAGGCGTGCATGACGCCGACATCACGTCCAGAATCATCTTTGGCACGGACTTTGCTGGCGTAAGGGAGGCCCGTCTTTTCTTCGACCGGAAGGGCGTCGAGCTCGGTGCGAAGCATCACGGTCGGGCCCGCGCCGTTCTTCAGGAGGGCGACGACTCCAGTTCCACCAACTTGTTCGGTGACCGCATATCCGAGATCACGGAGACGGCCTGCCAACTTCGCCGCAGTTTGGGTTTCATGCGAAGAGAGTTCCGGATTCTGGTGTAGATCAAGATATAGCGCCCGCGCATCGGAGTAGATGGCCTCAACCTCGCCGGAGCGGGAGGGAGCCTGAGCATAAGTAACAGCGGTCAACGTTACGAGCAGGAAAGAGCGTGCCAATCTCATTGTGGCGTGAATGATATCTGGAGCTAGGGCCTAGCTGCAATTCCCACCGGTGCGACCCAATCCACACTCCGTCTGGGGTGTCCTACCCGACTCGCGCCATCTTCCACCTATAAAGTTACCCTTGGTTCTCGACGCCATTGACTCCCGTCCGCGAGCGGGGGTAACCTTTATCGTAATGGTAGTTGCCTGTACCTCGAGGCGAGCACCCTCGGCTGGTTCCACCTCCAGACATAAGAATGGTTTGTCCGCAAGGAGGCAGGAGTGCGCCTGCCCGTCCTGCGGTACAACTTGGACGAGTCAACGACCGGTCCACCGCACAGGGAACTGAGCATGCAAGGCTCGGGAGGAAGAGCGCCAAACACTAAATGAAGAAGAGCATTGAAATTAGTCCTAACATCGGAACCCTGTTCGGCACGCGGGATGAGAATCTGCGCCTGCTGGAAGACGGCTTGAACATCAATATTGACTTGCGCTCCGATTCCATTGACCTGGAAGGGGCGGCGCGTGATGTGGCCCGCGCTGAGCAAGTCTTTGCCGACTATGACCACCTGCAGCGCTCCGGGCACGTTTTCAACAATGGCGATCTGGGCAGCATGCTGCGCGTCCTGTTGGCCGACCACAAGACTACGTTGCGCGGCTTGGCCGAAGCTGGACGCCAGCGTTCGTTCGGGCGGCGTACGGTACAGCCCAAGAGCGTGAACCAGCGTCGTTATCTCGAGGTCATCGAGAGTCACGACATGGTGTTCGGGATCGGGCCGGCGGGAACTGGCAAGACCTACCTGGCCGTGGCCATGGCGATCTCCGCGTTGTTATCCAAACGCGTGAACCGGATCATTCTGGCGCGTCCCGCAGTCGAAGCGGGCGAGCGTCTGGGGTTCCTGCCGGGAACGTTGCAGGACAAGATCGATCCCTACCTGCGTCCCTTGTACGACGCCCTGTACGACTTGCTCGAACCGGAGAAGGTGGACCGGTATCTGGAGAAGAACGTGATCGAGATTGCGCCGATTGCGTTCATGCGGGGCCGCACGCTGAATGATTCGTTTGTGATCCTCGACGAGGCGCAGAATACGACTTCCGAGCAGATGAAGATGTTCGTCACCCGCTTGGGGTTTAATTCCAAAGCGGTCATTACCGGAGACGTCACCCAGATTGATCTGCCCAACGCGAAGCGCAGCGGTCTGCTCGAAGCTGCCGATGTTCTCAAGCACGTCGAAGGCTTGGCTTTCGCGTATTTTGACGATACTGACGTGGTGCGGCACCATCTAGTGCAGCGCATCATCCGCGCCTACGATGAGCACAAGGCCAGAGCGGCGGAAGGGGAGGTGTCGCTGCTCGACTCCCATGCGAATGGCAAGCCAAATGGGACGGAGTCAGCGCTCTTGAATAAGAACGGCGGAGACAAGAACAGTGGGTTGCCTTCGGAAGTAGAAACCAGCGAGTAGAGCAGGTAAGATTGAGCGGGAGGGCGCCTGGATTTGGCCCTCCTGTTTGTTTTTGGGGTCACGCAAAAAAGATTTTTGACCGCGAAGAGTGCGAAGAAGACCTTGGTGATCTTAAGAGAGTCTGTAGCCGGATTGAGCGATGCAACTTTGGCGAAGTTTGTGGCCCGGGCCAGTCGCACGGTCAAACTGCGGGGCGTCGTCAACGTGCTAGTGACGAGCAGCCGGGAATTGCGCGCGCTCAACCGTCGTTTTCGTGGGAAGGACCAGCCCACGGACGTGCTCTCATTTTTGCCCGGACCGGGTTTGGTGGAAGCTTTGGCGGGCGATATCGCGATTTCAGCGGAGATCGCGGAACAGAACGCACGCCGCCTCGGCCATTCGCCGGCGCAGGAAATAAAGATTCTTGTTCTGCACGGAGTCCTTCATCTCGCGGGATACGATCATGAATGCGACCATGGAGTAATGGCGGGCAAGGAGGCGAAATTGCGGCAGTCGTGGGGGCTGCCGGTGGGGCTCATTGAGAGGCATGGGAATGGCGGGCAGAAGAGCTTGAATCGCAAGGGCCGCGGATCGGCGATGCTGGCAAAGACCGCGGGCGGGGGCGCCCGCGCCACGCGAGAGCCACCGACACAGGCACGGATACGATGAATTACGCCATCGGAGCTGCGCTGCTCGTGATGCTTTGCTTGCTGACGCTGGTTTCCTACCTGGACCGCGTCTACACGGAGATCGGCAAATTCCTTTCGCGGGAGTTCCAGGACAACATTGCCACGTTCGAGCAAAAAATCGAGCCCAAGCTCGGAGTAGGCCGGGCGCGCGCCGCGCTGTCCATGGCGGTGCTGACGCACATCATGACCGCTGCCATCGCCATGCTGGTGGGTTTCGCCGTGTTCCGCGACCGCGCCTGGAGCGTGTACGAAATCCTGCAGGCTACACTCAGTCTCGTTCTCATCGTCATCCTGTTCAACCGCTTTCTACCCTTTCTTTTCTTTTCCCGGACCAACGGCGAATGGCTGGCGCGCTGGGTGCTGCTGCTGAAAATATTGATTTACGTCGCCCTGCCGGTAACTGTGGTGCTGGGATTTTTACAGTCGGTCACTGCGCTGACCAAAGAGCACTCAGACGAAGCGCCCGAAACCCAGGCGGAAGCGGTGGATGCGCTCATCGAAGCGGGCCGGGAGGAAGGCATTCTGCACGAAAGCAATCGCGACCTGATCCAGTCGGTCGTCGAATTTGGCGAGAAAACCGTACGTGAGGCAATGAAGCCGCGCCCGGAAATCGTGGCTGTCCCTACCAACACAACGGTCGAGCAGTTCATCGAGCTGCTCAAAAACAAGCCCTTCTCCCGGGTGCCGGTTTTTGAGGGCACGATTCACAACATCGTGGGTATTGTGTACGCGCAGGATGTGTTGCAAGTGCCGGATACGGAAGCCCGCTTCCGTACGGTAGACACGCTGATGCGCCGCGATGTTTATTTTGTGCCCGAGAGCAAGTTGGGCAGCGATCTGCTCCGTGAAATGCAGAAAAATAATGTCCGCATGGCCGTTGTGGTTGATGAATATGGAGGAGTGGCGGGACTGGTCACCATCGAAGATCTGGTGGAAGAAATCGTTGGAGAAATCCGCGATGAACACGAGAAGATGGAGGTCATCCGCGAGACCGATCATTCCTACATCGTGCCCGGTAACATGGATGTGGACCGCCTTGGCGAAATGTTCGGCATACGGCCTGAAGGGAAAGAATCGGCCACGGTGGCAGGACTGGTGAGCGAACTGGCGGGACGCATTCCGCATCGCGGCGAAGTGGTGGAAGAAGAGGGTCTTCGTTTCGAGGTTCTGGATGCCACCGAGCGGCGGGTGGAGCGGGTAAGGATTTCACTAGCCAAGCCGACGCAGATGAAGCTGATATAGTGTTGATTGTGTGGCGCGGACGCCCTCGCTCGCGTTGGTCGCTGCAAAGCTGAGACTGCGGAGCTTTCGCCCGGTTCGGACGTTCGGGGGTTGCTGTCTCCCGCATTCATTTCTCATGCCCTTTCATTCCGGATTCGTCTGCATCCTGGGCCGGCCCAACGCCGGCAAATCCACTCTGCTCAATGCGCTGGTAGGCCAGAAGGTCGCCATTATCAGTCCCAAGCCGCAGACTACGCGCAACCGCATCCTGGGAATCCTGCACGTGCCCAAACAAAAGGGAAGGCCGGGCGGCCAGGTCGTTCTCATTGACACGCCAGGAGTTCATAGGCCCGACACTTCGCTTGGCCGGAAGATGATGGCGGAAGTGCGGGAAGCGTTGGATGGCTGCGAACTGGTTCTGCTGATCGTGGACGTGACGCGAAAATTCGCGCAGGCTGACCACTTCGTGCTCGAGATGGTGAAGAGGTCCAACCCGCTGGTGTTCCTTTTGCTCAATAAGATTGATCTCCTGCGTGGCACGAAGGACAGGTTGCTGCCAGTCATCGATGAATACCGGAAACTCCACGACTTCCGGGAAATCATCCCTCTTTCCGCTCGTAAACGCGAAGGCCTCGATGTGCTCCTGGAAAAAGTGATTCGATTCCTGCCTGAAGGCCCACCCTATTTTGCTGAGGACCAGATCACCGACCAACCCATCCGCTTTATGGTGGCCGAAGTCATCCGGGAACAAGTCTTGCTCGAGACCAGTGAGGAGGTTCCGTACGCGACCACGGTGGTGATCGAGCAGTTTGAAGAAAAGGCCAGACTGACTCGCGTCGCGGCGGTGATCTTTTGTGAACGGGACGGGCAGAAGGGGATCCTGGTTGGCAAGGGGGGGCAGATGCTGAAGAAGATTGGCACGGCGGCCCGGTTGCAAATCGAGACGATGCTGGGTAAGAGAGTGTTTCTGGAACTGTTCGTGAAAGTTCGGGGAAACTGGCGGGAGTCCCACGAGTTCGTCGAGGAGCTGGATTGGCGCCGCCAGGTTGAGAGTTTGACGGGGAGCGGCAAGCTATGAACCCTCGTCACTTTGCTCGACAGCCGCGATCACTGTAGAATCCCGGAGCGCGTCAAGACCGGACAGGAAAGCAGGACATGACCGACAATCCCCAGATCCACAATTTTGAAACCGGAAAATCGAGCCTGAAGCTGAAAGTAACGCTCGCAGCGGATCGGGATGCGGTAGATCCAGTCGTGCAGAGCGTGATGGAACTCGTGCGGCAGATCCATTGCGAGTCGGATAAGCATGACGCCATCGAGTTGGCGCTTACCGAAGCGTTGGCCAATGCCGTGGTACATGGCGCCAAGGGCGACCCTTCGAAGATCGTTGAATGCGACGTGGTTGCTAACCAGGATCAGAGTATACTGATCGTGGTTCGCGACCCGGGTAAGGGATTTGATCCAGGAGAAATTCCCAATCCCTTGCGTGGCGAAAGCGTTTATTCCGATCACGGCCGTGGAATTTTCCTGATCAATCAGCTGATGGATGAGGTGAAGTTCTTGAAGAACGGCAGTGAAATCCACATGATCAAGCGGTAGAGCTTAACCAGCCAAACCCGACCCACCGGCTATTCCTTCACCGCGATTCCCAGCGTTTTCATCTTCCGATACAAATGACTGCGTTCCAGACCCAGCACTTCCGCGGTGCGGCTGATGTTGCCGTGATTGTCGTCGAGCTTTTTCAAAATATAGTCGCGTTCGTAAGCCGCACGGGCCTGGTGTAAGGTGGAAAATTCGGTCCCGGTGGAGCGGCGGCTGCCATCACGGTGCACCAGCGGCGGCAGATGCTTGCGGTCGAAGCGAGTGGTGGTGGGATTCATGATGACAATCCGTTCGATCACGTTGCGCAACTCGCGCACGTTGCCGGGCCAGGAGTAGCGCATCAAGGTCTCGATGGCATCGTCGGTGATTTCGCGCGGCCGGCGGCCGTAAGTCGCGGAAAAATCCTTCAGAAAGTGCCTCGCCAGCAGGGGGATGTCCTCCTGGCGCTCACGCAGCGGTGGGACGGAGAAAGGGATCACGTTGAGGCGATAGAACAAATCTTCGCGAAAGTTGCCTCGGGAGATTTCTTCGTCCAGATCCTTGTTGGTGGACGCAATGAGGCGGGCATCCACCGTGACCGGTTCGTCACTTCCCACCGGCGTGAATCGCTGCTCGTCGAGAGTGCGCAAGACCTTGGACTGAGTCTTCAGGCTCATATCGCCGATTTCATCCAGGAACAGCGTCCCCCCGTTGGCCCGGTGAAATTTACCTTCCTTGTCGGCGGTCGCGGCGGGGAACGATCCTTTGTGATGACCGAACAGTTCGCTCTCGATCAAGTCCTCGGGGATGGCGGCGCAGTTCAGTTCCACAAACATCTCGTTCTTGCGTAAGCTTTGGGCATGGATGGCATGGGCGACCAATTCCTTCCCCGTACCCGACTCGCCGTAAATCAGAACCCGGCCGTTGGTCGGGGCCATGAGTTGGATTTGCTGGCGTAACGCCTTCATCGGAATGCTCCCCCCCACGATCACGCTGCGGGGCGCGAGCTGTCTCTTGAGTTCCCGGTTTTCCTGGCGCATCTGTTTGGCATCGATTGCATGCTTTACCAGGATGAGGGTCTTGTCGATGGAAAGCGGTTTCTCGAGGAAATCGTAGGCACCTAGCTTGGTGGCCCGTACTGCAGTCTCAATGGTGCCATGGCCGGAGATCATGATGACCTCGGGGGCGTTTTCCAAATCCCTGATCTTCTGCAGAGTATCGAGGCCGTCCATTCCGGGGAGCCAGACGTCGAGCAGCACCACGTCAAACGCGCGCTTGCGCAGGCTCTCGAGGCAGGCTTCGCCGCTCTCCGCGGCCGCAGCCTTGTAGCCTTCATCCTCCAGCACGCCTTTGAGCGATTGCCGGATGCCGGATTCGTCGTCCACGATGAGAATGCTATGCATGCTGGCGAATGGTGGGAGCGGGAATCATTTCGACGGCCACAGGCAATTCCACCACGAACCGGGTGCCCACCGGCTGATTTTCCTCAACTCGAATGGAGCCGTGGTGGTCTTCAATGATGCGGCTGACGATGGCCAGTCCCAATCCAGTTCCGCGTTGCTTGGTGGAAAAGTATGGCAAGAAGAGCCGTTCTTTCAACTCCTGGGTAACGCCGTGGCCGGTATCGGCGACGGTGATTTCGATAGCATCCCGGCTGGCCACCAGCGACGTGGAGATCTGAATCTCACGCACTAGCGCACCTTGCATGGCCTCGGCGGCATTGTCCACAAGATTGGCCAGGGCGCGCTTGATGGCTTCAGAATCGGCCATGACCTTGGGAAGATCAATAGCCAGGAATGTCTGCACATGAATGCTGTCCAGCCGTCCGTTGAACATCGCCAGCGTATTTTCCACGATGGAGTTGATGTTCGCGGGAGCGGGCTGCGCCGTGGGAAAACGTGCTAGAGTCGAAAATTCATCCACCAGCGTACGCAATGTTTCCACCGCTCCGCCGATGGTTTCAGAGCAGCTATGGAGAACTTCGAGCGAAGCGGCGTCAGGAGGAGAACCGCGATCGAGATGCCGGCGGATGCGCTCGGCGGAAAGCGCAATGGGCGTCAACGGGTTCTTGATTTCGTGGGCGACCCGCCGCGCCACTTCACGCCAGGCGGTTTGCTTCTGGGCCTTGAGTAGGTCAGACAAGTCTTCGAACACTAAAACATAGCCAAGCCTCTGCCCCTCGTGCTGGAGGGTCGCCACCGTGACCGCGGCGTTGAACGGGGAAGGATGCAGAGCCATTTCGAGTTGGGTGGTGGTCGTGCCCATGCGGTCGGCGCGGCGCAACAGCGGTTCCAGGTCTTCCAGAACCTCCTGGGGAAATACGTCGCGCAAGGCGGCGCCGATGGCCACGTTCGGGTTTGCAGATTCGCCCCCGGAAGCGTTGAACATACGAAGCAAGGCGTGGTTTACGTGGGTAATTCGCCGGCCCGCGTCCAGCGAGAGCACGCCCGTGGGAATGCTTTCCAGAATGGTTTCAATGTGCCGGCGTCGCTGTTCCAGCGCGATGTTGGCGGCGCCCAGGTCGTGGCTGGAGGCGTCAATCTGGCGGCGGCTGGTTTCCAATTCTTCCGCCATACGGTTGAAAGAGCGTACCAGATCGCCGATTTCATCCGCGGCACTCACCTCCACCCGGTAGTCCAGGCGTCCGCGCGAAATTTCTTGCGTCGCCTCGGCCAGCGCCACTACCGGGCGGGTCACAAGCTTAGACAGATAGAGAGCCAGCCAGGTGGTAGAAAACAGCACTAGCACGGTCAGCAGAAGCAATAGCCCCATGTAGGTACGGCGAATCAATTTGCGTTCGCGGCTGAGTTCGAGATAACGCCGCTGACTGGCGTCCAGCGACTTTACCGTTTCCGAGAGTTTCTGCGGCAAAGGCATGCCCACCAGGATCAAGCCGCGGTTGTTCACGCTGGCTCCGCCCACAATGTAGTCGGTCTGTTCCCAGTTCAGATGCACGATGGTATCGGTGGTCACCCGCTCCAGCGGAATCCTCGCTTTCAGAAGCGGCCAGGAGGCGGGCGCCGCGAAACTCGCCTGAGCGTTTCCATCCTCGATTGCCACCGCAAATCCGCCCTGCAAGGTGGGCTCATGCCGGCGAAATTCGCTCATGACTGTTGAAAAACTATGGCCGGCAAAGGCCCGTTGGGTCTCGGGCAACGCTGCAATAGACTCAGCCTCGGCCCGCGCATTCTGGGCTAGATACCGGGAGAGCAGGGAGGCCATGGCTGCGGTGTCTTCGCGCACTTCCTCAACCGGACGGGAAAACCACTTGTCGATCGAGCGATTCATCAACCCATAAGCAAACCAGAACATCATGATGACCGGCAAGAACGAGAGCAGCAACCCTCCCACCACCAGCCGGGTGCGGAATTTGGATCCCAGAACCCCCAGTCTGCGTTCGGCAAACAGCTTCAGCAGATTGCGCGCCAACACGAACGTGAGCGCGACGAAAAGCAGAAAAATCACTGCGGATGGGAGAGCAGGATACCAAACAGCACAAAGATCCCGACCGCCAGCAGGACGATCATTTTCTTCCGGCTGGGCGCTTCCTTATTGCGGGTTGAATTAGGAGTAGACACGTTCCTGATCGGCCTGGTTGAAGCTCAAACAGCTATAGATGAATAATCGGGCGTAAGTGGTTCATTATAAGCCTGAAGTGGATCGTGCGAGGGACGGACCCTGGGCATAACTTTAGCTAAGGGACACATCTGGTAACAGGGTCGTGCAGCAGGGCTTCACCATACCGCGGGCGGCGCAACAAATTCGGGTCCGAGCGGAATGGAAGCAACGGCTTACTGGCACTGCCAAGTCTCTCACCGTCCCCCGATCAGCACACCTTCACGGCGCTCACATGAAGATGGTTGCCCGAAATGATTAGTGGAAAACATCTTTGACTATCCGCGACCGCCCCGACAGCGCGAGACGCCGAGGCACGTACCTTGGCCCGATCGCCACTTGTCCGTGGCCTCCATTGTGCAGAGGTGGGATTGCTCTACATTAAGGAGTTTGGCACCAGAAACGGGCGGGGGAGTTCCAAAAGTGAGCAGACCTCTGGGGGTTTTCGCGGTTACTCTTTGGGGTCATGAGTAGCGAACTATTTCGGGCGA
>WNFO01000006.1_pt1 | contig 149012 bp, 123 predicted proteins | sample 5400251 | NCBI WGS metagenome assembly WNFO01 (sample SAMN13153354, study PRJNA577476) | soil metagenome | isolation source: 100 cm saprolite under Madrone tree | place: USA:California | collected 2016-06-14 | reverse complement strand
CAAGACTATCGCGAGGCCGCCCACTGGTACGCCATCGCGGCCGCCCAGGGGTTCGCGGCGGCTCAGTACAACCTGGGCGCCCTGTACGAACGCGGGCTGGGAGTCCCACGGGACAGTTCGAGAGCCGCCGAGTGGTATCGCGCCGCCGCCGAGCAAGGCCACGTACTGGCGCAGTCACGGTTGGGGCTGCTGTACCAAGCGGGGTGGGGTCTCCACCGGGATGCGGGCGAGGCCATGAAGTGGTATCGCCTCGCCGCCCTGCAGGGGGACCGCGCGGCACAGTGCAATCTGGCATACGGATACTCGCGGCGCGGTACCAGTGCAATGCCTGTTGGTAGTCTTTGGGCTGTCCCCAGCCGTGGTGGTAAAGAGCTGCCAGATTATTCTGCGCGGCGGGCATGCCTTGCTCCGCCGCTTTTCGAAACCACATCGCGGCCTCGAGAACGAATCGTCAAACTTGTGGGCGTTGCGAATCCGGAAACCGGTTTCGAATCGGCCAGAGTGGGAGCCTAGCTGATACAGCTTGCCAACCGACACTTGACCCTGCAAATTCAGTTGGCTGGCCTGTCCATGGTTGGCGTCCTCCACTTGAGAGAGTACGAAGTTGTTCGGGTTGTAGGCTTCGGCGTAGCAAATCGGTGTCCATTGCGGAAGGTAGGGGTTCTTGGTGGAGGCCACATCGTACAGACACTGGCTCTGCGGACCGACGTATGAAAAAGTGTCGATCGACTCGCCACCATTGATGGGATTCAGAACCCGGGCACGCGCCGCCGAGAGTCCCCAGTTCGCATAGTACTTGGTGAAAACATGATTGCCTCCAAAAAGGAGGCTTGCGACCTGATAGTGGGCGGCGCGAATCTCGGTATTGAAACCGGGTGAGTTGGGACCGTTGGCAGGGTTGGTGTTCACCGGAGATGTGTCGCTGAGGGTGTAGGCCCACCTGCGACCCGAGTCCTTGAAGTCAGAGAAAAGACCGCGAACGTAGATGACCGAGGAATCGGCTAGCTTGTAATCCAGGCTGCCGCCGAAGCCGTAGCGGTTCCGGTTGAATTTGTACTCGCGAATGTCCATTCCGCTGTAGGCAGGAGTCAGATCGTTGGTGCCGTTTTGGGCCCCCACAGTGGTTACACCCGCCGGTTCAATATCATTGATACCCCGGCCGTTGTAGTCGTAATACCCGCCGACCAGCACCCCCAGTCGCTTTTGAGCTCCGAAGCGATCGCCTGCGGTTAGACCGAATTCGGCCACCGGCACTTGGTTGATGATCGGAGTGAATCCGCCCGATCCGTAAATGGAAAGGGTGGGCCGTTCGGACGCGGTCTTGGTCACCAGGTTGACCGTGCCGCCGATCGAGTCGCCATCCTGGTTGGCCTGTAGCGTTTTGTTGATCTGAACGGCGTCGATCAGTTCGGCGGGGATGACATCCAGCTTCACTTGCCGGATACCGCCCTCCGGGGAAGGAACCTCGACGCCGTCAATGGTGAGATTGCTGAGCCGTGGCTCGGTTCCGCGAATCTGGACATACTTGCCCTCACCCTCATCACGCTCCAGGGTTACTCCGGGCAAGCGGCCGACAGCATCGGCGATGTTGGCATTTGGAAGGCTGGTGATCACCTCGGCGGGAAGGACGTTGAGAATGTTATCCGCAGTACGCGTCTCGTTAATGGCTTCGGCTTCGCCATGTGCGCGCTCCGCGGTCACAATGACGCTGTCCTGCTCGGTGGCAACGTTCAAAACGACATTCACATGTGCCGTTTGACCGGCAGCCACAGTCACACTGGCAGTGGAAGGCGAAAATCCCACATAGGAGGCCACCAGAGTGTAGCTGCCCGGAAGCAGATTCGAGATCAGGAAATGCCCCTGGGAGTCCGACACCGCCGAAGGGCCTTTCTGCTGCAGTTCGACCAGAGCTCCGGGCAGCACGGCGCCAGTCGAATCCGTCACCGTTCCCGAGATGATGCCCCGGTCCACCTGCGCGAACGCTGGACTGAGTGCGAACACCGCGGCCACGAGGAACACTGGGACGAAGCATCGAGACGGACTCATGACTCTTAGACCTCCAATTGGATTCGAGTGCGGTTGCGGGACTGTCATTGAGCGTCGCGCAGAGCGCAGAAGGCCCACGCTCCCAAAAGCAAGCGCCCGAGTCCTCTTCAGTTGAGCAATTTGGTTCCACGAAGCTAGCCGTGGAATGTGAACGGTGAGTCACACTCACGTAAATAGACGGTGAAAAGATTTCCTAAGAGATTAGTTCGGAATGATGCGTGCTCTTCAGGTTGTCTTCAGGTTCAGCGTGTTATGTTCCGAAATTGTCTGCGAATCACCCCCGCAAAGGAAGGGCCGTGGCAGAGGCAGGTGGGACTGCTTACGGGTGGAACTTCGAATCACCAACTCCGGTTCCAGCAAAATCGCTTTCGGCCGAAGGGGGTCGTCGGCCTCCACCAAGCGCAGCGCCAAATGAGCTGCGCGCCGGCCAAATCATCTTACTCCGCTGGTCCACGCTGCTCAACGGGACTCGAAGCGAGCTATCGAACTGGAGGTTACCGCACCCGATCAACGCCACATCCTCGGGTATCCTCAGTCCGGCGTCAAGAATTGCTGTCATCGCGCCAATTGCGACCGGATCATTGCAGCAAAAAATCCCTGTGGGGCACGGACTGACAGCAATGAGCTTAATCGCAGCTTGGTATCCGGCGAGGGACGCTGACGTGTCCAGCCGATCTGCGCTGACGATGTATTCCGGTTTCACCGGAATGCCATGTCGGGCAAGGGTGTGTGTGTAGCCCTTCAAACGCCCCGCGCCGTGCTCACGTTGGTTCCGCAAATGTGGGCTGTGTTGGCGGCAACCGATCTCAATCAAATGCTCGGTAGCAATGGCCCCGACAATTTCATCGTTGACGCCTACAAAATTGGCCGCCAGTCCCGAAAACCATCGATCAAGAAGGATATAAGGCACTCGCCTGGCTTCTATGCTGCGGAAACACTCTGCACTCCTTTGGGTAGGCGATCAGCAGGGCGTCCACGCCCCTGGAGAGCAGATGCTCAATCTCTTGCCGCTCCAGTTCCGGGTCTTCTTCTGACGAAGAAATGACCAGGCTGAAGCCACTTCGGCGCAAAACACCAGAGAGCCCGACCGCCAGCTCCGCAAAGAAAGTATGCAGCAGATCGGGAACAACCAGTCCCATCAGACTCGAGCGCCCGGTGACCCGGGGCACGGGCTGCCAAATTCGGGCTGTATTTCAGTTCCTCAGCCCGTTTGAGAATCTGGGCGCGGGTGACCGGGCTAATGTCCGGATAGTTGCGGAGGGCGCGAGAAACAGTAACTACGGAAACCCCGAGATCTTTCGCGATGTCCTTCATCCGAACCATGGGCAATATCCTTCATCCTCAGAGGGGCTGGGAGCAATGGGCGGACGCTTTCGCGTGGATCGTTGGGCTGCCGATCCTCGCCGAAGGCGGGCGGCGCAATGGGTTTGTACTGCGGCCTGTGGGGCGAAGGACATCGAGTCGCGCTGGCAGAATGGGCATCGAGTTTGCCTTGCCACTACTCAGGCAATTCCTGTTGGCCTCGAATCGAGAGCGTGGCCTCGGCGCCGGGAGCAGTTCCCGGCTGTCCACCGCCGACGCTGATGCGGTAGATGCCGCTTGCGACAATTCGGTCCCCGCGTTCGTTCACTTGGCTCAAGTCACGCGACTGCAACGTGAAAGACAGATGTTGAGTGGCGCCTGCTGCGAGGTGGACCCGGGTGAATCCGCGCAGTGCTCGGATCGGCGCGCCGGGCGAGTTCGGGAAATTCAAGTACAGTTCCACGACCTCATCGCCGTCACGCCCGCCAGTGTTGCCGACATCCACTTCGACCCCGAGCGGGCCGCCAGCCTCGAGTTCCGTGCTTGAGAGTTTGAGATGGCTGTAGGCGAATCTCGAATAGCTCAACCCGAAACCGAAAGGGTAAAGAGGATCGCCCCCGAAGTAACGGTAAGTACGATTCTTCATCGCGTAGTCTTCAAAGGCCGGGAGCTGGTCAACACCCTTGTAGAAGGTCACTGGCAGACGACCGGCTGGGTTGTTCACGCCTGCCAGTGTCTCGGCAATGGCGCTTCCACCTTCTTCTCCCGGGTACCAAGCGTCGAGTATCGCGTTGGCATGTTGCGCTGCCCAGTTCACCGAAAGAGCGCTGCCGTTCATGAGCACGATGATGAGGGGCTTGCCCGTCTTGGCCACGGATTCGAGCAGTGTTTCTTCTTCTGCGGGCAAATCGAGGCTGGTGCGATCTCCACCCTTGAACCCGGGGATATCCACCTTCATCTCCTCACCCTCGAGCTGCGAGGTGATCCCCACAACCGCGACCACAGCGTCAGCCTGCTGGGCAGCGGAGACTGCGTCTGCGACCGGATCGGGAAGCGTTCGCAGCCAGACGAGCTTGATGCCCGTTCCGCCTTGGCCGTATTCAATCTTCAACGCGTACCGGCGCCCTTTTTCCAGTTGCAGAGTGGATGTCGTGGGCTTGGGATCGTGCAATACGAAGTCATCCACAACGAGTTTGTTGTCGAGCCAAAGCCGGTTCATGGAGCCTATCAGACCGATGCGGTAGGTGCCGGACTCGTCGGGTGTCAGGAAGCCAGTCCATCGGACCGAGAAATTGACCTCACCCGGAGGAGGCCTAAGGGAAGCTGGCTCCGGATGGAATGGCTGAATGTCTACTGAGGGATCGACGCGCACGACTGGGGGCGTTCCTTGGAAATTTTCACCCCCGAAGTATTCTCCGGTTAGCCCCGGCTGTTCACTCCCCGTGGACAAGACCGACGCAGGGATCAGTGTTTCCGCGCGCAGAAAATTCATTCCTGGCGAGAATGTGACCTTTGCATCAGCAAACTGTCTGCGAACGCCTTCGAGAGCGGTCGTGGCATGTGAGGGCGTGCCACTGTAGTTGCCCTGCAGCACGCGCGTGGATTCCGCGAGAGGACCCACGACTGCGATTCTCTTGATCTGGGCCGTGAAGGGAAGAGCGCCGTCGTTCTTCAGCAGCACCATAGATTCGCGCGCCGCCTTCAGGGCGAGTTCTCGGTGCGAGGCGCTGTCAATCTCGGACTCCGGCGTTGCAGCATAGGGAACGATGTCCGGGGGATCGAACATCCCCAGGCGAAAGCGGGCTGTGAAGAGGCGCTTAAGGGAGGCGTCGACATCTTTGTCGCCGAGCAGACCTTGCTTGACCGCATCCAGATATTTCACGTAGTCGGCATTGCTCGTGGCCTTCTGGAAAAAGTCAGCACATTCGTTATCCATTCCCGTCTTCATCGCAATCGCCGCAGCCTCGGCCATGGAGGCAGCGAAATGATGTCCGGTGAATATGTCCGTCACTGCATCACAGTCAGACACAACGTAGCCGCGGAACTTCCATGCTCCGCGTAGCTGATCCTCAAGCAGGAACTTGTTCGCGCAGGCGGGCTCGCCGTTCACGCGGTTGTATGCACACATCACCGAGCCAGCTCGTCCTTCAACAACGGCCGCCCGGAACGCGGGGAGATAGGTGTCCTCCATGTCGTGTTTGGACACTTTGACGTCGATGGAATGCCGCGAGGGTTCAGGTCCGCTGTGCACCGCGAAATGCTTTGGCGTGGAGATGACGCGATAGTATTTTGGATCGTCACCTTGCAAGCCAGTAACGAAAGCCACACCCATGCGTCCGGTGAGGAACGGATCTTCGCCATAAGTTTCTTGTCCACGCCCCCAACGGGGGTCGCGGAAGATGTTGATGTTTGGCGACCAGAAGTCGAGCCCCTCCATGATGTCGTGACGCCCGGCGCGCACCGCTTGCTCGTGTTTCGCTCGGGCCTCGGTACCGATGACCACCGCCATGTCGTGAATCAGCGGGGTATCAAAGGTGGCAGCCAAGCCGACGGGTTCGGGGAAAACAGTGGCAATCCCGGCATTGGCAACACCGTGCAACGCCTCGCTCCACCAGTCGTACTCAGCCACTTTGAGCCGCGGAATCGCCCGGGCCTGATTCACGACCTGCGAGGCTTTTTCCTCGAGTGTCATTCTCGAGATCAAGTCGTCGACCCGCACATCGATGGAAAGGCGTGGGTCGAGGTAGGCAGGAGCGCTGGAGGATGGAGTCGACTGCGCGAGCGAACCAGACGCGGCCAAGGCTAGAAAGGCGAGGACGGCGGTCCACAACCCGCGCGCGCGGCGTTTGTTCATCGGAGTCCGTTCCTCAATCCGGCCATCCATTTTGGTGGGCGACCAGTGTAATCCAGTTTGCCCGAAAGCGATTGTAGCCGTCACGAACAAACGTGTCTAAATCGTTTTAGACGGACGCTTGTAGCACAGCCACAGCTCGGAGTCAAGTTCGTGGCGCATTCAGCGTCGTGGCGCATTCAGGAAGGAACTCAACTGGCAGGCGAATAAACGCCGGATGTTTGATGCTGCGGCCAGAGACGACTGCGATCCTGCAAGGAACAGCGCCCATGCGTCGTGAGCTACACTTTAGCCACTTTCTTGCTCGTCCATGACCGTCGTACGACGGCCGTCGTTTCCCGTACCACCAGACGCGGTTCAAACAGAAGCCGGACAGGGGTGGATTCGGGATCTTCCTTGGAACGCAAGATACGGCGCAGAACAAGTTGTGCGGCGGTCTTTCCCATTTCCCGCAGGGGTTGTTGCACCGTCGTCAAGCCAAGGGTTTGATAGCCGGCGCTCTCGATGTCGTCAAAGCCGAGGACCGACACGTCTTGGGGAACTTGCAAGCCAAACTCGTGCAAGGCACGGATCACACCCATGGCGCAAATGTCGTTAAAGGCAAACAACGCAGTAAACGGCTCACCCGACACCAATAACTCCTGCGTGGCCTTATAGCCCAGGTGGGGCGAGGGGGAGTTTTCCTCGATCCGTGTAACCAGCTTGGGCAGGATCGGCAGTCCCATCTGGGCGGCAACTTTAATGATTGCATTCCAGCGGACTTGTGTGTCAGGCACGAATGTCTGTCCCTTGATGAACGCTATTTTGCGGTGCCCCAGCTCCGTCAGGTGCTGCAGGGCTATCTTGGCGGCCCGGTCATGATCGAGCAGGATGCGGTTTACACCCTTAACGTTGTGATGACTGGAAATCGTCGCGACCGGACAAGGCAGACTGCGATTCCAGGGCGTGCAGACCACAATGAGACCGTCAACGGATCGGTGCAGGAAAAGTTGTGTATATTCCTCAATCAGATCCGGCCGAAATCGGTGGCTGGCTACAAAGTAGAAGTACCCTTCCTGGAGCAGATCGTCCTCAATCCCGCTCAGCACCGACGCGTTGTAGCCTTCGCTGACCTCGGGCACCAGCACACCGATCGTGAAACTGCGGTGTGTGCGTAGGCAACGCGCGAAGAAGTTGGGCCGATAGTTGAATTTGCGCGCCGCAGCGAAGATCAGTTTCTTGGTCTCGGGTGCAATGGTGTCCGCTACTGACGAGCCATTCATCACGAGGGAAACGGTCGCCGGAGCCAGGCCGAGATGATCCGCCAACTCTTTCAAACCGAAGGGTCGCTCATGCTTGTTTGTGTCACCTTCCTTCGGCCGTGGTTCGCTCTTGGTTCCAGCCTTGCCTCTTGGCATGGCTGGCAGTGTGGCACAAGGAAAGGGAAGCGAGCAAGGCGGCCAGTTTTGTTTCAATTTAGCTTTTCCCGAGCAGTCATGAAAAGCTAATTCAATATAGATGCGAGTTAGATCAAATGTCTGCTGGAGCTTCAAAGTCTGGAACCGTCTAAGCCGCGTGAGGTGCGCGTACGAAGAGGAAACCGCGCGACCCAATCGATCAATTTGTTCGCCTGTCACTGACGATCGTGTGGGATCGTGAGCCTCGTTTTTGTTCCATGGCGGTGACATCGTCAATTCTTGAACGTCTTTCCTTCGCCAGGATGCATCTACCATTGGGTATCGTTGGGTGTGATTGTCTGGCTGGAACGCAATGGCGCAGGATCGGGACGTAGTCGTAATTGGCGGAGGAGTAGCGGGGCTAGCCGCCGCTTCCAAGCTGGGCGGTGCCGGCCTTTCCGTGTCAGTAATTGAGGCCCGCAAGCGGATCGGTGGCCGCATTTTTACTCAAAACGACCCGGGGTGCGATGCTCCGATCGAGTTGGGGGCGGAATTCATTCACGGCCTTCCACCCCAGATATGGGAGCCGCTTCAGGCGTCTGGGACTGAGATTACGGAAGTCGAAGGGCAAAACTGGTGCATCTCACATGCGGGGCTGTCCCCGTGTAATTTCTTTTCCCAGATCGAGGCAATCCTAGACAAGATGGATGATTCATTGCCTGATGAGCCATTCCTGGCTTTCCTGGAGCGCCATATTGGCAATCCATCCCATGACCCAGAACAACAGGAAGCCAAACAGCGGGCGTTGGGGTACGTGACTGGTTTCAACGCCGCCGACCCTGGATTGGTTGGGGTCCACTGGCTGGTTCAGGGCATGCGCGCAGAAAAGAAAATCCAGGGGCATCGCGCGTTTCGCACCAAGAATGGATACGCAGATCTGATTGAGGCTTTTCGGCGGCAGATTTCTAACTGCGACGTGATCGTTCACACGAATACGATTGTGGACAGTGTCAGGTGGAGACCGGGACGTACGGAGGTGATAGCCCACAATGAGGAAGGCTCATGCCTTTTTGCGAGCTCTCAGGTTTTGATTACGCTGCCTCTCGCGATCTTAAAAGCACCCGCTCGTCAACTCGGAGCCGTCGAATTCAGTCCCACACTGCCGCGGAAGAAGGTCGAGTCGCTGGACCAGCTGGAGATGGGACACGTGATCCGCATCGTGCTTCGGTTTCGCCATCGCTTTTGGGATGCCATTTCCGTTTCGGACGCTGGGACAGGGTCGTTATCCGACCTCAGTGTTCTGTTCTCCCAGGACGAGTGGTTTCCCACCTGGTGGACAACGATGCCGAACAGGGTACCGATGATTACGGGTTGGGCGCCGTTTCGTTCTGCCGAGCGCCTAACGGGGCAGACCCATTCGTTCGTCGTTGAGCGCAGCCTCCGGACGTTGGGCCGACTGCTCGGAGTGAGTTTGCCGGCCCTTGAAAGTTGGTTGGAGGGCGCGTCTTTTCATGATTGGCAGAGCGACCCTTTTTCAAGGGGAGCTTACAGTTACGGCAGAGTTGGAGCGGACGGGGCGCAGCAAACCCTGGCAGCTCCGGTTGAAAGCACACTATTTTTTGCAGGCGAGGCTACCGACACCTCGGGGCACAATGGGACCGTTCACGGGGCGATCGCGAGCGGCTACCGTGCTGCCTTGGAAATTCTGCAACTGCGGACCTGAGCGTCGGCGCGTTGCACCCTCGCCTGCCCGGCTGCTCGCGAGCATCGACCAAGATTTGCTTTGCGGTGGTATGGAACGTGCGCCCGAGCCGGCGCTCGCAGGGGGGCGGAGCTCCCCAGTCGCTCGGTGTGATTGCCGCCACGTAGGCCGCATATCTAACGACAAATAGGACATGTGGCGGACACCAGGGGGATCTCCCGCTGTTGCATCACGAACTCTCTGGCTGTGTCGCCGGGAGCTACACCGTGCTCACGCTCGCAACCGCGTTTGATCTCTGTTCCTGGCTCATCGCGTATCGCGAGCTGCTATGCAGAACCATCCGGATGAGAGTATTTGGGGCAGCGGCAATGTCTCATCGGACCTGTTTCACCAGCTGTAGCGATGCTACTTGAGTGTGAAGGTCACCAGAGCGTTCGCCGCGGGACGGATGAAAGTCGGGTCAGCGATTTCGGTCTCTGTGTCACAGGCGCCATCCTTCTAGCGGAGGCCGAGAGCCAGTTGGACGTGTTTGTATTCGCTGGCAACCCTTTCTTGCCCCGGATACATCTCTGTAGCAGCGTGAAGTGATCTACAAGGCGCAGGTTGTTCCTGTTTTCAGCGTGACCCCAGGCCGGTCTTCTTTCAAGGCCTTGCGGAGGGCGCGACAGAGGAGCGGAAAATCTGGAGGCGCGACAAATTTGCTCCCTGCGAAACCGTCTCTTGCAACATTAGCGGGCGCCGCCGCTCGTTGCCGAGCCTGCGAGCTCTGGAAAACTGCCACGCAGACTGTCTTTGGCGAGGGGCCGCAGAGGGCAGCAATCATGCTCGTGGGTGAGCAACCTGGAGACATAGAGGATCGAACCGGTCGGCCCTTCGCTGGCCCGGCGGGAAAGCTGCTCGACGAAGCCCTGCAACAGGCAGGAATTGCTCGCTCGGAAGTCTATGTCACCAATGTGGTGAAGCACTTCAAGTGGTCCGCAGACGGGAAACGCCGGATTCACGAGAAGCCGCGGGATTCGGAAATCAACGCTTGTCGGGCTTGGCTAGACGCCGAGCTGGAGGTGGTACAACCTCATATTGTCGTCTGCCTGGGCGCCACGGCTGCCCAGGCGCTGCTGGGCAAGGAATTCCGCGTAACCCGGCAAAGAGGAAAGTGGATCACCTCGACGCTTGCTCCCAGGTTAATCGCGACGGTTCATCCGTCATCGATCTTGCGTGCCCGTGACAGTGAGTCCCGACGATCTCAGATGCAGGCGTTGGTTCGAGACCTGAAGAAGGTCGCTCGGATGAGCGCTCTGAAACAGAGCGCATAGGTACTCGCGCTCCCCATCACCGGGGCAACTTCCCAACCTGTCGGACAAGTCTGGTTGCTCTAAATGTCGAACACGCGAAAGGCCGTGGGCGGATCCTGCGCCTGGAGTAGGGTAATGGCAACATTGTGCACAGGTATTCCAGTCGTTGTTTTACCATCTAGACTTCCATGGTGGGCATGCCCGTGCACGACCATATCGGCTCCGTGACGGTCGATGACTTCTGCCAGGCGCGAGGTTCCCAGGAAGGGGAAGATTTCGAGCGATTCGCCATGGACGGTGCTGGCGATCGGGGAATAATGCAGCACCACCACGCGCTTTGCCGAACGTAACTGGGACAGACCTCGCTCAAGCTTTAACGCCTCGTCAATCCCAGCCCGCACGAAGTTCTTTATTTCTGGTTCCCCGAAGGCGGTTAGAGCGCCTCGCCCGAACCCACCGACGAATCCCTTGGTTCCGGCGAAGCCCACGCCATTGCGTTCATAGGCGTCCCCGTCCAGAACTTTGATCCCCTGTCCGGTCATCATCCGCGCAAGCTCCACCTCCTTTCCGCTCTCGTAGTCGTGATTCCCAAGAACCGCAACCGTGGGCACGCGCAAGCGCACAAGAGCATTGAGCAGCGGTTCCATTTCCTCGGGTTGACCGTAGTTGGTTAGGTCCCCGGCTAGAAGTAGCACATCGGCTTCGTCGCGTGCTTTGCTAAGCTGGTCGCCCAGAGCGGCCTGGTTCGCAGGTGAAAAGTGTAAGTCCGCAGTCGCTGCAATCCTCATCCCGCTCCTTCCTGTCAACCGGACATTTCCATCAGCCACAACGGGACCCGCGCGCGAAAGTGATTTTCGCGCGTCGTGCACGACATTCCGCGAGGACATCATCGAGTCCCCACTCTTGCACATCGATCGAGAACATCGCGTCGTCAATCAAGCTACCCCTGAACCGGGCATCAGGATTCGGAAAGCTTACTTCCTTACCTAACCGGATAAGCAAGTCCTGCCAGAGGGAATGGGGAACGCATTCGCTGCTGCGCGCGGGATAGACATAGTGAAACAGCACCAAGGCCCATAGCAGCAACTCCCAGTGCTCGCCCGCCAACTGAAGGACTCGGTTCCACTGGAGCTTCCCGCGTGAGGCGAAGATGATGTGAGCAATGTCTGCGCCATCAAAGCGCTCGCGGCGCGTAACGAAGAGCTTCGACGCCAGCAGTTCCTCGGCGGCAAGCACTCGAGTGTTGATCCCAAGAATCTTTGCGGGACATGCTCGCTCAATCCACGAAGGCTCGACTCCGATCACGCCGTTGCTCATGCCGGTGATCAGATCGACGAAATGCCCGGCATGCCGCGCCTTAGCCAGCCAAACAGAATCGGTGATCTCGCATTCGAAACCATGCTCCTGGAGGCGCGCCAGAGCATCCGACGCGTCCTGCGGGCACAAAAAGACGTCCAGGTCTTTTGTGGAACGGCTGATCCCCGTGTGCTTTCGCAACGCAAAGGCCCGCCCACCGCGAAGGGTAGATGCATTGTCTCAAACACGGTAAGCACCTCACGGAAGAGCGCCTCTTGCTCCTTGGGGAATGCCACCGGGATGGACGATGTGAAGAGTGCCGCGCCGGTCGATTTGTCTGCCCGTTTTCCCATATGTACCCCAATAGCCCTGAACTTCGTACGATGCATTGGTGGATTAAGACGGTTGATCGATTAGTGCCAACCATCAGAATCGAGACCGAAGATCGACCCTTGGATCACCAACAGCACGGTACCGGTGAGCAAGGCACGTACCTGGCGGATACCATCCAGGATGATCCTTTTCAAGTCCCGGACTGACCATCATCGCTGACGCTAAAGCCGCGAATATCAGGCAAAAGCTGTATTGCGGCCTCCAGTCACAAGCTCACAATGGGGTTAGAAGGCGGGCAAGAAGAAGGCACTCTCACTCCAATGACGCTGTTTAATATTTTCACGGACGGTGATCTCGTGCCCACATCCGGCGTGTATGCCGCTTTGCACTCGACGCCACATAAGTTGATCGAGCGCGAAATATACGCTGGAGGAGACCGGTTCCACCACTGCCGATTGTGCCCCTTCGGTGTCTTGTACCGTCTTGAGACGCCATCTGTCCCGACGGCCTCAAAGGGTGTCTTGGCCACCGAAAAGGTGGCGATCGGCTAGGAAAGGCGGAGGGCAAAGCCTTCCGGCAGAGTCCTTTTATGCGAGCGCCGAACCGCGGACCGTCGAACGCCCAACCCTGACCTTCACTCCAGCGACAATCAGGAATCCACTGTATTGCGTCCCGATTGCCCTTCGGGCTTGATTGGCTCGGGTCACCGACCCTTGGAGGGCTTTATGAGAGAAATCGCTGCTTTGTCGCCGGGGCCATCCCGGGATTGGCAGAAAGCTTTCATCAACGATTACGCCTCGGTTCAGTTTCTTGTCTTCTTGACAACTCTGTCGCGCCAGACTCTTTCCCAGCCGGCACGACAGAGGGATTTCCTATTCAATGTTTCTTCTGTGCGCCGGATTCGCCCGACTTTGGAACTCCGTTCACAACCCCTGCCTTGGCTGTGCAGCGTATCTCCTCACGGCGGTCAGCAACGGATCGCTACCTGCCGGAGGCGCAACTTTGCCTTGGAGAATGTCTTCGAAAGGCTCCATCTTTCCATACAGAACACGGGTCTCGTCTTTATCCTGAGTGATCGCCGAACCAGTTAGATCGACGCCGGCAAAAACCCCGCGAGCGCGAGAATACGTAAGCACCTCTGCTTTCATCTTCCAGTCTGTATCAGCGCCGGCGTCGCGCCCAACCGGGCCGACCGCGGCGGATGCGTCAGCGCCGATCTTGAATTTGCTCGCCAGCAGGTGCTGCATACCCTGGTCGTTGGTGATTACCATCACGAGATCAATCGCCTGCCCACCGAGTTGCAAGCCGAAGCTGCCACCAGTCACCGTGATCGGTGCAGGAGCACTCCACCCACTGTCGGTTCGACAGAGGGCGACACCTTTTCCGTGGTTGCCTCCGAAGCCGACTGCAATCTTCACCATCGACGGCACGATCGCTATGCACTTGGCATCGGCCATGACCTTGTCCGGGATCGCCTTGTCCGGAGTTCCCATAATCTCGTTGAGAACGTCCGCAGATTTCTCGATGCGTTTGGTAATGTCCGAGTTATCTTTGCTGTCATCCGCAGCCCAACCCACGCTCGCAAGGACCAGGACCACCGCGGTGAGCAAAATAAGACAGCTGGACAGCCTACCCTGAGTTTTCATTACAACCCTCCTCGATGCTCGCGACCATGGTGGTCGCGCACTTTACTCCCCGATCAAACGTTAACCACCGGGCACCCCTGGTTGCTATCAGGTAATGGCTGTAAAAGCCAGATCGGGTCAGAGGTAATGTTTCCCTTTGCTTCCCGATCATCGGCCGTCCCACGAGCCATAGACGACCGTAAGCTGCGTTGCCGGTCGGGACGGTCCCTCTTGCAGTCCTTCGGGTCATGCGAAAGGACATTCAGAAGAGGGATACATGAATCGTTCCCTGCATATTAGGAACAAAAGGGTATTGAGGTTCAGTGCGGGACGGATAAATATGATCATCCATAACAATCCATGAAGGCATGGAGGAGGGTGACTTGAGTTCACGCAGTCTGCAATCGAGCTACGTCGCAGCTTTGGCGAAAATGGGAGCCATTAATGCGCCGAGGTCAGCGAAGAAGTGCACTCCAATATTTCAGCGCGATGCACGTACCGCCCACGAACAGGCTGTGAAAGATGCTGCGGAGGCTTTAAGCAGGCTGTGGAACAGCCGTGCCGGAAAGTAGTGGGCACTTAAGCGCCGTGTGGTGGGGGCCGGGTTTGTCCTCAGCGCCCGCGTGGTTCGAGTGCGTTAGTTTCCGACTCGGATCGAAAAACTTCCGGCGCACAAGTGATTGCGGTGCTTGGGAAGCGCTTCGGAACCCGGCCTCCGAAATTGAAGCATTGCGTTTGGGAGAGAAGCAGAAGGGCGAACGGAGTCGCCCTTGCCGTTCAAGGTGATTTCACCTGGCTTGCGGAATCAAAGGGATAGAAGTCGGCGGAAGAATGTGCGGTAGCGCTGGAAAGCCACTCGCAGTTCTTCGGTGGAAACATTGCCGCCGCGATCCCATTGCGGCTCAAGGTCTGCGCGCTCTTTTGCGAAAGCTGACGCCAGGTTCTGCATGGTCGAGGCAACCAGGCCATCGGCTTGCTCGACTGCAGCGCGCGGCTCGTCCACGAAGCTGGTTTGGATCTCCTCCCAGCGAACCTTGAGTTCCTGGAGTTGTCGATCAGGGAAGAGCGGGGTGGCTTCAGGGACGGCTGGGACGCTCCGCGGAGCAGGTAAATCCGTGGCTCCATAGACGGACCGAACCGACTGCGGGCCTCGTCTGTCCGTCTCTGTCTCGGTTTCTGTTTGAGAGACTTCGCGCGGGCGGCTCTCTCGTACAAGATCAGCCGTTGTGAGCTCTTCGGAGTCGGCATCGTCTCTTCTAAATGGTATGGTCATGCCCGGGCCTCCTTTTTTATAGCCTGTGTGTCGTAAAGAAGTTCATTGAAAAGTGAACGGTAATGCACCATAGCTTTGCGTAGGCCTTCGGTTGTCGATTGTCCGCGGTCGCGACGGGCGGCAATGTCGTGGGCGGCGCGATAGTTTTCGACAACCAGGGGATGGTCGACCGAGACGATCTCGGCCCGCTCCTCGAAGTCGATGACGGGATAGCCGCGAGCCTCCATGACTTCGGTTACGAGGCGGTCAGCGTCGGCGACGGAACCTTCGGGGTCATCGACGAACCGAGCCTGGACTGCATTCCACCGGCTTGAAAAATCGGTGCGCGCAGCGATGGGAAGCGGGCGAATCTCCAGCTTCGCGCGCTTTTTTTCACGGAACTCCAGGACTCCCTCGCCGAGACCGACGTTACCTTCTTGCCTGATAACCCGGTCGTATTCGGGACCGAACCGCTCGCGAAGCACCCGGCTGCGGCGCTCGCGCGAGTAGAACCAGGCAGCCACGCCCGCAAACAAGGCAAAAGCAATGGCAACGAGCACGACGGCTGTGCGTTGGTCCATAGATGACTCCTCTCCGATAGTCTTGGAATTCGGATTCGCAGGGGTGTTCCCGCGGTTGTATGGCAGGCAGATCGGCAATATACCTGATGCACCGCGATCTTCTGCGCTTTCACAACCGTTTGCGAAGTTCCCATAGGAGAACGGACACTCCCCCCTGCCAGAGTCGCACTGGGTAGCACCAGCCAAGCCGAATGGCCGGCTGTGGCTTGCCCATCAGGGCGACGAAGGCGGGTCAAGCGCCCTAATCGACGTCTTCGCCCATGGCCTGCGAGAACAACCCGGATCGTAGGTTCGACAAACGTGCGCCCAGGAGAGATCGCGAGCGCCAGGATCCCAAACTGCGCCGAGACGAAAATGGTGGAATCCTTGGAGGCAGCTCTCGGAACGGAAGGTGGCAAATACCTTTTAAGCAAGCGCTTCCAGAAGCATCCAGACTTCTCTCTTGCCGCTGCGGTTCGTCGAATCGTTGTCCAGGGCTGATCCGCTCGCCCACCTGGGGAAGTAACTGCTGGAGCTTGTCGACAATCGGATGCTCGAAGGTTCCGCATTGGGCGAGACGACGAAGTCGTATTCCAATTGATGGCTTTCTCCGTGGTAAATCAGGTCGACGCCGGGGTAAACCGCCGCGTATTTCACCCTGCTATAGTTTGCGACGGCACTGCTCCTATCTGATTCCATTCCGACGAGGTAGTTTGTCATCCAGCCCTGCTTGTCCATGCCAGTGATCTCAGGAGTCGGGTTCGAACCAGGCAACGTTGTGCGAAGGACGGCATCGCGACCATGGTTCCCGGCAACCTTTAACACGCTCCCCTGGGCTGTTAGGAAGAGTCGATACTGTCCCCCGCGCACCAGAAAACGAACGGCCGAGTCGGCCTGTCCCTGGTTCTTTTCAAAGAACAGTGGAACGTTCAAGGACACGTGTTTCCCAGACGGCAAGGCGGGAGTTTCGGCGAAAGAACTCGCGATCGCGAAGATGAGAAGAAAGGTGGAACTGGCGAAGCAGATCGCGTGGCAGCGCTGGAAAGGCAGGGAAACATCCATGGAGATACTCCTCGGAGTGTCCGGAACTTGCATTTTGGACGTGCCTTTGATGAAGGAGTCGAATGGATGGTTGGTTTGTTGCGGAGCAGCGATCGAAACTCGTGCCACCGGGAAACAGGATCTGTCTCTCTTCAGTCCTAGCCATCTATCTCCTCGACCTGCGTTGCAGCCCAGGGACCTAGGCCAAGGAGGACCGCCGCTCCGAACACCGTCTTTTGTATCCAAAGGGGAATGCCCGGCAGCAAACCCAGGCTGATCTTTGATGAATAGCCGGAGGACAAGTGGATCTCTCGGTACGCCATCCGCCCTGGGCCCCGCCGTCATTCGCGACTCCATACCCGAGCTGGAAGGCTGTTACGCCCCCGCAGGTTTGTACGCCCTGCCATAACGGATGTCTCACTGCCATGATGAGCAAGAGTATGCGGTTGCCCGCTCTGAGCAGTCGGGCTTTCTCCGGGTTCTACAAGAAAATGCTGATGCTTCCGGCCGAAATCAAAGTCTGAGAGTTCCTTGTTCACAGTGAAAGTTCACTCAAGGCGAGATGATAGTGCGTGGCAGGAGCCAACCGGTGCGCAGCAAGGAGAACTGGGTACTCCAGGGTGCGCCCCCATAGTCTTTAACGCTGACCAGCATGGTGAGCCATTCGCCGGTCTGATTGTTTCCAATCATTTGGGCTCTCTTCATGGGGCATGGTCGGTTGGCGTGAACGAATATCGGTGGAGATAGCGGACCGAGGTTCCGGTCCGCATCCCGACCGGAACAATTTTCAACTGGCCTTCTTCTTCGGGACCTTAGCTCCCTTGCTTCGCGCTTCCGACAGACCGATGGCGATCGCCTGCTTTCTGCTTGTCACCTTTCCTCCTCTTCCACCCTTGCCGGAGCTGAGGGTGCCTTTTTTCCTGCGACGCATGGCGCTGGCTACGTTCTTGCCGGCCGCCTTTCCATACTTGCGACGGCTGGAGGTTCTTCGTGAGTGTGAGTTCTTGTTTGCTGGCATCGATGCTCCCTAAAATTTTAAGTTTGGATGCGGAACGAGAGACTGTTTCGAAAAAGCATTGCCCGTCCGCCCAGCACGTCCACCGAGTCGGGGCAATACTTCCTTCCGTGGAAATCCCTTTCTGTAGAAATCTATGACGCGTCTTCGGTCTGCCTGTCCGGAATGAACTTCACAACGGTGGCGCCATTGGCAAACAAATCATTCAAGGCTTTACCTGCACCTCGGGATCGGTACTCACAGGCCACCCGGTGCAGACCTCAAGAGGGTGCGCACGACTGGAACCATGAAGTTTCTCGAACCGCGTGGCCTACCTCGACATTGCTTCACAATATGGTGTGACAGAGCTTGCTCGCTATCGGGTCGGTCCTGTAGCCGGCGGGTTTTCGAGCGAGCGTGCGCACCGTTGGTTCCGCAACACGACTGAAGTCTTTCTGCCTTGCCCTGATCTCTGGAAACAACTGTCGCCGCAGTCATCGCCCTGAGCGATTCGCAGACAGCCTCCGAGGTACCAGTCCCAGCCCAATCGACTGTGGAGGAGCGAGGTCGAATCTCTCTTAAGCTCTCCTCCGGCAACCTTCCGTCCACGCTCTTTTGACGCAGCTGTTCCAAGGCGCACGAACGGCCAAGAGGTCCTACGTCATCGCTTGTATTGGGTGGGCGAAGCGACCGGGCGACAATGATTGCCGGTCGTGCTGGCGAAGAATGAAGGTGGCGACAAACACGCCCGCCCGGTTGCACGCCGGAAGGCTTGTTCCGATGCCCAGAGCTAAGCAGAAAATGCGCCGGGGAAAAAGCAATCGATGGGTGGCTCGAGTCAAGACAGATTCTACCCATCCGCCGCCCGGCTTGTTCACAAAGAGCGCGGTTACCATCGCTCGCGTCCTGGCGTCGCGCAGAGTATCCCCCAAAGGTCCGGCGTCGGGACTCCGAATGTTGACCTACTTTATTAATCGGGCGGGCAGGGGGCTCAGCACAGAAAGGCGGGCGGAGTTAGAACGGGCAAAGAGGCTGCTCTCCAAGCGACAACATCGTGCGTCTGCGCAGAGACCGAAAAGCCGTTCCCGGCAACCCTCCAACACCCGTTCGAGAGATAAGGGTAGGGGCATCAGGTGAAAGGGTTCGCTCCTGGAGTGCGTACGGCATTTCCCGCAACGGACGAGCCGGAGCGTAAGACCGCTGCCCCTCCTTTGTCCATGTCAGTTTTTGATTTTAGTGCAGTTGCGCTGACACTCCTTTCGCGTCCAACTCACGCCCAGGGAATGGAGTATGAGGGTATCTCCAATTGTGAGCCCGGTTGGTTCCACAACGGCCAGAAAGGCGTACCGAACAAATGGATTGAGTGTCATGCACCACGGCTCGTGATTGCGTATCCCGCTGCAATGTTCGCAGGCTGGATGTGCGTTGTATTGGTTGCGTTGACGCCAGGTGGTCGGGCCTGTGTTAGACATATGCGACCTCAGGGCTTTCTTTTCTGCAGAAACCGCCACCGCCCCGACTGTACGTATACGACACAGTGGAAGACCAAAGCGATTCGGATTCTGCTCGCTTGCGCACCGATTGAGATGCCCATGCCATACGAGTCGTGATCGGGGAAATAGCTTATTTTCGCTAAAAACTTCCGGATCTTCGTGGGCCACGCATTCAGGAAATGGGAAGAGGAGTCGTGGCGAGCGCGTGGGCTTGCAGCGTGGCGGTCTCCCTTATGGAAGAGTAGAGATGCAAGGAGCAGTTCATGTCGTCGATGGACTTTGCCAGAGGAAGGGGGCCCGGGACGAAAACTCGAAACCGGGGTTCTTCCAATTTTCATTCGGGGAATTGTTTGACAAGGGAATCTCGATGGGAAGCGGGCAGGCTCCGGTGAAGAAATACAGAGATACAACGGGCGCCATCGTCAATGGGCGAGCCAAGCCGAGCCGGATCGTGAGCCATCGCGTGCGCATCGATGAAGCCCCCAAAGGCGTACGAGAAGTTTGACAAACGTATCGAAGGTTATACGAAAGTGGTTGATCAAATTCGACAGCAATTCGCGGCCTGACTTGCCACTCACGGGCGCACAGCTCGGGGCAGTCCCTCCGCTCGCGGGGAGGTCTCGGAACGCGCGAGCAGTGGCCGGTGGTTTTATTCGTCGGTTTAATCTGAAACGCCTCTTCTTCATCTGCAATGCCTGTTCCCGTGTCGCATGCGAATTGATGGCGGTGTGTGAAGAATCAACAAGACCTCGTGGACGGGCCTCCGACACGAAACCAGCCCGGGCTTAAGGGCGGTCGCCATTACCCTTGGTTTTGGCTCGTGCCCTTGTGACACGTGGCCGATGGGACTCCGTCGTACTAGTCTTCGGAATAGAGAGAGTAGGTCGCCTGGTCGCCTTCTAGGGTAGTTGCGGTACGGTCGTTTTTCTCGCGGTGTGAACTTTTTGCCGACACAAGAACCCCAGCGGGTAGGCCGCAGCGATGACATCGGGCGCAAAGGCTTCTATTTGCAATCGATTCGTTGCCTGCGTCTCATGAGAACACTGGCCACTGACGTGCCAAATGAACAGACGGCCAGAAAATCGGGAAACTCTGCGAGGTGAAGGGAGCCTCTGAATGTCGGGTCTTGCGAAATGGGCGGCAGTTGGGGCCGTCATCGCCCTGCTTGGCCGAGCAGGTGTGGCCGAGCCGCCAGTTTCAGAACTGGCAACTTCCGCGGCGGATTTGTTACGCGCGGTTGTGATCAATGAACTCAATCAGCATCCGGGTCATGACCGCTGGATGTATGTCGTCGACAAAGAGCAAGACGGCCGGAGGCAGAGGAAAGAAGTAGTGCAGACTGAGAACGGCTCCCTGGAACGGTTGCTGGCCGTTGATGGGCATTCACTCTCCCCGCGGCAGCAGCAGGAAGAGACGGACCGGATCAAGAAACTGAGTGGCGATCCTCAGGAACTCAAGAATATAGAGGACAGTCACAGTAAGGATAGGGAACTGGGTGAAACGCTCTTGAAAATGATCCCCGATGCGCTGCTCTTCAGTTATGCGGGGGGCTGGGGCGAATTCATCAAGCTGACCTTCAAGCCCAACCCTGACTATCAACCTTCCTCCCGCGAGGCGCGCGTCATCCATGCCATGGAGGGCGAGATCTTGGTTCAGGCCAGCCAAAAGAGGCTTGCATCCATCCGTGGTCATCTCATGGAAGACGTAAAGTTCGGGGGTGGCCTGCTCGGGCATTTGGAAAAAGGCGGCCGCTTCAGTGCAGAGCGCACGGAAATCAGTCCGGGGCGCTGGATGTTGACTGCAATGGAAATTGACATGAAGGGTAAGGCGCTGTTTGTAAAAACCATATCCGTCCAGCAGAAGCAATATCGCGGCGATTTTCGCAAGTTGCCCGACGATCTCACTCCGAAAGCTGCCGCTGAATTGCTGGTTGGTTACACCCTGTTGGCCTCAAGACGCTAGTGGCGGTGCGCTTCAGCGCCTTCCAGACGCAGGAGCAGTCTCGCGATCATTGCTTCACGGCGACGCATGTCGCTGTCACCACGACCCCATCACACACCAACTTGCCATCGCTTCGCGGGGAGCAGGGCCGCGTGAAACTCTCCGGAACAATTCTTATGCAACGTCGAGGAACAACCAGGTTGGCGCGCTTGGGGGCCAGGCACCCTGGTGCCACGACGCACAACAGCAGGGCCAGCGCCGATCGTATCGCCATGATGATCACCTCAAAAGTATTCCTTGGATGCTGCCTGGCGACGCTGTGGCGCAGTCTAGGAAAACAAATGCACACGTCTAAGGTGGTCCATCAGTCGGCATAGGGCGCGCTTGCGAGGGTTGCTACACCACTTTCCCACGCGCCACGGTTTGGAGCGAAGAATCGATCGGCGAACCGGAAACGATCTCTGGTCTTTTCGGTCAGTCACCCCGCGTCCCCGTGGAGGGGCTTCCCATTGCACGCGACCGGACTCCGGTAGCTCGGGCCGCAATGTCCCTCAGGCTGCTGTTCACACCCGCCGCCTTATCACGAAGCGCTGCGCGTGTTTCTTGACCCGAGGCTGGCGCGAGCAGTATCCCAAGGCCAACACCGATGCCCGCGCCCGCCAGAAGGTTCGTTGCCCGAGCAAGCCAATCGCGAGTGGGCCGCGATGCGGCGCGTGTGCTCGCGAGTTGGTCAGCCGACTCTTCGTATTTCCGTCGGATGACGGCCCTTACGTCATCAGCCTGCTCTCTTAAGCGATCGTTCATAGCTGCCCAAACTCGTCCGTCGGTCGCAAGCAAGCCAAACTTCAGACCAAGCCTGATCCATTCCTTTGCCGTCTGTCGTCTTCTGAAAGCTCGCACGGCCGAATCTCCCCAATCTCGGTTTACACGCCATTTATAGTGACAGGCCCGGGTCGTTCGCCATCCGCTGGGTCGTGTAGTCCCCTCGGGAAAGTCGTGTACCGTCGGCGGTTTTTTTCACTTTGCAAATGGGATGGTTGCGCAGAAGAGAGTCCTGCGGGAGTGCTGCAACGAAAGTGGCTGGAACCCGGGAGAGTACTCCGGCGGAACGAACAGCTACGCGGCCGCTGTCGATGTCGATGTCGAAGAGGTCGCAGTTGGCAGGTAGGCTTTGACGACAGTGCCCCGGCCGTTGGAGGTGATTTCGAGCGTGCCACCCAGTTGCCGTAACCTTTCGCGCATGCCGCTGATTCCCACTCCGGGGACGCCGGCGGTTGCCACCGCGCTCAATTTATCGGGCGCGATGCCCGCGCCCTGATCTTCCACTTGCAGGCGAACCTCGTCATCGGATTGAGTAAGGCGAATTGCTGCCGTCGGACTTCCGGAGTGGCGGTGAATATTCGTTAGGCATTCCTGTACGGTACGAAATATGCCCATCTCCAATTCGCGCGGAAGCCGCCGGAAGTCGTCCGCAATTTCGAGGTCAACCCTTATTTTGCTGCGTTGTGAGAATCCGTCAATGTACCAACGCAGAGCAGAAACCAGTCCCGCTTCGTCGAGCAGGGGAGGGTGGAGGAGATGGGAAATTGTCCGGACCTCCTTGCTCATTTCCTGGACCAGAACAGCGCTGTCGGCCACGGTTCTGCCCGTATCGATCAGCCGCTGGATGTCGGCCCCCACGGTGGCCAAGTTCATCGACAGAGCCGCCAGGGTCTGCCCCACACTGTCGTGCAGTTCCCGGGCGATTCGTCGCCGCTCATCGTCCTGCAATTGCATCAAACGTGCCGTGAGCTCACGCAGGCCATCGTTGGCCGCGTCAAGTTCACCGGTGCGTTGCTTAACTCGATCTTCCAGATCGCCCTGAGCTTGGCGCAGCGCCGCGTTCTCCCGGCGACGCACTTCTCCCATCGCCAGGATCGAGCCCGATGCCAGGACGATGGTAGCGATGGCAAATGCCTGATTCGCAGTCTCAATCACAAAGCTGTGCACGGGGGAAATGAACCAATATTTCAGGCCGGCGACTGCCAGCACGATCGCTACCGCGGATGGGCCGGGACCGCAGTACCAGGCGGAAAACGCCAGTGCCGGGAACACGGCGACATAGGGCACGTAGTCGCCCAACAGAGGGCTCAGTCCCCGAGCGGCCAGCAGCGCAACCGCTGTCAGCGATGATGCAATCGCATAGCGCGTGACAGAGTTTGTTGTGACGCGCGCGGAGACGGGTGCACGGTTGGCCATAGGTTGTCCTCCTTCGGAAACTCATGTGAGCCCGAAACAACGGGGTGGTGGAAGATGCCGCCGGCAGCTCTTAGTTTATAAACCACGCGTCACAACCAAAGTTTCGTTGAGAATCCAGTCAGGACCTATGGTGTGCGCTGATCCGGCTGACTGCCTGCATCCAAAGGCCGATGCCCAGCCCGTTGCTCTCTGCGAGTGCGCTTCCTTTATTCTCGACATTGTGGTGGACCAGTCAAGCTATTTGATATTTGGATTAGGCGAAGAGCCGTTGCGCTTCAAGAAAGAAGATCGTGGGACGAGGGGCGTGGGTAGGAACAGCAACGCCAGTCCGGCTGTCGGGATACGCCGGCCGCGTGCCGACCTCACGCCCGAGCTTTGTCGATCAGGGCTTCCCATATGCCCTTTGACTTGAGGACCAGTTCCACGGCTTCGCGTATTGCACCGTGGCCGGCGATGGCTTTGGTCGTATAGTGAGCGGCTTCTTTCACTTCGGGAACAGCATCTCCCACGGCAATCGCCAGCCCGACCCGGCGCATCAGGGGAATATCGGGCAGATCATCGCCGACGTAGGCGACTCCAGAATCGGGTACTCCCGTGTTGCTGAGGATTTCTTCATAGGCCGGCATTTTCAAGGGCTGCTTCATATAGATAAATTCCATCTTCATTTCATGGGCTCTCCGCAGAAGTGCAGCGCTCTCGCGGCCGGTGATGCAGCCGGTACGCAACCCCGCAGTTTGCGCCAGGGTCAAGCCCTGGCCATCGTGTGCGTCGAAGGTTTTGATTTCAAGCGCGGTGCCGTCAATCTGCGAGAGCAGGGTGACGCCGCCCTCCGTCATGGTGCCGTCCACATCCATCAGGAGAATCTGGATTTGTGCAGCGCGCTTCTTGAGTGCGGCAGAGATTTTGGGAACAGCAGCCAAACAGGCCTCCACAGGAAAATATGTGAAGAGAGAGTCTAAGGCAAAGCCCGGTCAAGCGGCCACTGAGCCGGAGCCCGGGCCCCACGGCACGAATGACCTTGGAAGCTGATGAACGATGCCCGGGGCATCAGGAGGCGCACAACAGGTTTTTCTTCGTCGTCTGGTCGGTCGAGCGCGGCAAGACCGTTCGCAGCCAAGCCGTGAATTCGCTCATTGGCCGGCTAACGAAATGACGCCGGGCCCGTAAATAGCCGATCCGCCGGTAATTGGTTCCGCGCAGCGGGATCAACTTGCAGCCCATCGCATGGGGTGCCGCCATGGCTGGCACCACGGTCAATCCAAAGCCCGAGCGCACAAACTGGAAAATGCTGGCCAGTTGGTCGGTCGCGAATGAGGAGCGCAGTTGCGCTTTCGCGCGGGTGCAACTGAGCAGCACGTCGTCGCGCAGACAATGGCCTTCCTTGAGCAAGAGCAGGCGCTCGTTTTTCAGGTCGTGCAGATCGACCTCTGTTTTCTCAGCCAGGGGGTGATGCTCACCTACGGCCAGAAGCAATGGCTCCCGTGTCAGTTCGCTGCACACGATGTCAGGATTGCGCACCGGGAGCGCGGAGACCGCGAGATCCAGATCGCCCGCCTGGAGCTGTTCTACGAGCTTCGAAGTCGTTTCCTCCGTGAATTCAAGCTGGACCTCGGGAAAGCGACAGGAAAACTCGCCGATCCGGGGCGCGATCAGGTAGGGCATGATGGTTGGGATCACGCCGATCCGCAGATTTCCACGGACCCCTTGTTGCAGATGGGCCAGGGAAGACTTGGTTTCCGCGACCTGCTGCAGGATCTCCGCCGCGGGCTGGCGCAGGGCCTCACCATAGGCGGTCAAGCGGACTGACCGGCCCAGCCGTTCGAACAGTGGATTGCCGATCTGTTTCTCGAGTCTTCGAATCTGCTGCGAAAGGGATGGTTGCGTGATGCCGAGCTGTTCGGCTGCGCGCGTGAAGCTGCCGGCGCGCACAATGGCAGAGAAATAACGCAGCTGGTGAATTTCCATGGAAGCTAGCCCTCACTCGAAAGAGATGCCGGGGAACGACTCATAGCTTTATTCTATTTCACAGATCGTTTCGACGTCCTTCCTCCTATGGGTCAGCAGTCTCTAGACTGTTCCGAGCACACCCAGTAAACAGGAAAGAATCATGGTTGCGCCGGCCAGCTCCCGGCGGAACGCCGCGGACGACCCGCCCGCAGTTTTCATTCACAACGAATCAACGTCGCACGATAGGAGAGAATCAATGGCAAAAAAGGAAAAGCTGACAACCGCAGCTGGCCGCCCCGTGGGCGACAACCAGAATTCGCTCACCGTAGGACCGCGCGGTCCCGTCGTATTTGAAGACTATCTTCTGTTTGAAAAGATGGCCATTTTCAACCGCGAGCGCATCCCCGAACGAGTGGTTCACGCCAAGGGCTCAGGTGCCTATGGCCACTTCACCTGCACCAATGCGGACATGCCCAAGTACACCACCGCAAAACTGTTCTCGTCCGTGGGCAAGAAGACCCCGACCTTCTTGCGTTTCTCGACCGTCGGCGGCGAAAAGGGTTCTGCCGACACCGAGCGTGATCCGCGCGGATTTGCCCTGAAGTTCTACACCGAGGAAGGGAACTGGGATATGACCGGCAACAACACCCCGGTCTTTTTCATCCGCGATCCGCTCAAGTTCGGAGACTTCATCCACACCCAGAAGCGTGATCCGGAAACCAATTTGAAGTCGCCCACCATGATGTGGGATTTCTGGTCCCTTTCACCCGAGTCCCTGCACCAGGTGACGATTCTATTCTCCGATCGCGGAACTCCCGACGGCTACCGTCATATGGACGGCTTTAGCAGCCACACTTTCAGTCTCATCAACGCGAAGAATGAGCTGTTTTACGTGAAGTGGCACTTCAAGAACAAGCAAGGCATCAAGAACTTCACCGCGGAACAGGCAGAAGTCTTGAAGGGTAAGGATCCGGACTACGCGCAGCGGGACCTGTTCCACGCGATTGCGAAGGGGGATTTCCCCAAGTGGCGGGTGTGCATCCAGATCATGCCCGAAAAGCAAGCCGAGACCTACCACCTCAACCCCTTCGACCTGACCAAGGTCTGGCCGCACGGCGACTATCCGCTGGTCGAAGTGGGCGAACTGGTTCTGGACCGCAATCCCGAGAACTACTTCGCGGAGGTCGAGCAGGCGGCGTTTGAGCCGAAGAACGTCCCCCCCGGCATGGGATACTCGCCCGACAAGATGCTGCAAGCCCGGCTGATTTCGTACCCGGATGCTCATCGCTACCGGCTGGGTGTGAACTACGACACCCTTCCGGTCAACAAGCCGCAATGCCCGGTTCACACCTACAATCGCGATGGCGCGATGCGCTTCGATGGCAATCACGGGTCGGCGCCGAACTATGAACCGAACAGCTTCAATGGCCCGGTGGAAGATCCTGCTTATAAGGAGCGTCCGCGCGCAATCAGCGGAACGGTGGAACGGCACAATCACCGTCTGGACAGCGACTATTACACGCAGCCGGGTAACCTGTTCCGGTTGATGCCGGCCGATGCCAAGAAGCGCCTCATCGGCAACATCGTCGGCAGCTTGTCGTCGGTGTCGCGTGAGATCCAGGAGCGCCAGATCCGTCACTTCTACAAAGCCGATCCTGCTTACGGCAAGGGAGTCGCTGAAGGCCTGGGACTCAAGGCTGAAGAAGTGATGAACGGCGAACTTGCAACCGCTGGAGACTAAAACCCTGACCAAACCCGGCAACGGCTGCGTTCCGAACCCAAAAGAGGTGAACGCAGCCGTTCTTTATACGATTCGCAGCGCGCTATCTCCCCGCCGCGAGCGCATGCTTTGATCGTGCATGCCGCTCAGACGCTAGTACTTCACAATCGAGGTAAACGACTTGGGATCGAGACTGGCGCCACCCACCAGGGCGCCATCGATTTCAGCTTCGGCCATCAGCGCCTTGACATTTTCCGGTTTCACCGAGCCTCCGTACAGAATCCTCAGGTTGTCCGCGTACCCTTGCCCGAACGCCTTGGCTGCTTCGGTTCGAATCCGGGCGTGGGCATCCGCTGCCATCTTTGGAGTGGCCGTCTTTCCCGAGCCAATCGCCCACACCGGCTCATACGCCACGACGAGCTTGCCGGCTTTCTTACCCGAAACCGCGTGGAAGGCCCGCAGACACTGTCGCCGGAGCACGTCCTCGGTCAGTCCAGCCTCGCGCTCTTCCAGAACCTCGCCGACGCAGCAGATCGGTGCCAGCCCGGCCTCCAGGGCGGCCTTCAGCTTTAGATTAACGATGTCATCGGTCTCCCCGAAGTACTGCCGCCGCTCCGAGTGGCCAATGATCACATGCGTGACCCCGACCGCCAGCAGCATGCCCGGAGAAATCTCGCCGGTGTAGGCGCCTTCCTTCTCCCAATGCAGGTCTTGGGCGCCGACCGCCACGTTGGATTGACGCGCCTGTTCCACCGAGACCGGCAAATCCACGAAGGGCGGGCAGACAACAATCTCATCACGATCGTGTCCAGCGACGAGGGGAAGGAAGTCGCGGAAAAAGCTTTGGGCTTGGTCGGGTGACTTATACATCTTCCAGTTGGCGGCGATTACTTTCTTTCTAGACATGATTGGTTCCAATTTCGATGGGATAAGGTTCGCCCGGTCTTGCTTGGTTCTGGGAGAGAACTGCAGCCGCAAAAATGTCGAGCGTAACCCTGTCAAACAGCACAACGGAGACGCGCTTTAGGTGCTCGGTTGTAGGCATGGTTTCCAGGATGGTCCAGATCGAAACCGCCGCCTTTTCGGTGGGATATCGGTAAATGCCAATCGAGATAGCCGGAACTGCAATGCTCTGCAATCGCAAATCGTCGGCCACTTGTATCGATCGACGAGATGCACTGGCGAGGACGCCGGGTTCGCCTTGTTGCCCTCCTTCCCATACCGGGCCAACGGCGTGAATGACATATCTTGCCCGCAGGCTTCCAGCGGTCGTAGGGACCGCCTGCCCCGGCGAGACCGGCCCGTCAAGCCGCCGAAGCCGGGCGCACTCGCGTGCGATCTCGGCTCCGCCCTTATCGTGGAGCGCACCACACAAACCGCCTCCCGGCAGCAGGTCCGAGTTCGCTGCGTTCACGATGGCGTCGGCGGCGTACTCGGTGAAGTCTCCGCGAAGCACGTGCAGGTCGCGGGAATCGCTTATCCGCAACCGCAACCAGTACTCCTGATCGCGCGCCAAGATCATGGGCAATCACCGAGAACGAAAACCTGCGTGGCGGGTTCGACCGGCCCTCAAGGGCTTACTTGTTCGTCAAAGCTTCCACTCCCGGAAGCTTCTTGCCTTCCAGAAACTCGAGCGAAGCTCCGCCGCCCGTGGAGATGTGCGTGATCTTGTCGGCCACTCCCGCCGCCCGCACCCCCGAGACCGAATCTCCTCCGCCCACGATCGACGTCGCAGCAGCGTTGTCAGCAATCGCTTGTGCGATCTTGAAGGTGCCGCGCGCGAACGGCGCCACCTCAAAGACTCCCATGGGTCCGTTCCAGACGATGGTGCGGGCCCGTGAAATTTCCTCCGCGAACATATCGATCGTTTTCGGCCCGATGTCCAGCGCCATGAGATTCGCAGGAATGGGCTGCCCTTGATCCACCTTGGTCACGTGCGCATTGGCGTCGATCCGGTCCGCGGCCAAATGATCCACTGGCAACAGGAACTTGAGCTTGCGTGTCTTGGCGTCCTGAAGGAGTTGCTTGGCGAGGTCCAGTTTGTCTTCTTCCACCAGAGACTTGCCTACCTGCTCGCCCAGCGCTCTCAGGAACGTGTAGGCCATGCCGCCCCCAATGATGAGCGAATCGACCTTCTCCATCAGGCTCTTGATGACGGGGATCTTGTCGCTCACCTTTGCACCGCCCAGGATCGCCACGAACGGCTTCTCGGGATGCTGCATTGCCCGTCCGAGATATTGGAGTTCTTTTTCCATGAGCAGACCAGCCGCCGCCTTCGGCATGAATTTTGTCATGCCGGCGGTCGACGCATGGGCCCGGTGCGCAGTTCCGAACGCATCGTTCACGTAAAAATCCGCCAGATGGGCCAGCCTCTTCGAGAACGCTTCGTCGTTGGCTTCTTCTTCCGCGTAGAACCGGAGATTTTCGAGCAGCAGGGTCTGACCTTTTTCCAGCTTTCCGGCCATCTCTTCTGCTTCCGGTCCAACGCAATCGGGACAAAAGCCGACGTTCTCCCCGCGCGCCAGTTCCTTGTCGAGCAACATGCGCAGGCGTTCGGCGACCGGCTTCAGGCTCATTTTCGGGTTCGGTTTGCCCTTGGGTCGGCCCAGGTGTGAAGCCACAATCAGGCGCGCTCCATGCCGAAGGGCATATTCAATGGTGGGCAGGGTCTCGCGGATGCGGGTGTCGTCCATGACGCGGCCGTCCTCGAGCGGAACGTTAAAGTCGACCCGCATGAAAACACGATGGTCGTTGAGGGAAAGATCGCGAATCGATAGCTTGGACATGGCTGGTCCTCGAATGAAATGGCGCGCCGTGCTCCCGACGGCTCAGGTCTCAGGCCGCCGCCAGGGCGAGGGTGCCCTCGCAAACGCCGCTGGGATCACGGCGCTGCCAATGGCCGTTCGGTTACAGTCCCTTGGAACCCATGTAGTTGATCAGGTCGCGGACACGGCAGGAGTATCCCCACTCGTTGTCGTACCACGAGATCACCTTCACGCAGGTGCTGCCCACCACGAGCGTCATGTGCGAGTCCACGATGGAGGATCGTGAGTCGCCCTTGAAGTCGCTGGACACGAGTTCGTTCTCTTCATAACCGAGATAGCCCTTCAGCGGCCCGTCCTCGGAGGCCTTTTTCAGCGCGGCGTTCACTTCTTCCCGGGAAGTCTTTCTCTCGACCAACACCACCAGGTCCACCACCGAGACGTTCGGTGTGGGTACGCGCATCGCGAAACCGTCCAGCTTGCCTGACAGTTCGGGGATGACCAGCTTCAGCGCCTTGGCCGCACCCGTCGAGGTCGGGATCATGTTGATGGCTGCCGCCCGCGCGCGCCGCAAATCTTTGTGCGGGAAGTCCAGGATTACCTGGTCGTTGGTGTAGGAGTGAATCGTTGTCATCGTACCGCTGACAATCTGGAAGTTGTCGTGGATCACCTTGGCAATCGGAGCCAGGCAGTTCGTCGTGCAGGATGCGTTGGAGATAATGTGATGCTTCGCCGGATCGTACTTTTCGTGGTTCACACCCAGCACCAGGGTGATGTCTTCATTTTTCGCAGGAGCTGAGATGATGACCTTCTTCACCGGCCCGCGCAGGTGCTTCTTCGCGTCATGGGCGTCGGTAAAACGCCCGGTCGACTCGATTACGACTTGCGCCCCCACCGATTCCCAGGGCAGCTTGGCGGGATCCTTCTCGGCGAAAACCTTGATGGTCTTGGCATCGACCGAAATGCTGTCGGCGCCCGCGGTAATCTTATGCGGAAGGTTGCCAAGGATCGAGTCGTACTTGAGCAGGTGGGCCAGCGTTTTGGGATCGGTGAGATCGTTGACGGCTACGAACTCGAGATTCGAATCATGAAGCGCCGTCCGCAACACGTTGCGGCCGATACGCCCGAAGCCGTTGATACCGACTTTAATTGCCACGTTTCCTCCGTAAAGTTATGAGGACCGCCCCAGACCACACCCGGGGGCCTTCAGTAAACCTATGATGGTATCAGGCGAAGCGAGTCAGGGTAAATGATGGACCGCACGCTCCCGTTGTGATGTCGGAACCGGCAAAGGTGCGCGACGGCAGGAAATTCTCACAGCGAGATTTCCACAAATACGTTGCTCTTGCTCCACAAGAACGGGACGCGAGCCAGCCAGTACTTGGCGTGAATCAACTTGCGCGCGTGATCCCAGTCCGCCTCCGGCAAAATTCGGGCGCGGGCAGGGAACTCGGGGCCAGTGACTCTTCCCCTCATGGTCGACGGCGCGATCTTGACCTCGGGATGGTTGCGGATCCGCTTGTATTTGCCCGAATCGCTTCGAGTCATGACATAAAGCTTGCCGTTTTCCTCCGCGAACCAGACCGGGGTGTACACGGCCGCACCGTTCTTGCGGAACGTCGCAAGGCTGACATATTTCTGACCCTGGAGTTCGGCGGGCGGCGTGGTCGACATCCCGCTATTCTATGCTTGCCGGAACGCTTCCGGTCCAAAGGGTGGAACCTTGCTGCGGATTGCCCGGTCTGCGGTCCATGTGTTACAAGCGCTACATGCGCAAATGGATGCGCGAGCGCCTGAAGCGCCGCAAAAAGCCCACTGAAACCAAACCGAGCGAGCCTGCACAGGCTCCCCTGCAGCCTGCGTATTTCGACGCCCACCAAGCTCCAGCCGCTGAACCCGAACACGATCGCGCGCCTGAAGCCGCCGCCGCGGCCGAGCCTCCAGTCGGTGAAGACACCGGGGAAGTCGCCTCTGCCGCAAGCGCTCCGGCGCGTCGCCGCAGAAGAAGCAGAGGTGGTCGGGGACGGGGTGGAGCTCGGTCCGGCAAGGCCCCAGTAGTTCCGGGCTCCGGAAGCGGTGAGGCGCCTGAACCGGTCCCCGCAGCCGGCACAGCCCCGCCCGTCTTATCCGAGTCCATCCCCCCCGAGTCCATCCCCGCTGCTCCGCCCCGTCCACCCAAGGGATCGGTGATTCTCGCGATCGGCCTTCCGGGCTCGGGCAAGAGTTCCTGGTTTAAGCGCCACAACATTACCCCCCTGTCCAGCGATGTAGTACGCATGCTCCTATTCGATGACGCGCAGGAACAGCGCTTCCAGGATCTGGTGTTTTCAAATCTGCGTTCCATGCTTAAGGCGCGACTGATTGCACGACGTCCTCTGAATTATGTCGACGCTACGAACCTGACTCCTCATGAACGCCACAGCTGGATCAAGCTGGCGAAAGATTACGGCTACGAAGTGCAGGCGGTTTTTTTCGATGTGCCGGTCGAGGTCTGTCTCGAACGCAACCGCCGTCGCGAGCGCTCGGTCGACGAGGATGTCATGCGCCGCATGGCAGCCAAGCTCAGGCCGCCCACGTTTGAAGAAGGATTTTCGAAGGTCACCGTGGTGCGGGTGAAGAAGAAGGACGGGGAAGCGGGATAGGTTGTGCTCGCCCCTGATTGTCCACCAACAAGAAACGTCGCCCGCAGTTCCGGGTGGCGTTTGCGCGCTTTGCCACGAACGTTCTGTTACCGGTGTCCGGAATGTCCACCGCCGGGCGATCCGTGGGACGATCCCCCTCCTCCCCCACCGCCGTGATAAGACCCACCACCGCCGCCGCGATACGATCCACCTCCAGCACCACCGCCATGGTAGGAGGGTGCCGCCCCTCCCCCGCCATAGGACGGCGTGGATGAATGATAAGACGGCATAGACCCGCCTCCGCGATACGAAGGCGGTGCGCTGTATCGAGGAGATCCGCCGTATGAAGGTGAACCTCCGTAGCCGCCACGATAACTGGGCGAACTGCTGTATCCGCCCCGGTACGCTGGCGCGTTCTGCCGTGAGCCGCCGTACGGGCTAGTGCTCATTCGGTTGTATTGGCTCGCCGGACGGACTGGATCGGTCGGCCGCGGCACGGATGTACTCGGACGGTTCCGCCCGGAATCCATGGTCGGACCGGAGCGCTGTCCCATGGTGGACTGGCCCGCGCGCGAGTTGTAGTTCGCCGGGGGGCGTGGCACCGATCTCTGCCCCGGTCCACCGGAGAAGGTTCCGTGTGACTCGCCCGAATTCCCCCCCGGATTCCCCATGGATGGTCGCGGCACGTTGTTGCGTGCGATTTGCGAGGCACCCATTTGAGGCCGCCCGCCCATGGCGCTTGGCGGACGCGGCACCGATCGGCCACCCATCGCGGCTGCGCTGTCGGGTCCTCGAGACATAGCGCGTTGCGGCCCAGCCGATGGAGATCCTGCCCTTCCGGCGAACGGCTTGTTGCCGCCCATTTCCGCGCTGCGCCCTAACCCACCTGATGCTCGCGAAACGGTTGGACGCATGGCTGACCGCGGCGGCATCATGGCCCGTTCTCCCGCGTGCGCGCCCAGGATTGCACCCCGCGAAGGTGCGACATTCACGCGTCCCATTGGAGCGTTGGCCAGTTGCCGTCCTGAAACGTGAATCGCCGTTCCGCGCACCGGCAATCCGTTTGCCAGGGTGCGGCTTGGGACCGCGGTAAACCCGCGCATATTCGCGTAATGGTAGCCAGCTTGACCGAAACGCTCGGGTGGATGTCCCCAATAGCGATTGATGTTGACGATGCGCGTGTTGTAAATGTTCACGCTGCGGAAGTAGCCAAAGCTTCCCCCGTACCACGGAAAGAACGGCTCACCCCAGCCTAGAGGACACCACCCGAATCCACCCCCGAAACCAAACCCGAAGTTCACGCCCCAGCCCGGTCCGCCAAACCACGCAACCAGCGCGGGCGCGTAGAACGGGCGAGCATAGATCGGTCCCGGAGCCCATCCCCAGTAGCCGCCCGTATAGACCCAGCGGCCATAATGGAACGGCGCGTAGCCCCAGGCAGCGTCATCCACCCACGTCCAACCCCAAGGCTCAACCCAAACCCAGTGTCCATACTGATAAGGCGCCCAGCCTGGCGTAACCGCGGTCGGAACCCACACCGGCCCGTAGGGCGGGAGCTCACGCCACACTCCGTTGTCATCGAGGTCCCCGACGCCTACGGTGCCCTGCGCAACATAGCGGGCCGAGAGCGAACTGTCCTCGCGCTTGTCACGCACGGCGCACCAACCGTCGAAACCGTCGTAGGGCGGCGCTTCTGCCACCGAGTGATGCAGGGATGTGCCGTCGGTAAACCGAACCTGCTCATCCGACCTCACGCGAACCGCGGGACCTTGTCCGGTGGCGTCCCCCTCACCCTTGCGAACCGTCACAACGGTTGCATCTCCGTTCGGATCCACGTCGAAGCGATAGATGCCCGACTTCTGAACCGTGAACGCCATGTTGGGTGTATCTACCTCATAGATTTCCCCGCCAAAAAGATGCCGCACATTGAGGTCCAGGGTTCCCTGGTGTAGTTCGACCTGCACCGAGTTGTCGCTGATGTTGGTCAGCGTGAGGCTGGTTTCGTCGCCCATGCGGAACACGCCGGTGCCTACACTCAATTCGGCGCGCGAGGACTTGTCGGTCCACACGTTGTCCGCGCTCGTAAGCGGACGGTTCAGCGAACCTTCGACCCAGTCGCCGTTGCCTTGCGGCTGCAGCGAGACCGCTCCAGACATGTACTGCAAACGAACAGCTCTTCCGGGAGGGTCTTTGCGGGAAGGGCGCTGGTTCTGCGTTTGGGTGGGCTGATCTTGCTCCCAGGCGGGCTGATCGTCAGCCGGTGTTTGCTCCTGTGCCCAGCCGAAAACAGTCGTCAGGGAAAGCACGACAACCACTGCGAGAACGGTGCGCCTGAGGTTCATCATGGCCTACACTCCTTGCAACCCGGCCTTTCGGATCCGGACTTCTCAGCGGCACTCACGGCCGAAGCGGCGGCGCGGGTGGCCCGGCAAAACCCTAGTGTCAGATATGTGAACCCGATTCGGGGAGTTAAGTTGCGGTGGGGGCGGGAGTTGGGCGGGCTGTGATTGACAGGCATAGGATTGGCTCCTAGGCCAGGGACGAACGTCCGCAATAGAGACCGTTAACTACTTTAGATACTTCAACATATCCCTGAAGGCTTGGGTTCCAGACGACCTTAGGGCTTCGTAAATCGCCATCTCGGTCGAGGAGATCACCGCCCCGGCGGCTCGCATGCGCTCCAGCCCGATCTTCCAGTTCAACTCCGTCCGGGAACTGACCGCATCGGCGGCAACATGCACCAGATATCCGTCCCGCAAAGCCGCGAGCGCGGTCTGGGCCACGCAAATGTGACTCTCGATCCCGCACAGGAGAACGGTATTGCGATTCCCCGGCAGTCGTTTGAGCGTCGAACAGAACACGTCGCTGCCAAAACAGGAGAACGCCAACTTCTCGATCGCCTCGGTTTCAGGAACCAGGGAAGCGACCTCCGGAACCGTGCTGCCCAAACCCTTCGAGTATTGCGTGGTGAGCAGCGTTGGAATCTTCAAGATACCCGCGAGCCGAATCAGCAGCTGGGAGTTTCGCAGCACCCGCTCCTTCTCGAAGATCGGCGGGAGAAGCTTTTCCTGGACATCAATGACGATGAGCGCACAATGATCGGGGTCCAGCGGCCGGCGGGCAATTTCGGCGTAGTCGGTGGCTTCAGGCGTAATGCTGCCGAGCATGGTCATTGAAACAACTCCTCGCAGGAGCGGCTGCTAAAGATTTTACTCTCGCAAAACAGACACCATGGGTCTGCCGCGCATGGTTTGCGAGCGAGAAAGCCTTGGCCCGAGCGAGCGCGCGGCTTGGCTGGCCGTTTACAGCTTCAAGGACGCCCAAACTCGCGTGATATAATTTTTTTGAGGTGCCCCCTCGTTCAACGGCTAGGACACCTGCCTCTGGAGCAGGTTATCGGGGTTCGAATCCCTGGGGGGCAGCCAAATTCACTCCCGTTTCCGCGCTCACTCCTGTTCAGTCAGTCCTTGCCATAATCAGTCCTGCACCGTTTCCCCAACTCACTCCGGTCACGAAACGGTCGCCCGAGTTACTTTTCCAAATCAGCAATGTAAACGCCAAACGCCGGCAACGAGACCTCCCGGCCCTTCGCGTCGGCTCCCGGCGTCGCCAACAGGGCCTTGAAACTTCCCGAAGTCGATCCGCCGCCGGGCAAACTCAAGCTGGCCTTCTGCGGAGTGCCCGACATGTTTAGCGCCACTAGAACCGAGTCCCCGTGGTAGCTCCGCAGATACGACAGCACGTTCGGATCATCCGTGTTCAGAGCGACGTAGTTTCCATCCAGGAGCACCTTGTTGGTATGGCGAAGCGCAAGCACCTTGCGGTAGAACTCCAGCACCGAATTCGGATCCTTTGATTCGCTGGCGACATTGTGCGTCTTGTAACTGGCGGGCACTGGAAGCCAGGGGGGAGCGGTGCTGAAGCCGGCATTGCGAGAGTCGCTCCACTGCATCGGGGTTCGTTCGCCGTCCCTCCCCTTCTCGACCGGCCAGCCTAGCCGTCCGATGGGATCACGAACGTCTTCGCGCCGCTTGGCATCGTTGTTCTCCATGCCCAGTTCCTCACCGTAATACATGATGGGAGTGCCTCTCAGCGTCAGGTAGAAAGCGGCCATCAATTTTGCGATGTCGTCGTTGTGAATGCCGTCGCCGTACCGGTTGTAGGAACGGACGATGTCATGGTTGCTGATGACATACGTCGGCCACCCTCCGGCCGACTCGGCTCCTGCGATCTGGCGCCGGAACTCGACCGGATCAAGTTTGTCGACTCTGGTGAACATGAAATCCATGGGAAGCTGCAACTCGTTCGCGTGCGCGCCGTAGTACTCCTTCAACTCGTCGAAGTTCCGGGTCCAGGTTTCTCCGATGAGCACGGCATTGTATTCGTTCGCGACGGTGCGCAGATTTGTCAACACGTCGTGGACTTCGGGAAGTTTCTTGTTGTACTTGTCCTCCATGTTCGGATCGCCGTACTTGTTGGTGCCGGGAAACGTCGGGTTGTCGCGGAGATCGGGGTCTTCGAAGAGTGTATCGACCGCATCGAGGCGAAAACCGGAAACGCCCCGCTTGTACCACCAGCGGGTGACGTCGAACATGGCCTTCTCCACCGCAGGGTTCCGCCAGTTCAGGTCGGGCTGTTCGGGGTAGAAGTAGTGGTAGTAGTACTGCCCGGTCTTGGGGTCCAGTTTCCACGCCGAACCACCGAAAGTCGAAAGCCAATTGTTCGGCGGCTGGTTCGCAGTTTTGCCATCGAGCCATATGTACCAGTTGCGGTACGGGGAAGCCTTCGAGGACTTCGACTCCAGAAACCACTTGTGCTGGTCGGACGTGTGGTTGATGACATAATCCAGGATGATGCGGATATTGTGCTTCCGGCTTTCGGTCGCGAGCCGGTCAAAATCGGCCAGCGTGCCGTACATCGGGTCAATGTTCTCGTAGTCGGAAACGTCGTAGCCGAAGTCCACCTGGGGTGACGGGTAGCATGGACTGATCCAGATCGCATCCACGCCAAGTCCCTTTAGATAGTCCAGCTTGCCGGTGATGCCTTTAAGATCGCCAACCCCATCGTGGTTGCTGTCGGCGAAGCTGCGTGGGTAAATCTCATAAAAGACCGCGTGTTGCCACCATGGATGGCCTTCGGCGTCGACCGCATTTTTCTGGGTGTGCGTTTGAGCCGTGGCCAGTGCAAGACTGATCGATACGAATGCCTGCAGTACGAAGATTGCTCGCATGATTTTCCTCCCACCGGGCAGGCGTGGCTGGCCCACGTGCTCGAAATTACGGGACCGGCCAGCTGCCCCCCGGGGAAATCGGGTTCGTGCTACCTCTGCGTGTCCCTCATCGGGACATGCTGCGGTGAAAAGTGAAAGACGACTTTCTGTCGCCCGTAGGTGTCCGGTGGCCCGGACGGAATTTGTATTCTGAGCTTGGCTTGGTTGCTACCGGTTCTCAAGAATTCTGCGCCTTCCACGTGACTCACCACGGCCGCGCTGAGCACCGTCATCTCATAGGCCGAGCCCGTAACGCCAGCAATTTCAAAATCAAGTCGATCCTTGCTTGCACTCCAGGTCTCTTTCAAGACGCGGAGTCCACGGCTGGCGCTTCCGAGAGCCGGCCGGCCTGGCGAGAAGCCCAATCCAAAGTCATTATGGATCATGATGCGCAGCTTGCTCTGGCCCTTGGGAACTGCAAACCGCACCGACAAATGTTGGTCCACGGCACTCTTGACGACGCGATAAGGCACCAGGTGGCCGTCCATCTCTGCTGCCAAAACTTCGGCGAGAAAACTGATCGCAGGCGAGAACTCCAGGTTGCAATCTCCGCTTCCGCCGCGGTTCATTTCGAGCGTCATGTCCTCATCCGATCGTCGGTATCGCAGATCGAGCGTGCACCCGCCCACATGAACATTCTTGACCGACAACATGGTCCAATCGGCGGGAACATGGGGCGCGAAGGTTAGAACGTGCGCGTTCGCATTGCTGCCCAGTCCCAGTAGTCCGCGCAGGATCGGACTCAGCACCATGGCGGCTGACCAGATCTGGTGCGGAGAACTCGTCGAGAGCGGTTGATAGTAGTCGCCGGAAAGCACTTCAGTGACATGTCCCAGTGAACCGTCGAGTGCGAGCAGTGCATTGGCGCGCAGATTCAAGTATGCCGGCAGGGCGCGATGATAGCGATACTCCCCGACCGAGGCCCAGCCTGTAAACAGCGGCCAGACCGCTCCGTAGTGATATCCACCGCCGCTGTATCGGCTCGCCTCGGAAGAGATGATGCGCATGCCCCAGTCGGTCTGGTGATCGGCGCCCGCCAGCTCGCTGATCATGGGCAGAGCTTTTTCATCCCGCAGCAAGCCAAACCACATGGGTACGGTGGCCAGCACGCTGGGTTCGTCCACCGGCTTGCTATTGCTGTCGAGAGCGAAGGCGAAGCGTTTCTTGTCTGTCAACCAGAAGGTCTGGTTGAGCATCTGCTCCTGCTTGGAGAATTCATCGGCGAGGGCTTCGCTGACATCTGTCTTGCCCGCGAGCCGGGCCAGATTGGACAGGGCCCGCAGAGCCTCTGCCCCCAGCGCGCTTTGATACAGTTCGCTCTTGACCGGCAAGAGCGGGCCGCCTTCCACCCACCCGTGCCCGATGCCCAGATTCTGCGGTACTCCTTGTGAATCGTAGGTCGAGCGCAGAAACTGGTAGGCCTTCCACAGGGTGTCCCATTTTTCCTGCGCGAAGCCGGTGTCCCCGCTGGCGGTCACGTAGTCGTTCACGGTCACGATGTAGAGCGGAGTCGCATCGGCCGATGCATAGGGATAGGGATAGCCCTTGAACCAGTCAACCAGGTTCGCAGTCTGTGCGATCTCGTGCGGGATCTTGCCGTCATCCCGCTGGTACTTGCTCAGAAAATCGAGTGCCATCCGGGCGCTGGCAAAATCTCCTTCGGCATTGAGGGCGAATGAGGTCCAGAGGCAGTCACGGCCGAAGAACCACGCGAATCCCGGTCGCTGGCTGGTGCCCGAAGTGCGATATCCGGCGATCAGCCCTGTGCCCAGAAAGGGATTATTTACGAGGCCCTGCAGAACGCTGATCCGCGACCAATCGTAGGCTTGCTGCAGTTCGGTATCTGGAAGTTCCAAGTTGACCGTTCTTTCCAGATACGCCTGGTAGTACTCGGTCGACTGGCGCATCAACATGGCATAGTTCGCCGAAAGAGCCTGGTATGTGGCTTCAACTTCGGTCACGCCGTGCGCCGAGCCCGCCAGGACGATGATCCTGGGTTCCTTTCTGTGGCTGGTTGCGCCGAGATCGAAGGAGTCTTCGTCGGAAGAGGAATAGTTGGTCTGATACTCCAGTCGTTGGTTCTGGGCCGTGGGCGACCCCACCAGGGCCCAGAATTTCTTTTGCTCTTCCCCAAAGAGAAATGCGCGCAGCTTCGGGTCCCAGTTCGCGTAAGTTGCTCCCAGAGCTGCCGGCCATTCCAGCTGAAAGTCGCGTTTAAATGCGGCTCGAATGTTCAGGGGCTGCGCGCTATCGATGTCAAAAAGGATGAGCGCGCCGCCCTCCTGTACGGGCACAAAAAACGTCTCGCGGACCGCGAAGGTGTCGCCTGTGTAGAGAATGGTGTAGGACTCCGGTCGAGCTGTAACGGTGCGCGCCAGGCTCTCCGCCGGGATCGTGTGACCTTCTACGTCGAATTGCAGGTGAAAGTCGCGCAGGATTTTGAGGGGGTACACCCAGGCTTCCATCCGTCCGGATTCGTCCCCAAACAGGCCCCCACGGGTGCCCACGGCGGAGACGAATTCCCAGGGGCGGACAACTCGAGATAGCTGGAGAGAGTGGGAAGGCTCTTGAGCGGCGGGCGCTAATCCTAGCAGAGCAACCATTGTGATGGTGAGAGCCGACGAAGGCAGCATTCTCCTGATGAGGCGAAGGCGGGGTTTCCGGACCATCGTGTGCGAAAACTAGGTACCCGAGCTCAATTCATTCGTGCCGACGAACTTGCCAACGTCGCACGCTTCTCACTAGAGTAGGGGCGAATTCTAGCACGGCCAATCCGGGAAGGTATTAACCATTTGTTCTCCTCGCGGCGCGGGTTTCTCCGGTCATTGAGCAGGTCAGCGGTCGTTTTATCGTTGGAAAGTGTTCTCCGACATGCGCTGCCGCGAAGTCTGCTCGCTCAAGGCGCCGCAATTCCGCAGGCCCCTTCAAAAACCGCTACGGACGTGGGTCTCAGCTTCGTGAACGTGGCTCGGGAGGCTGGTCTGAATGCGAAGACCGTTTTTGGCGGCGAGCACAAAAACAAATATCTGCTCGAGACCACTGGCTGTGGCGTTGCGTTTTACGATTACGACAACGACGGCTGGTTGGACATTTTTCTGGTGAACGGGTCGCGCCTGGAGGGTTTTGCCAAGGGACAGGAGCCTCGTTCGCACCTTTTCAAAAACAATCGAGACGGCACGTTTACAGACGTAACCGTGAAGGCCGGTGTCGGACACTCCGGATGGGGCCAGGCCGTTTGCATCGGCGACTACGATAACGACGGCTACGAAGATCTTTTCGTCAGCTACTTCGGCAAGAACGTGCTTTACCACAACAACGGCGACGGGACCTTTACCGACGTCAGTGAAAAGGCGGGCGTAGCCGGCGATGGCAAGCGATGGAACACCGGCTGCGCCTTTGTCGATTACGACCGCGACGGAAAACTTGACCTTTTCGTCGCCAACTACATCGACCTCGATCTGGCAACCGCCCCGTTGCCTGAGTCCGGCCCATGTCTTTACAAGGCGGTGATGGTGGCCTGCGGCCCTCCCGGGCTCAAGGGAGGGAAGAACCTCCTGTATCACAACAATGGAGATGGGACTTTCACTGATGTTTCAAGCGCTGCGGGCATCTTTTCGGCAAATGGCACCTATGGGTTGGGGGTGCTGACAGCCGATTTCGATAACGATGGCTGGCCGGATATTTACGTGGCGGACGATTCGACCGCCAGTGCGCTCTATCAGAACAAGAAGAACGGAAAATTCCAGGACATTGCCCTGGAGGCCGGTTGCGCTTTGAGTCCCGACGGCAAGCCACAAGCCGGCATGGGCGTGTCAGCGGCCGACTACGACATGGACGGCAACCTCGATATCGTGAAGACGAACTTCGCGGGCGACACACCATCCCTCTACCACAATCAAGGCGGCGCGAACTTCGAAGACGCCACCTTCGCTGCCGGGCTTGGGTTGCACACCCAGTTTCTTGGCTGGGGGTGTGGATTCTTCGACATGGACAACGACGGTTGGCCCGACATCCTCATCTGCAACGGTCACGTGTATCCCGAGGTCGAGCAACTCAAGACCGAAGCGGGCTACGCGCAACGAAAACTGCTGTATAAGAACCTGCGTAATGGCCGCTTCGAGGACGTTTCCTGGTTGGCGGGCCCCGGAATCTCCGAGCCGGTCGCTTCTCGCGGGTGCGCTTTCGGCGATTTCGACAACGACGGAGATCTCGACGTCGTGGTGAACACGGTCAACGACTTTCCGCAGCTTTTGCGATGCGACTCCCGTTCGGCAAACAACTGGATCAAAGTGCGCACCATCGGCACCAGGTCCAACCGAAGTGGAATCGGCGCGCGCTTGAAGTGCGTGACACAGATCGCAGGAGAACCCAAGCCGCATGAGCAAATCGACGAAGTGCGCAGCGGTGGCGGCTATTTTTCACAGAGCGATCTGCGCGTTCATTTTGGGCTCGGAAAAGCGGACAAAGTCACGCTGCTTGAGATCCGATGGCCGAGCGGCCAGGTCGATAGCGTGAAAGACATCAAGCCGAACCAGGTCATTTTTGTGCGAGAAGGCGAGGGAATCATTCGCACGAAGCAGTTCGACAGTGCGAAACCCAGTCGGTCCTGATCCTTGAACGTGAGACGCCGGCGTGCGGCCTCAACCCGGCATCAGGTTACCTCCGAAGGTGCGCGAGCGTTCACGGCGTGTCATACTAGCGTTCGACGGGCCATCTCGGCGCCCGAACAACCGTGCTTGAACCTGTTCCCTTCAGAATCAGCAGTCGGCTCCTGGTTTTCCTGTTTCTTTGTCTCTACGCCCTGCTGGCACCAGCTCAAAACAAGACCGAATCTCTTGCCAACCTGGCCTATCAACAAGGCCTGACGGCATTGAAGCAAGGTGACCTCAAAGCAGCGCATGCCGCATTCAATCGCGCCCTCAAGCTGGCGCCTGACAGTGCAGAAGCACACAACTCCCTGGGCTGGGTGATGGGGGAGCAAGGGCAAACTGCGGAGGCGATTGTCCAACTAAAAACGGCAGTCCGCCTGAAGCCGGATTTTCTACACGCGCGCATCAATCTTGCCAACGCCTTGATCAAGGTCCATGACTTCGAGGCCGCCGAGGTCGAGGCGAAAGCGGCAACCGAGCTCGATCCCAAGAGCGCCGAATCCCACCGCACGCTTGGACGCGTTCTGAGCCTTCGCGGCGATCTGAAATCTGCAACGGCGGAACTAAAGCAGGCCGTCGAACTGGAACCGCAAAGAGCCGAACTCCACGACGAGTTCGGAGCTCTTCTGGCACTAGGCTCCCAAAACGAGGAAGCCGCGACGCAGTTCGACAAGGCCCTGACCCTGCAGCCGAATCTTGTCGAGGCCAAGTTCCACCTGGGCGTCATTCGATGGCAGCAGAAACGTCTCGATGACGCGCTCGATCTGTTGAGAAACGCCAGCCAACTCGCCCCCCGGTCCGCCCCATCCCACTACTACCTCGCTCGTGTGTTCGAAGACCGCGGCCAGGTGGGAGAGGCGACTCGGGAATTGCAGGCGGCGGTTCACCTACAGCCGGATTGGATCGAAGCTGAGAGTCAACTTGGTCTGCTGCTGCAGCATCACGGAGACGCCGAGGGTGCGATTACAGCGTTTCGCCGGGTCACTGAGTTGCAGCCCGACAATCCCGATGCTCACAACAATCTGGGTCTGGCACTCCTGCAAGCCGGTCAAGCGAGCGAATCGATGCAAGAGTTTGAAGCAGCCCTCCGCCTCCGCCCCGACGACGCAGGCTATCGCACCAACCTGGGCACGGCCTATCTGCAAAAGACAGATTTCGACAGCGCCGTAGCCCAGTTCCAAACCGCTCTAAAAATAACTCCGCAAGATGCAACTCTGCACTACGACTTGGGTCTGGCATTGAAATTGAAGGATCAGCTCGGGCAAGCGGTCGAGGAACTTCGCAAGGCGGAAGCCCTTGATCCGTCGCAGCCCGACGTCCACTACACCCTTGGCGTCACGCTGTGGCAGCAGGGACAATTCGACGAGGCAGTGAAGGAACTGCGCGCCGCGATCGCAGCGCGTCCCGACTATGCCGAGGCCTACTACAGCTTGGGCAGCGTGCTCAAGCAGCAGGGGCAACTCCAGGACGCCGCCGCCGCGCTGCGGGAAGCCATCCGCATCCAACCCGACTTCGGCGGAGCTCACACGACATTAGCCGCCGTGCTGCGCGCGCTGGGCGACAGTGACGCGGCGGCCAGCGAAGCGCGCGCCGGTCAACGCATCCAAAAAGAGACCACCGGACTGCAGGCGGCTGCTCTTGCCACCAGTTCCGGACGCCGTCTCCTCAATGCCGGCGAGCTGGACGGGGCGATTGAGCAATTTCGCTCAGCCATTAACTCCAGTCCGAACTTCGCCCAGGCTCACTACCAGCTGGCGATGGCACTCGAACGCAAGGGAGAAAAAGAAGAATCCGCAAGTGAGTTTCGCAAGGCCGCCGAACTGGACAGTCGCCTGGCGCCTCCGCCCTCTGCTCGGTGAAGACAGCCGTCATTGCACCGCGGGGGCTTCTTTGCGGAAGGCCACCAGCGCGGTCTCTACCGGCACGCCACGAGCAACTTTTACACGCAGCACCGCCTCGAACGATGCCACTTCGCCACCCGCGGGCACATTCAATCGCGTCAGCAGCTGTTGAACAGAATCTTCGCGGCACACGAACTCGACCGCGGCCTGGGTTCCAATCGTGGTCGTGCCCGCCAGGATCATGACCCATTCCGAAGGATTGATCCCCGGCTCAAGTGCAACGACGGCATAATCTTGGGTGAGCGGTTGGGCCGACGGACTTGCAATGAAGTAGGCCGGCTCGCCCGTTTGCGGGTGGACATTAAAAACAGCGAGCTCATTTTTTTGCGGCCCCGAATCAAGTCGCCTGAAAACGAACTCGCGGTTTGAAGGCAGGTCGCGCAGCGTAAGGTTTTCTGCTGGGGATCCCACAAAAATCAAGTCGTTGTTTTTCGCGTCATCGAGCGAAAACAAGCTGCCGCGCTTCACACGCAGCTGGCGATTCAGTAAATAGAAAACCCGATCGAGTTCGTGCACCGCTAGAACTTCTCCGACTCCGGTGTAGTGATCGAGGATCAATCCTTGCGTATCCTGGACGGGATTTCGATACCGCATACCCGTTTCGGGACGCCCAACGAACGCCGCGTTGCTGAAAATCACCCACGGGTCGCCCGTTCCGGAGAGAAATGGCTTCCAGAAGGTCTTGAACGCTGCGGGAGCCGTGCGGGAACCGGTGGTTGCAACCGCGGTGTGTGCCCGATTTGCCCAGAGGCCAACCAGCGCTGCCACGGCTGCTGCGAGCAGAAGCGACAGGCCGACCACTGCCGCCGACCAGTTCCAGAGAATATGCCGCGCCCGCGCTCTGTCGGTTGCTGCTTCGTCCTGTGCTCCCGCTTTCACGGCCGGCGGCTGATGGTGAAACACCAGCAAGTAGGAGCCCTTAGGCAACTCAATGGAGATTGGGTCCTGTGCTCCCTCCGAGGCGTAGTACTCCGCGAGCTTTACGCGCAAGCGTCCAGCCTGGACACGGATCGCGGAATCGACGTGGGGATCGAAATCGGCAGGTCGCCCGAACACCTCAGTCGCGATCTGGTACTCCTTGATCGGAACTCCGGGATTTTGTAGGGTCTGGTCCGCCAGGTACCGAAGCAGCTTGCACAGGGATTCCGATCCGTGGAGCACTCGGCTGTTCACCAGCGTGTCCACTGCGGCCAGATACTGTTCCCGCGGGTCGGCCAATTCGGTGACGCTCATGTAACCAAGCGTAACAAGGCCCGCATCTCTCTGCAATACATGGACTTTGCGGAGTGTAACGGTATCAAACCCTCTGAAACTTTAATTCATCGAATCGAGGGAACAGATTGCCAGCGCCTAGCGTGTGGGTCCTGCAAGCGCGAACACTCTAGGTGTCTCGCGTTACGGGAATGAACTGTCAATGAGGGCGCGGGTTGCGGAGATGGTTGCAGAGTGCTTTTTCGGTTGTCCGTCATTCGCTCGCCGCAACCCGAGCTCAGATTCCGGTTTTCATAGTTGATTCGTCAATTGCTCCCGAATGTCATACGAGCCAACCACAGCGCACCACGTAATTTTCAGCCGTTTCAATAACCTATGAGCAATAACGATTTAGGAGAGCGAAGTGCAGGTGTGGGTAGTCCGCTAATAGATTTCTACTAGTGCTTGATTATTGAAGCACGAGATGCAGATCAAGACGCGGTTCTTGGCGAAGAAGCTGAAATCCGCAAACGCACGAGCATTCACGATCTCCGTTACTCGAGATTAGCAAGAAAAACAAATTTCTAACCTGTATGTACATTCGCTACTTCAAGGGAGCGTGTCGGGCTGCTCGGGGTTGGTGGGATTCTTAAGCTCGAAGCCACCGAGAGTGTCCGCGCGAGCGCAAAAAGCAAACCGTTGCCTGTGTCGAGACGAGGTTGGAGGAATTCAATGAGAGTCAAGAATCTGGCGGTGTTCGCCGCACTGGCCGTTTTCGCAGTGATCAGCATCACTTGCACGCCCCAGGCATTTGGGCAGGCAGTTTACGGAAGTATCCTTGGTACGGTGACCGATCCGCAAGGGGCGGCAGTGTCGGGCGCCAAGGTCACGGTCATCAACCAGCGCAAGGGCACCACGGACGAAACCACCACGAACGCGGATGGCAACTACTCCGTGACCCACCTAGTCCCGGATACTTATTCGGTTCGGGTGGAAGCGCCTGGTTTCAAGGTAAGCGAGCAAAAGGACATCATTGTTTCTGCCGACGCTGGTTCGCGTGTCGATCTGCAGTTCCAGGTCGGCGGCACCACTGAGACGGTGGAGGTCACGGCGGAAGCTCCGCAGCTAAAGACCGATCGTGCCGACGTAGCGGTGACGTTCAATGAAAGGTACGTTGAAGACGTTCCCATCCTCAATCGTAACTTTACGCAGCTGCAGTTGCTGGCTCCCGGCTCTCAGAAAATCGTTGGCTGGAGCCACGCCGCGACCGAGAACCCGCAGGGCGGCCAGCAGATCTTTACCCAAGGGCAACACTTCAGCGGCACCGGGTTCGAATTGGATGGAACCGATAACCAGGACCCGATCCTCGGGATTATTGTGGTCAATCCCAACCTCGACGCCGTGACCGAGGCCAAGGTCTCGTTGCAGAACTACGACGCAGAATTTGGCAAGGCAGTAGCCAGCGTCGTGACCGCTCAGACCAAGTCGGGCAGCAACGACATCCACGGCACTGCCTTCTACTATCGCCGCACCGACGCAACGCAGGCCCGCGATCCGTTTGCACAAAGCGCGGCTGATCCGCTTACGCATAAGTTCATTCCGAGTTCACGGTGGCAGCAGTTCGGCGGTACCGTTGGCGGCGCCGTCATCAAGGACAAGTTGTTCTACTTTGGTGATTACCAGGGAACACGCCAGAGCAACGGCGTTAGCGGCTTATTCACCATGCCGACGGGGAACGTCCGGACGAGTTGCAGCCCAGCCACAAACACCACAGGGTTCTGTGATTTAAGCCAATATGCGACCTCAGCGGTCACCGGCGGAGGACTCATCTTCGATCCCAATACCGGGAACCTGAACAAAGGAACCGGCCGCATGCAATTCTGTGGTCCCGCAAGTGTCGGCGACCCCACCGGCTGCATCAATCACCCGAACTGGATTCCGATGACCGCTGCTGCGGCTACTTCCGTTGGTCACCCAGCGACGAGCATCGTGTCCCCCGCGGCGGCGGCGATTCTCGCGGCGCTTCCAGCTCCGCAGAATTCGAATCTTCTCAACAACTACGTCGGAGCCGGTTCGGGCCCGTTTAAGCAGAACAGCTTCGACACTCGTATCGACTACAACGCCAGCCAGAGCCTGAACTTCTTTGGACGGTTCAGCCTGGCCTACTTCAGCCTGTCCGGCAAAGGTCTGCTGGGTGCCTTGGGCGGCCCAGGCAATGGCCTCCTTGGTCTGGCCGGTAGTTCGGTCACGCACAACTACAGCTTAGCCGCGGGCTTCAATAAGACGATCAGCACAACTTGGCTGACCGACTTCCGATTTGGATATTTCAAATACAACCCGCAGACCCAGAAGCCGGACGGCGGCACTCCGATGACGGCTTTCGGAATTCCGGGGGCGAACATTGCCGGCGACACCAAGACGAATGGTCTGGGTTCCTTCCAGTTGGGGGCCGATCCGATCAGTGGCTACAACGGGACCCAGAACAATGGGAATGCCGGCCTGGTGATCTCGAGCTTCGGCGACGGTCTGGGAATCGCCCGTTGCAACTGCCCTCTCACCGAGAGCGAGCAGCAATTCCAGTTCGTCAACAACTGGACCAACGTGCGCGGCAACCATCAGATCAAGTTCGGCGCCGACATTCGCTACGCGATGAACCTGCGAATCCCAAGCGACAACAATCGTACGGGCGAATACAACTTCAGCCCGGAGGCAACGTCGTTCGGTGGCGTCGGCGGACTCGATCTGGCGACCTTCTTGCTGGGTGACGTGACTTCGTTTGCCCGCTATGTCAACAATCCAAACCTGCCCGGCGCCGGCAACGCGGCCGAACGCCAGAAGCGCTGGTTCTTTTATGGGCAGGACACTTGGCGCGCGACTCCCAGGTTGACGATCAACTACGGGTTGCGCTGGGAGATTTATTTCCCTGAGTCGGTGAACGGCAAAGGCAATGGCGGGTTTGCCAACATCATCGATAACGGTGGCACCGGCGGCATTCGTGTTGCTGGATTTGGCCCCTACAATTTGTCCGGCAATGTCGCCAATACCTACCACGCCTTTGCGCCTCGTTTTGGGATCGCTTACCAGGCGACATCGAAGACCGTAGTTCGCATGGGATACGGCCGCAGCTACGACATCGGCGTATTCGGTTCCAATTTCGGACACACGGTCACGCAGAATTTGCCGGTGCTGCTCAAGCAGAACTACGATGCCAGCAGCTTCAACTCGGCAGCCTCCGCAAACTTGGTCCCGCTCTTTAGTTTGGATCAGGGCCCCAGTGGAAACCCGGTCACCGGGCCTTTCATTAATCCTGCGACCGCCTTTCCGGCGATTCCCTCCAATGGGTTTATCCCGCTGACCGCTCAGCTGTCGGGGACGCACATTCGCCCGCTGAAGCAGGTTCTGCCGTCGGTGGACGCCTGGAACGCCACCGTCCAACGTCAGATCACTAACACGATGTCTCTGGAAGTGTCCTATGTGGGCAGTAAGGGCACGCATGGATTCGCTGGCGACGGTCCGAACTATGACATCAACCAGCAGGCGGTCGGCCAGGGACAAAACCTGACCCAAGCATTTATTGTCGGCAGCAATCCACCCGTACCGTGTCTTGCGGGCTCCATGCCCAATACCGGGAACTGCGGACCAGCGAAGTATGCCGGATTCAGTGCTTTCACTTCGCAAAACAGCCGCCGCCCTCTCTATCCCACCATCCCGTTTGACCTGGGCAACTACTACGGCAACGACGCCTCCAGCACGTACAATGCCTTCGAGGTCAAGATCGACAAGCGTTTCTCCAAGGGACTGCAGTTCCTGTCGCACTACACCTACTCTCACGCGGACAACTACGACAGCAACTACTATGTAGACAGCCATCCGCTCTCGTGGGGCCCGGTGGATTTCAGCCGAAACCAAGTGTTCGTGGTTAACACCGTGTACGAACTGCCCTTCGGGAAGGGAAAGACCTACATGGGCGGCGTGAGCCGCGCCATGGACTACGCAGTAGGCGGATGGCAATTGAGCAACACCACCAACTGGAGTAGCGGGCTGCCTTGGACGCCGAGTGTCGGCGAATGCGGCAACGTCAGCGATACGGGCCCATGCCGTCCCAACATTGCACCCGGATCGCTGCAAATCGGCGTGGGTCCGCTAGACCCGGTGCACCACACGCGGACGTACTTCACGCCAGTGGCCCCGCTGGCATATCCCGATCCCAATACATTGCCGGTGGGAACGGATGCTTGCACTCTGGCCCGCCCGGCTTCCGCCGGATTCGTTCTTCCCGCTTGCGGGACGATTGGCAACATAGGTCGCAACAGTTTCCATGGACCGCGGGGTTTCTACTCCGACCTGTCGGTGTCGAAGCTGTTCCCGGTTTCCGAACGGGTGAAGGTAAAGTTCGTCATGGACGCCTTCAACATCTTCAATCACCCGGTGTACGCCTTTAGTGCAAACAACGGAGCGAACAACTGCGTGGACTGCCAGGGCGGCAACAACGGCAAGATCACGCAACTCGAGGGCGGCACGACCATGCGCGAGCTGCAGTTTGCCCTACGTCTCGAGTTCTAAGACGAAACGTTTGGAACTTCTTCAAAGAGGGGGCGGAAATCGCTCCCTTTTTTTGTTTGCAAACAACCAGCACAGGAATGCAATGCAAGTCGTAAGCTAGTCATAAACCACTGCCGAGTGATTTCTGAATGAAACCGTCGCTTGCGATTGTCTTCCTGCTGATGATCTCGCGCCTGGGCTTGCCGGCACAGTCCGAACCATCGGCGGTGCAGGAGGATAAATCGGTCCCAACCGCTCCTTCACAATCCGCGACGGCGGACTTCGCCACGCCTCGTCGTCTTCTGCAGCAAGGCAAGAATGCAGAAGCCGTAGCGCAGTTGCAAGAATTGGCCGTCCGGAATCCTGCCATGCCCGGCCTCCAGCATGAACTCGGGATCGCCTATTACAAAGGCGGCGAGTACGTGAAAGCCATCGACGCTCTTGGGAAAGCCGTCCACGACGAGCCGAAGGACAACGAGGCGGTTCAGTTGTTGGGGCTTTCCAACTACTTGAGCGGCCGTCCCGCTGAGGCGATCCCCCTGCTCGAGAAAGTGCAGGGCTGGTATGCGCGGGCCAACGTCGATGCCTCCTACATCCTCGGGATTTGCTACATCCAGACGAAGGACTATCCGCACGCCCGCCAGTCGTTCGCGCGCATGTTCGAGGTGCCCGCGGACTCGGCGGCCGCTTATCTGCTGACAGCACGCATGCTTCTGCGGCAGGAATTCGACCCGGTCGCCGAGGAGTATGCCCAGAAGGCAATCACCCTCGACCCAAAGTTGCCGCTCGCCCACTTTTTTCTGGGTCAGCTCCGTCTCTACAAATCGAGGATTCCTGAGGCCATCGCCGACTTCCAGCAAGAACTTGCCATCAATCCCGGCCACGCCGAGACCTATTACAAACTGGCGGACGCCTACTCCCGCGTCCAGAAATTTGATGACGCCGAACGCCTTCTCCAGCGCTCAATCTGGCTGGAGGCGACCTCCACCGGCCCCTATATCCTTATGGGAAAGGTGCTCGAGAAGAAAGGCGAGGCGGAACTTGCGGTCCGGGCGCTCCGGCATGCGCTCACCATGGATCCCAACAACTCCATGGCTCATCACCTGCTCGGCCAGGCCTATCAGGACATGGGTAGGAGCGAAGACGCCGAGCGAGAACGCAAACTCGCCCAACAGCTCCAGGACGTACCAGACTCCAAGCCGGAATAAGCACGCAGGCGCGTGCTCTCAGCGACGGGGCTGCCGGGGACACGAGCATTGGCTCGCCAGATTGGCCGAACCCACTGCAGGCCAGGTCGTCGAAGCCGACCGCCCCCAGGAAGATCTTGGACCACTGTGAGTTACCTTTGTCCGGACGGTGCTGCGCATAACTCGTTTGCTATCAACGATTTTGATGGCATCCCTGCTTAGCCATTGATTCTCGAAGGAGCGAGGAGGAGGGCACAAGCCTTTGGGTGGCGGCAAATTTCCAAAATGGCACACTCTAGGAGACCTACAAAGTTCGGCCCGAAGGCTTTGCGGCTTACGGCGTGGCTGGGCTCGGTCGGGACTGTTCCTCTGCCAGCCGGTTTACCCAGTCGGCCGGAAGAGCGTGCAGCAGGGCAAGAAACGCTCCGTTCGTCCAGCCGAATCCGACGACGTTCTGATCGTAGCCAGCCTCGATGTGCGACTCAGACGACCGCGTCTCCACGTTGTACTTCTCACGGATCGTGCCGTCCCGGCGAAAATTCTCGGCAACCGTTGACAGGAACTTGTAGGACACTCGATTGGCATCGTCCTGGAAGCCGTAGCGGCGCAATCCTTCGATCGCGAGCCACTGCGTGGGAGCCCATCCGTATGGGTAGTCCCACTGCACTCCGTTGTCGCGATTGCTCATGGCCAGACCCCCGGCGCGTTCAAAAATGCCGATGTTCTTGCGCACCGCCTCTGCCTGTTCTGGAGTGGCGAGCCCGGCCCATAGTGGATAAAAGGTGGTGATGTATTCATACGTCGACCGCGCGTGCTGGTCGAGGTTGTAGTCGAAGAACATCCCGCGACCCGCGTCCCACAACAGTTTCTGGACCCGATTCTTTCTCTGTTCCGCGCGGGCCTGCCACCGCCGGGCGTCATCTTTGCGCCCCAGGATCTCGCTCATGTGCTGTAGATCCGTTTCGGTCTTGTAGAGCAGGCTGTTGAGGCACACCGGAGCATAGTGGTGAGTGGCAGCGCCGTAAGGTCCGAAACGAAAGGAGATATCGAAACCTGATTCGCGCATTGCGCGGTCGCCCTTGTAGTAATCCGCGGTCAGCGCGATGTTTCTGGCAGGATCACATTCCGGCCGTGCCACTGTCCCGGCAACGTCGCAGACCTGCACGGAATACAGCGCTCCAGCGACCGCGTCGCCGGCTTTAGGTTTGCTCATGTCCTCAACGTAATTTCGTCCTTCGCTGTGCACCAGGAAATAGCCTGCGACCTTTCGATAAAAGGCGGTTTCGTCTTTCAAGCTCTCGGGAGCCGGTCCGCTGCCGAAGTCGAAGTAGCGAGACAACCCAGTGTCGCCTGCCGCGTGGGGATCACGGTTCCACATCTGGTAGTCTTTGCTGGCGAACTGGTAGCCCTTTTCAAGCCAGGCGCGGTCCGCGTGACCCGCTGATTTCTGTGCTTCATAAACGGCCATGATCATCGAGGTCAGGAACGGCGGCTGGGAGCGCGTCAAGAAGTAGGTCCGGTTCGCGTTCAGCACGGTTCCGTAGTGTTCGATTTCAAAGAAGAAATTTTCGACCATGCCGCGGGCGAGCGCGACACGGTTGTTCTCGAGCAATCCGCGCACAATGAAGTAGCTGTCCCATCCATACATCTCATTGAATCTTCCGCCCGGTACCACGTATTTGTTTTCCAGGTACAACAGTCCCGGTGGACGAATGGTCGTCGACACCTGCCCCGGCCCGGTCATTGCGACCGGCAACTCCTTCACTTGGATGTTGCAGCGCTGCTCGGTTTGCCGGACCGCTTCCGGGGCGGGGAAGTGGGACGGGAGGTAAAGGATAGAAGTCTCGTTCAGCTTGGGATCGACGACGGTGTGGCAGTCTGACATGGAGCGAGTCAGGGTATCCCAGCCCGACGAGATGTAGCCCAGGATCGGAGAAAGCGCCGGCGGGGACGGGACTGCTCCTTGCCGGGGAGCCGCCAGCGCCCCATCGACGAAGACAAGCCACAGTGCAAACCGCGTCAGGAGACGGAGACGGCGAACGGGGGTTAGCACAGGAGCCCGTTCAAGCAGAGTTTGTCGCATATAGCTCATGAAGATAGATCAGATGACGGCCAAGCGAAAGCTGAGATCCAGTTTTTTTCCGAACATAAGCCTCAAATCCTGGTGGTGCCGAAACGCTTGGCGGAAGTCTTGGAGTTGCCAGAAATCAGGGAAGTCGACTCGCGCAACACCAGGTTCGTCTTCAGCACATACTCGCTGCCGTTGGGGGCCGGAGTCTCCCGCTCCACATCGGCCAGGAGCGCGTTGAAGGCGAGTCGTGCCAACTCCGCCTGGGACATCTGGACGCTGGTGAGCGGCGGAATCACGAACTGCGCCAGGCGAATGTCGTCAAAGCCAATCACGGACAGATCACGAGGAATCACGATTCCGGCGTCGTGGCTCTTCCGCATCACTCCGATCGCCGTCATATCGTTTGAGCAAATCACGCCGGTGGGGCGGACGGGCTGATTCAACAGCCGCGTCATGGCAGCCATGCCACCTTCCAGGGTGTGGTCTCCCTCGATAATCAGCTCCGGCTCGGATTCCAGTCCGATTTCACGCATCGATTGCACGAACGCCTCCCGGCGTGCGACTGCCGATTTGAGACGCAGAGGGCCGGTGATAAAAGCAATTTTGTCATGACGGAGGGCCGCCAGATGTTGGACCGCCTGCCGGATACCATTGAGGTAGTCGATGCGAATATTGCTCACCCGCGGGCGTGCCGGTCCCACATCCACGAACACCAAGGGAACGTTGCGTATCTTCAGACCTTCCAGCAGGGGTTCTTCCATACCAAAGGTGAGGATCGCGACCCCTTCGACCCGGCGTTCAATCATGCGCCGGACCGAACTCTCCATTCTCGCGGGATCATTCTGGGTGGAGGTCAGAAGGATTTCGTAGTGGCGCTGTACGGCAATGGTCTCAAAAACCTGAACGACTTCCGGAAAGAACGGATTCGTGATATCAGAGATGACAAGTCCAAAAATACGGCTGCGTCCGGAAACCAGCGCGCGTGCCTGGGTGTTAGGGTAGTAACCCAGTTCTTCGATCACGTTCCAGACGCGCTTTGCCAATTGGGCGTTGACGGTCGGAACCCGATTGATGACACGCGAGACAGTTGCGGTTGAAACTCGAGCGCGCTTTGCGATTTCGCGGATGTCCATACGGTGGAGGGGTGCGGGACGGATTCTAGCACGGTAAACGTTCCCCCAAAAGAGTCCTCAGGCGAGCTTTTTCGGGAGTTCGATGAGGGAACCGAGTCAAGGGAGTTTCGCCAGGAAAGGCGGAAAATCGATTGACAACAAGTGCGTCGGTGCTCTACTTTCACGGAGCGCTGTAAACGATTACTTTGAAGAGGGCTGCGCCCGCACGGAATTACCCAGATGCTGCTGCCAAGCTTGCGCGAACAGGTCCTGGAAGCCAACCTTGAATTGGTACGACGCGGTTTGGTGCTATACACCTTCGGCAATGCCAGCGGTGTTTCCCGGGACGATGGGCTGGTCGTGATCAAACCCAGCGGTGTTCCGTATGACGTCATGAAGCCCGCTCACCTGGTGGTAACCGACCTGGACGGCAAGGTCGTCGAAGGGGATCTGCGTCCGTCCAGCGATCTGCCGACCCACATTGCTTTATACCGCGCCTTCCAGGGCATCGGCGGTGTTGCGCATACCCACTCCGAGTATGCCACAGCCTGGGCGCAAGCCCGCGTGCCGATTCCTCCTTTTGGCACGACGCACGCCGACTATTTTCACGGGTCAGTTCCGGTCACCGAGGTCATGCCGGATCACCAGATCGCGTCCGACTACGAGCTCAATACTGGACATGCTATAGTGCGGGCGTTTCAAAAAATCGATTATGCGGTGATCCCCGCCGTCCTTGTGGCGAACCACGGTCCCTTCTGCTGGGGCTCGGATTCCGGCGCGGCAGCGCACAATGCCGTGATTCTCGAGTCGGTCGCTCGCATGGCGTTCTTTACCCGCCAACTTAACGAGGACGCCGAACCCCTCGGACGTGGACTGCATGACAAGCACTACTTAAGAAAGCACGGAACCACCGCTTATTACGGGCAGGCAAAGGAAAGCAAATGATGCCAGGGTTGGCGCTGTTTGTGACAGAGCGGCTTGTGCGTTTGTCGGGAGTCGACATCGCGATTGTTGTTTTCTACTTCGCGCTCGTCCTCGCCATTGGCTTTTACCTGAAGGGACAGGCCAATACCAGCGAGGACTTCTTCATGGCGGGCCGCGAGATGACGGCGTGGGTGGCCGGTCTCAGCTTCCTCTCCGCCAACCTGGGCGCGCTGGAACTGATGGGCTGGGCGGGATCGGCGTATCAATACGGCATCCTGGCGACGCATTGGTATTGGATCGGCGCGATTCCGGCAATGTTGTTTCTCGCGCTGGTGATGATGCCGTTTTACTACATCTCGAAAACCCACTCCGTTCCCGGGTATTTGAAGCTACGGTTTGGGGAACCGGCGCGCGTTCTGTCGGCAGTCTCGTTCGCGTTCATGACCGTGCTGATGAGCGGCGTCAACATGTTCGCGATGGCCAAGGTCATGCAGATCGTGCTGGGGTGGGACATCAATTTCAGCATCTGGGTTTCATCGCTCACGGTGGCTATTTACGTTGCGCTGGGGGGGCTGCGCTCGGCCATTTTCAACGAAGTGCTGCAGTTCTTTCTGATCTGGGCGGGTGCGCTGCTCATTCCGATCCTTGGACTGTACGAAGCCGGAGGTTGGACGAACCTGAAAGCGCAAATTGCCCACAATTTTTCCGCGCAGTACGTTCACCTGTGGTCCGGGCTGGGCCACTTCAATACCAATCCGATGGGGATTCACTGGACAGGAATCGTGTTCGGACTGGGAGCGATCATTTCCTTCGGTTACTGGACCACGGATTTTCTGGTCGTGCAGCGCATCCTGGCGGCAAAAGACATTCGCAGCGCGGAGATGGCGCCGATCATCGGCGCGGGCTTCAAAATGATGGTGCCCCTCATCGTGATTCTGCCTGGCCTGCTGGGATTGGCGCTGCTTCCAGAGAAGCTGGTCCCGGAATCGGTCGCAGCGGTCACAGGCGGACACAGCTACAACGACGTGCTGCCCTTGATGCTGGCCCGCTATTGCGGACCGGGGCTTCTCGGCCTGGGTGTGACTGCGCTCATTGCCGGTTTCATGTCGGGCATGGCGGGCAACGTGAGCGCCTTCACGACCGTTTGGACCTACGACATCTATCGCCCCCTGATCAATCCCCGCGGCAGTGACCATGACTATGTGGTGATGGGCCGCTGGACGACAGTGATCGGAGTGCTGATCAGTGTGGGAACGGCGTATCTGGTCATGAGAGCCGCCAGCATTATGGATTACGTGCAGGCGCTTTTCAGTTTCTTCATTGCGCCGCTGTTCGGAACCGTCATCCTTGGGATGCTTTGGAGACGGGCAACCGGTGCGGGCGGCTTTTGGGGATTACTCTGTGGATCTCTCACCTCGATTAGCATGTGGGGATGGGTGCATCACGATCCCTCCGCACTCCGTTACGTGGCGCTCTCGGCGGACGCCAAAGTCATGGCGCAGGATATGTACCAGGCGCTGTGGTCTTTCGTCGTATGCGTCCTGGTGACGGTCGGAGTGAGTCTGGCGACCCGGCCGAAGCCGGACGCTGAGTTAGAGGGCTTGGTATACGGTCTCACGAAAGTTCCGTCCATCGGAGAGCTGCCTTTGTACCAGAAGCCGCTTTTCTGGGCGGGTGTGGTGGTGGCCGGTTTCGTGGCGCTGAACATCATTTTCTGGTAGAGGGAGGTTGGCAGGATGATTTCAATCTGGTTTTTTATCGGCATCTCGCTTGCCGTCAACGGCGCTCTGATCCTGGCTGCCGGTATGTACCAGCTCGTGAATCCTCCATCGAATCCCGGGGTGGTGCTCTTTCACTTGCACGCCAACGTATGGTGGGGGGCTGCGCTGCTGCTTTCCGGTCTCTTCTATTGCGTGCGCTTCGCCCCGCGTCGGCGGGTCTAAGATCCTCGTAGTCTTTGATGGTGTGTAAGGGAGTTTTATGGCAACGAAGAAAATGACGATGGGCCTGATCGTAGGCAACCGCGGCTTCTTCCCGGATCATCTGGCGAAAAGCGGCCGCGAGGAGATGTTACGGGTTCTCGAAACTGCGGGCATGGATGTGGTAGCTCTCACCCCGGAGGAAAGTAAGTACGGAGCGGTTGAGACACGAGAAGAGTCCAGACGCTGTGCCGACCTTTTCAAGCGCAATCGGAACCGCATGGACGGGGTCATTGTGACCCTCCCCAATTTCGGCGAGGAGCGTGCGATTGCGGATACTCTTCGTCTCGCCGATCTGCATGTGCCGGTGCTGATCCAGGCCACTCCCGACGATCCCAAGAAGATGACAATCGCCTTTCGCCGCGACAGCTTCTGCGGAAAAATGTCAGCCTGCAATAACCTGCGCCAGTACGGCATCCGGTACTCGATCACGACGCTGCACACCGAGAGCCCGGACTCCCCTGAGTTCGCGAAGGACCTGGACTGGTTTGCGGCAGTCTGTCGGGTGGTCAACGGTTTCCGCAATCTACGGGTCGGCGCAATCGGGGCGCGGCCGACGGCTTTCAATACCGTCCGCTACAGCGAGAAGATTCTTGAGTCGCAGGGGATCTCGATTGAAACGCTGGATCTCTCCGAGGTGTTGGGTCGGATCGGGAGAATGAAGGACAGCGACGATGGCGCCCAGGCGAAGCTGGCGGCCATCAAGAAATATGTGGACGCGAGCGGCGTTCCCGCGGCAGCTCTGATGAAGATGGCCAAGCTCGGCGCGGTCGTGGACCAATGGATGGCCGACACCGAAGTCGCCATCAGCGCGGTGCAGTGCTGGACCTCGATCGAGGAAAACCTGGGCGTGGTTCCGTGCACGATCATGAGCATGATGAGCGACAGCCTGCTCTCGAGCGCCTGCGAAGTCGACATCTGCGGCGTCCTGGGCATGCACGCTCTCCGGCTTGCCTCGGGCACGCCCTCGGCGCTGCTGGATTGGAACAATAACTACGGATCGGACCCCAATAAGGCCGTCTGCTTCCACTGTTCGAATCTTCCCAAACACTTCTTCCGGTCCGTGAAAATGGACTTCCAGGAGATCATCGCGGGCACGGTTGGCAAGGAAAATACGTTTGGCACCTGCGTCGGGCTCATCAAGCCCGAGAAAATGAGCTTCGCGCGTTTCTCGACCGACGACACCGCCGGGCGGATGCGCGGCTATGTCGGAGAGGGGCGGTTTACCGACGATCCACTGAATACGTTCGGGGGCGCAGGGGTGGTGGAGATTCCTGGAATGCAAAGACTCCTTCACTACATTTGTGAAAACGGGTTCGAGCATCACGTGGCGGCCAACCTGTCCACCGTGGCGGCCGCGGTTTACGAAGGCACAACCCGCTACCTCGGATGGGACATGCGGTGGCATCAAGGACCCAACGGAGCCTGCTGATGGCTATCGTCGCCGGCGTCGATTTCGGGACTTTGAGCGTCCGTGTCGCGATCGTAGACAGCGAACGCGGACTGCTTGAATCGGCAACCGCCGAGTATCCACTTCATCGCAAGCGCGAGGACCCCGAGTACGCCACGCAATCGCATCAAGACCACATGCGGGCTCTGGCCGCGGCGACCCGCGAAGCGCTCCGAAAGGCGGACGTGGCGGGCGATCGGGTCGAGGCGATCGCGCTCGACACCACCGGCTCTTCGGTAATTCCCGTCGGCAGAGGCCTGGAGCCCTTGGGGGAATACTATCTGTGGTGTGACCACCGCGCCAAAGGGGAAGCGGCCGAAATCACCGAGGCCGCTCGTCGCGAAGGCCTCGAGGCGATTCAGTGGTGCGGCGGCGTGTACTCCTCCGAGTGGGGTTTCGCGAAGCTGTTGCATTGGCTGCGTCACAACTCCGCGCAGCGCTCGCAGTTCGTTTCTGCTTTCGAACACTGCGACATGGTGGCGGCAACGCTGTGTGGAATAACCGACGCCGGCAAGGTCAAGCGCAGTGTCTGCGCGATGGGCCACAAGTGGATGTGGAACCCTGCCCTGGGGGGGCTTCCGCCCGAGGAATTTCTTGTCAAGGTCGATCCGCTCCTGAGCGGCGTCCGTGAAAAGCTGGCCGGCGAGTATGCTGGGTCCGATCAGATCGCCGGGACCCTCTGTCCGTACTGGGCCCAGCAACTCGGCCTGAAAACAGGGATCCCTATTCCGGTGGGTGCTTTCGACGCGCACTGGGACGCCATCGGCGCAGGATGCCGCACCGACGATATGGTGAATGTGATCGGGACCTCCACCTGCATCATCGGAATCACACCATCGGCACAGCTTGTACCTGGAGTTTGCGGCGTGGTGCAGGGAAGTGTCCACCCCAAACGGACCGGAATTGAAGCCGGGTTATCCGCGGTCGGGGACATTTTCAACGCGATTGCCACGCGGGCCGGTACTGACGTCGAGACGCTCAGCCAGGGCCTGAAGCAATACCGTGCAGGTCAAACTGGTCTGCTTCGCCTGACGTGGGACAACGGCGATCGGACGGTTCTGGTGAATCCGAACCTGCGCGGCGTGACCCTCGGCTGGAACTTACAAACCACCGCACAGGACGAGCTCTTCGCTGCCATCGAGGGTACCGCCTTCCATACTCGGGTGATCCTGGATCGCATGGCAGAACACGGGGTACAGGTCAAGCGGGTGATCAACGCAGGCGGTATACCTCAGAAAAACGACGTCCTCAACCGCATTTACACCAACGTTCTCGGGTGCCCTGTCCTGGTGCCCGCCCAGAGCGTCGTCAGCCTGGGCTCGGCGATTTTTGCCTTTCTGGCCGCGGGAACTTTCAGGACGATCGAGGACGCCCAGGACAGGATTTGTCCGCCGCACAAGGTGTATGAACCTGAACCCGACGCACAGCGCGCGTACGCCGAAATCTTTCCGCTGTACCGCGATCTGTATTTTGCTCTGGGCGAACCAGGCAGGAATCCCCTGGCCAACGTATTACCGACATTGATTCGCGTGGCTGAGTCAGTACAAAAGGATCGAGCACTCGCTCCGGCATAAACGGGGTCTTCGGCTGTCGAAGACCAAAGGGGGCAAGATCCACGGCAGTTGGACTGGGAGGAAATCGTGAGCTTTCGTGTCGTCGTGACCACACTCCTGTTATTTTGGATGGCGGGGATTTGCATGGTGCTGCCACAGGCCGAGGCCAAGTCGAACATGACGAAGCAGCCGTTCGGGAAAACGGAAGACGGACAGGCGGTCGACCTCTACACCTTGACCAACAAGAACCGCATGGAAGCAGCCATCACGAACTTCGGCGGGATTGTTGTTTCCTTGAAAGTTCCGGACCGTCAGGGAAAACTCGACGACGTCGTCCTCGGTTACGACAAAATTGACGACTATCTCACCAACAAGGCGTATTTCGGAGCCATCATCGGTAGGTACGGAAACCGCATTGCGCATGGAAAATTCACGCTCGATGGCAACACCTATACGCTTCCCAAGAACGATGGAGACAATACCCTGCACGGAGGCACGCGCGGGTTCAACCGGCGGCTATGGACTGCCAAGGACGTGTCTTCGACCCGCGGGCATGCCCTGGAACTTAGCTATCGCAGCCGGGACGGCGAAGAGGGTTTTCCCGGCAATCTTTCGGTGAAGGTGGTCTACACCCTGACCGACCAGAACGAATTGGAGATCAGTTATTCGGCCACGACCGACAAGGATACGGTCGTCAACCTCACCAATCATTCTTATTTCAATCTGGCGGGGCAGGGAAGCGGAGACATTCTGGAGCATCAGTTGATGATCCATGCGGATCGCTTTACGCCGGTGGACCAGACCCTGATCCCTACGGGTCAGTTGCGCGCCGTGAAGGGCACTCCGTTTGATTTCACCAAGGTCGCCACGATTGGGGCGCGCATCAATCAGGAGGATCAGCAGCTCAAATTCGGGAAGGGCTACGACCACAACTGGGTGCTGAACGGCGGGAGCAAGAGTTCCCCCGCGCCTGCAGCCGAAGCGTATGAGCCAAAAAGTGGGCGCGTTCTTGAGGTACTCAGCACCGAGCCCGGCGTGCAGTTTTATTCAGGGAATTTCCTGGATGGAACGATTCGGGGAAAGGGCGGCAAGGTGTACAACCTGCGATACGGATTCTGCCTTGAGACCCAGCATTTTCCCGATTCGCCGAACCATCCAGACTTCCCGTCGACGGTTCTCAAGCCGGGCGATAAGTACGGGACCACCACGATCTTCAAGTTTTCGACGCGCTAGCTTGCGCGTGGGCAAGGCATACCAGACTCAATCTCTGGTCCCGAGCTGAGCCTGTCGCGTTACCCACGATAGCCGAGTTCCTCTACTGGGCGGCGCCTACCGGGCCGATGGGGAATGTATCTTCCCACCCCTGGGTCGCCCCCAAGTCGGATCGACGACCTACCATTCACTTTCGTGAATCCCCGGAGCTCTCCATCCCATCCGTTTATGGAAGGCTCTTTTCAGCGGTCGCGATTGATTCGCCTTTGTTTATTTGCTCGCGGCGAAGGGGGCCGAGGTTTTTTAAGAGAAAGAGGCTCTTATGGAAAAGCGCAGACTCGGTACCACCGACACGAACATTACTCGCCTCGGCTTTGGGAGTTGGGCCATCGGCGGAGGCGATTGGGAGTTCAGCTGGGGACCACAGGACGACCGGCAATCCATTGCTGCGATTCACCGGGCCATCGATCTCGGTATCAACTGGATCGATACAGCCGCCGCGTACGGGCTCGGCCACTCCGAGGAGATTGTTGCGCGCGCCTCAAGGGCCGCTCGAACCGTCCGTACGTGTTCAGCAAGGCCCGCCTGGTTGGCGAACGGAATAGCCTACAGAAGAATCTGAAGGCCGCCTCGCTCAGGAAGGAAATCGATGCGAGCCTGAAGAGGCTCGAAGTCGACACCATCGATCTCTACCAGATTCATTGGCCGACGGAAGACATCGAGGAAGGATGGAGAACCTTCGCTGACGCGCAAACGACCGGGAAGGTTCGCTGGATTGGCGTTTCGAATTTCGACGTGCCGCAGATGAAGGCGATCCAGAAAATCGCACCGATTAACAGTGATCAGCCTCCGTACTCGCTTTTGAACCGCGAAGCGGAGAAAGAAGTCCTGCCGTTCTGCCTCGCGAACCATATTGGCGTAATCGTCTTTTCGCCCATGGCCTCCGGCCTGTTGAGCGGAGCCATGACGCGCGAGCGGTTCGCCAAACTTCCGCCCGACGACGGGCGCAGGAGCAAGAGCGCCTGGTTTCAGGAACCGGCCTTCACGTGGAACCTCAGGCTTGCTGACCTGCTGAAACAGATTGGCCAGCAAGACGGGCGCTCGGCCGCCGAAGTCTCCATTGCCTGGACACTACCGAACCCGGCTGTTGCCGGTGCGATCGTTGCTATTCGCGCTGCCCAGCAAATCGAAGGAGTCGTCGGGGCTGCCGATCTGAGACTCAGCGACGCTGACATCGCCCGGATTGAAGGGCACTTTGCCGAGCGCTCTCAGGCGGCCTAATGCGGTTGCTTTGTAGAAGCACGGTGTCGCACTGCTCACCGTGCCTCTCAACGGCCCCGGGGCCGGTAGAAGAATGGCCGGTCGAAGAACCGGTTTGCAAAGGAACCGGGCCCGGTGCATACCCGCCGGGCGAGGTTCATCCCGCTCTCGAGCGCCCCTGGGTCGAAGTGCGCACGATCGTGCTAATCTGTCTCTCCCTTACAGGCGACCTCATGAAGCCGATCAACCCCATGCATTTGCTCATCAGGCAGTCCGGTATCCACGGCTCCGGCTGCTACACCACCGTTCCCATTCCGGAAGGCACGCATATCGTCGAGTACACCGGCACGCGCCTTTCGAAAGAGCAGGCGGATGAGCTCTACTGCGATCGTCCGGATACCTACTTGTTCTGCATCGGGGAGGGAGATTTTGTCATCGACGGCGACGGCGTGGCCGCCTTCATTAACCACTGCTGCGACGCCAATTGCGAGACCGATGAATTTGACGAGCACATCTGGATTATCGCTCTGCGCGATATCGCCGCCGGAGAAGAGCTGACCTACGACTACAACCTCTACGACGGAGATGACGATGACGAGGCCCTCTGCCAATGCGGAGCCAAGAATTGCCGGGGCAGCATGTACGGCGACGAAGAAATCGAGAGGCGCGCCAAAGCCGCGAAGTCCTCCGCCCATGCGAGTTAGTTTTCCAGCGGCGGTCGGTGTGCCGCCGAGAAGGAATTCATGCCGCTAACCATCGTCCATGTCGGTGACCCGATTCTGAGGCAAATCGCGCGCCCATTGTCGCGCACCGAGATCGGTAGTTCCGAGATACAGCACATGATCGCAGACATGCGCGAGACCATGCGCGCTGCGCCCGGCGTCGGCCTGGCTGCACCCCAGGTTTCCCATTCCATCCAACTGGTCGTCATCGAAGACCAGGCGACCTATCATAAGGACATTTCCCCGGAACAACTCGCTGCCAGGGAACGCAGGCCCCTCCCCTTTCACGTGCTGATCAATCCGGAAATGGTGTCGCGGTCGGAAGAGAAAAAAGAGTTCTTTGAAGGGTGTCTCAGCCTGGGAGGCTACTCGGCGATCGTGGCTCGCGCGCAGAGCGTGAAAGTCAACTACCTCGATGAACGCGGCAATCCCCGATCGGTGGAGGCGAGCGGCTGGTACGCGCGCATCTTGCAGCACGAAATCGATCACCTGCAGGGCAGCCTTTACATCGATTGCATGCAGAGCCGCACGTTCACCTCACTCGACAACCTGGCCCAGTTCTCGAAAACCGGGCCTCCCGCGGACGTCCTCGCCGACGTGGAGTGAGTGTCGGAACAGCACCCTGAGCAGTCAACCCCCGGGTGCAGCCAGCCAAAGCCAGCCGTTGCATACAGAACGAGGGCTTGGAAGGGCTGGCGTCCGGTACATGGGGCACGCTGGGGGAGTGATCCGAATCACAGGGGGGGTGGTTTGGGGGTCGACGACCGGTGGTTCATGGATGTTGGTGGGGAATTCGTTGGGGACCAGGTCTTTCTGCGGGTCGCAGCTATCAATGGCTCTGTACGTTCCGGCGCCTCCAAAACGAAAAGATCGTGGAGGCGGTGGGATAGGATGGGACCAGGTCGCATGGCGGTTTCGTCCAACCCGATTCTCCTCTATGACGGGATCTGCGGGCTCTGCAACCGGCTCGTGCAATTCACTCTCGGCCGCGATCATGAGGGTGTCTTCCGCTTTGCCTCGCTCCAGAGTTCGTTGGGCCTGGGCATCCTCGCTCGCCACGGCGCTTCTGCTTCCGATCTGAGCACGTTCTACGTGATATTGCGCCACCAGCAGCCTGACGAACAACTCCTCGCGCGTTCCGACGCCGTGGCCTATGTGCTTCAACGTCTCGGCGGGGGCTGGCGTGTCTGCGGTTCCGTCTGGGGGTGGCTTCCGCGCCTGTTTCGCGATGCGCTCTACAGCCTGGTCGCACGCAATCGCTACCGGGTCTTCGGGAAACTTGACACCTGTCCCATGCCTGAGCCGCGGCAGCGCTATAAGTTCCTGGACCTATAGCCGGGAGCGGGTTGCCGTGGGGGACCGCCCTTCGGGACAGCGGTTGGCTTCACTGTGCGTTCGGAGCCATCGATCTATCCGGGGTTTTCTTGGAGCGGGTCGGGAAGTCCTTATTGTTGTGGAGCGTTCCGCGATAGGTGTAGGATTCCGTGGTCCAAAACCGGCTGCACGCCACGATGAGTTGTCTGTTCATCCATCGTGTTTGGAGCAAGTCATGAATACCTTTCCGATTCTGCTGGGCGCACTGTGCGTGTACGTTCTTTTCTACCGTTACTACAGCGCGTTTATTGCTGCGAAAGTGCTGGCGCTCGATGACCGTCGCACCACACCGGGGCACGTTTACGCGGATGGCCACAATTATGTGGCTTCCCCGAGATGGGTTCTATTCGGACATCACTTCGCAGCGATTGCGGGAGCCGGGCCGCTCGTCGGGCCGACTCTGGCAGCCCAGTTTGGCTTCGCCCCGGGTTTCCTTTGGCTCCTGATCGGGGCTGTGCTGGCGGGATGCGTTCAGGACTTCACGGTTCTGGTGGCCTCGACCCGGCACCGAGGCCGCTCCCTGGCCGATATTGCGCGGACTGAGATTAGTCCATTCGCCGGTCTGGTCGCGATGATCGCCGTGCTGTTCATTCTCCTGGTAACGCTTGCCGGTCTGGGAATCGTCGTGGTGAACGCCCTGTCGAACAGCCCTTGGGGAGTATTCACGATCGGCATGACGATCCCCATCGCCATCATCATGGGATTGTGGATGTTTAAAAGCCATGCGGGGAAGATCACGGTTACCGGTCCGAGCATCTTCGGCGTAGTCTTGCTGATTGCGAGTGTGATCGCAGGGCGTTGGGTAGCTCAGGGCCCGGCGGCCGGAGCCCTGACGTTCACGCCCCATGAGATCACGTTTCTGATGGCTGTCTACGGGTTGGTCGCATCCGTGCTGCCCGTTTGGCTTTTGCTTGAGCCACGCGATTATCTGTCCACCTACGTGAAGTTGGGCACGATCGCCATTTTGGTCATCGGCGTATTTGCGGTACATCCAGACATCAAATTCCCGAACTTCACCGAGTTTGTCAGGGGCGGCGGACCGATCATCAAAGGCAAGCTTTTTCCGTTCCTGTTCGTGACGATTGCCTGCGGAGCGATATCGGGTTTCCATTCCCTGGTGTCATCCGGTACCACACCGAAGATGCTGGACAAGGAGACCGACGCCCGCTTCATCGGCTACGGAGCCATGGTTGCCGAGTCGCTGGTGGGGGTGCTCGCGCTGATTGCTGCCTGTTCCATGTATCCCGGCGACTATTTCGCCATCAACACGACCCCGGAAGTCTTCAGCAAGCTGCATCTCGCCACGGTAAATCTCGACGTGTTTTCGCGCGAGGTCGGGGAAAAACTGGCGGGTCGCACCGGCGGCGCAGTATCGCTTGCCGTCGGCATGGCACAGATCTTCAAGGGTCTTCCGGGCATGGATCGCTTGATGGGCTACTGGTACCACTACGCCATCATGTTCGAGGCGCTGTTCATCCTGACCACGGTCGACACCGGTACCCGGGTGGCGCGCTATGTGCTCCAGGAACTCATGGGAAAGATTCACAAGCCGTTCGGCAACAACGCCTGGCTGCCTGGCAACCTGATCACCAGTTCTTTCGTGGTTCTTGGTTGGGGATACTTGATCTACACAGGGTCGATTTCTACCATCTGGCCGCTGTTCGGGACCGGAAACCAGTTGCTGGCTACGATTGCGCTGGCAGTTTCCACGACCTTCCTGATCAACATGGGAAAGGCCAGGTATGCCTGGATCACCGCCGCGCCCATGTGCTTTGTCGGAGTCACTACCATCACGGCGGGAGTGCTTTCGATCAAGAACATATTCTGGCCGTTGACTTCGAAACCTGGCCAGGTGTTCACCGGCTATCTGGATTCAACCTTGATGGTGATCTTTGTGACGGGCGTGGTTCTTGTTCTGCTGGACTCAGCACGTCGCTGGTATATGGCGCTGCACGGAGCGCCCGCGCCGCAGGAGGCTTTTGGTCCTCCGCTGACCGCTACGGGCGAGGTCAAAATGGGGTGCTGTTAGGTTCAGCTTCGAAGGACGCGGGAGAGCCCGTTTTTACGGTTCAGCCCCAAAGTGTGTCTGAGAACCGGTGCCGTCCCGCTGGGGCTTGCTCTTTATTTCCAGCTTACCCCAGCGCGGTCGCGCTGGGCGAATGAATTTCGCCGCTTTCGGCGGCTGCAGTTGGAATGTTTCATTCCATATATTTCATTACAAAGGCTGGTTCTCAGGCACACACTACAGGGACCGCTGAGACAAACTCCTTACGGCATCACTAAAGCGATGCCCTGATCCGAATCGTGCGCTCGGCCCCATTTCCACGCGAAAGACAACGGCCTGCGGAGCGGAAAAATGTCCGCCCCGCAAGCTGTTTTCGAAATCAAACTTCGCTCGAACTAAAAAACAAACACGGGCCCAAATTCATTCCGCCAGTTGTGTGCCTGGGTTACGAGTTGTCCCGCGAAAAGCTTCGAGTGTGCGGTCGCAGCCCGAGTGTTGATGTAGCTGACTTCGTCGACGAACGTAACCCACTTGTTCAGTTTGTAGGTGATGGAACCTGTGTCCAGATCGGTGCGAGCCAGTCCGTTTCCGTGGCGCACGTCCGCGGCGTTGGCCCGGTCGGTGCTGTAGGTGAGATGCAGCACCCAACCGGAGTTATACCCTTCCAGGTTGGCGTGGAAGATGCGGGAAAGCGGGAAGCTCATCTCGGCAAAGCCGCCCAGTCCGCCAATGGGTTGGAGCTTGGAAACGATAATCGGGTTGCCGTTGCAGTTGAGGGTGGCGCCTGAACCGGTACCTCCAGGGCAGCCAAACAGGATGGCTCGGCCGCTGAAAGAGGTGCCCGCTCCAACTTCGGTGGTGCCGTGGAGGTTGGCGAAGACGTCGTTGAATTGGCCGCCGAAGAAGAATCGCATGTCGTCGCCCTTGTAAAACTTGGCCACCAACGTGACCCAGGGCGTCGGCAGCTGGATTTCTGTGGTCCAGACATTCTGCGGGTAGAAATTCTGAATTCCCCGCGGGAAGAAGCCTCGGATCGAGCATCCGCCCGTGGGCACCGGGACTGCGCACCCGGTGGCCCCGGGCACGAGGGTGTTGGGGAGCCCGGGCGTCCCCGCCGCAGTCGTGGCGGTGAGCGCCGTGCCGGGAATGATGTCGTTGATCTGCGCGTGCGAGCCGCTGAAGATAAGCTGCGCGGGCACGACTCCTTGCCAGTGGTGCAGCGGGAACTGGAATACGATCCGGCCCTGCACGCCGGGCTGATTCGATTCCGCACCGGCACGGTCGCCAAAACGTGCACGTTGTTCGTCGGTCAGGGTCGAGGTACCCGCGATCGGCAAAGTGATGGCGAACTCGGGCTGGATCTGCAGGACTCCGGCCTTGAACTGAACGCCGGTCTTGAACATGGGCTGGCGCTCCCACAGAGTGCCCATGCCGAGACCCAGTCCGGTGGTTTCGAACAGGCTGGGCAGTGAGGTCGAGATCAGCGCCCAATCCTGTCCAAATTCGCCGAACCAGGGCAGCCTGCCGCCTAGCTTTGTATCCAGCCTCATGTAGGCAAGCCGTATGGAGAATTGGCTGGACCGTGCACTGCTGATGTTGCGGTTATTGACGTTGGTGTAGTCGCCCTCAAAGTCCGCCTCAAGTCTTCCGGTTAGGGTGAGGTTCTTACTCTTGGGAACCCACTCGAACTGGCTGCCGATCCGGAAACTGCGGTCCTTGATGTGGAACTGCGGATCCGATGTCGGACCGGTGTCGCCGCCGAGCAGCAGCGGCAGCGGAAAGTCATTGCTGCCGAAGGTGGCACCCCCGCTGGAGGCGGTGTCGGAAACGGCGGTGGCTTTCAGGAAGCCATATATCTTGATATTGGCTCCGCTTCCCAGCCTGATGTCGGGGATCGTGCCGCCCTGTTTTGGCAAATCAATCGGCAAGACCCGCAGGGGCGCGACTGCCGGAATGATGGCCCGCTCTTGGGAAGTCGCCGGCGGACTGGTTGCTTGCGTGCCATATGAAGATGTTTGCTCCACGGCGATGGCATTTGCTGGCAGCGCCGTGGCCAATTTGGCTTGCACCAGATCGGCGTCCGTCACCACACCTTTCTCCTTCAGGAGGTTGAGCAGTTGCGGCACGCCGCTTGCAGAGGGCACGTTGCGCAGAGCGTTAGCCTCAGCGCTGGTTATAACTCCCTTCATCACGAGTATTCCCAGTAACGCGGGGCTGAGGGCTGACTCACCCTCAGCCTTCATGGTGGAACCGGTCAACGAATCGTTGGCAGTGGCAGAGGCTTTTTCCGACGCCGGGTCTCCGGCACCCGCGCAGAATGGGACAGACGCCGAAATCACCAGAAGCGTCTGCAAAAGTCGCTTACGGAAATCCTGCATAGATCCTCCATAGGTAGTCGCTTGAACTAGGGTGTGGATTACTGTGTTCCCAGGGCCCTGGGGCCGAAATACGGGGAAGAGGTTCACAAAAATAGGCCTGCCCCCCATCCCCAAGCGGTGATGGAACTCATGCCTACCGTGATAAAGCGGTCACCCGTGGTGACCGTCGAGAGGCCACTTTGAACCTGCGGAGGGTTCGAGTGGACCAGACCATTTCGCCGGGATATCGTCGGCTCCGTGCTCAAAAAGCGCTCACTGGTTCCGACGGAATTGCGGAAGGATATATCAGTATTTCCGCGCTGGTACACAAAAAACCTTGGGGTTTCGCGGCGACTTGCGTCCGGCTGGAGGGAGATGGTTGGCGAGGCCCAGTCTTTTCGGCGCCGTGCCTTCCCCGAGTTCGGTATGGTTCGGTATGGTTCCACTGGACATCGGCGCTTGTGGGAGGTAGGCTGCCACAGTTCGAGGGCCGCTCGGCGCGCTTTCCCTGTAGGCATCTTTCGATGCAGAGTCGGCCCTGGCTCTACGTTTCGGAACGGAATTCGATCACACTCAATCACAGCCTCACGATACTTGTTGGGAGGATCCATAGCACAGACCGCCGCCAAGTTCGAAGCCAGCAAAACTGAGTGGGATCGCATTGCGTTCCAACCCAGGACTGGGTGCCGAGAGAGCAGGCGCCCACTGAGGGCACTGAGGGGGGCCTGCAAGACAATCCGGGTGAGGAGTTGTAGAATTTTTGGGGCAATTTCCCGTTTGAGAGGCGTGACCGATGGCCGACAAGGCGACCCTACCCACCGAAACCAGCATTGATTCCTTACCCACCGAAACCAGCATTGATTCCTTTCTTCAGGAGGACCGGAAATTCGAGTGTCCTCCGCACTTCGCGGAAAAAGCTCATGTGAAAACGCTCGAAGAGTACGAGCACCTGTACAAGGAATCGGTCGAGCAGCCGGAGCAATTCTGGGCACGGATCGCCGACGATCTCCACTGGTTCAAGAAATGGGATCGTGTGCTCCAGTGGAACATTCCCTGGGCTAAGTGGTTCGTCGGAGGCCAGATCAACCTGTCCTACAACTGCCTCGACCGCCACGTGAAAACCTGGCGCAAGGGAGGGGAACTGGGGCCGATTGCGGCCCCATCCGCAGCAGAATTCTTGGCATTTCTGCCGTGACACGAAGTGGCAGGATCTTGCGCCGTTTTTTGAAGGCGAAAAGAAACCGGGAATGATGCCGGGGAGGTGTCCAACCGTGAAGAGTTAGATCGGAACAAGGGTGGCAGCTTTGCGACATCGGGCGGCGAACCCGAACGTTTGACTGAGCCCGTTGCTCTCCCTAAGATGGTCACTCCTTTGTGATCGGCCACACCATCTCGCATTACCGAATTCTCAGCCGGCTCGGCAGCGGCGGCATGGGTGTCGTTTACGAAGCCCTGGACCTCACTCTGGGCCGCCGCGTAGCCTTGAAGTTTCTCCCGGCGGAAGTCGCCAGCGAGGCCGCAGCCCTTGACCGCTTACTGCTCGAGGCCCGCGCCGCCTGTGCGCTGAATCACCCCAACATTTGCACGATCTACGCGGTCGAAAACGCCGAAGGCCAGACCTTTATCGCAATGGAGTTGCTGCAGGGCCAGAGCCTCGAGGTCCGTCTGCAAGCCGGCCCAGTGCCCGTCAATCAACTCCTCGACATCAGCATTCAGCTCTCGGATGCGCTGGATGCCGCCCATGCGCAGGGCATCGTTCACCGCGATATCAAGCCAGCCAACATTTATCTCACGCAGCGGGGTCAACTGAAGGTGCTCGACTTTGGCCTCGCCAAGCTGACGCGCGACGCGCACCTCGCCACGGACGCAACCCAGACCGGGCCGGGCCCTGTTCACCTCACGAGCCCGGGTAGCACCGTTGGCACCATCGCATACATGTCGCCGGAGCAGGCACGCGGCGAAGACCTGGATCCGCGCTCAGATCTGTTTTCGTTCGGAGGCGTCATTTACCAGATGGCCAGCGGCAGGGTCCCCTTCTCGGGCAACACGTCAGCGGTGATTTTCAATGCGATTCTCGAGAAAGAACCTGTTCCAGTGGTGGAACTGAATCCACAGCTTCCCGCCAGGCTGCAGGAGATCGTTCACCGAGCACTGGAGAAAGATCGGGACTTGCGCTACCAGTCTGCTGCCGACCTGCGGGGCGATCTTAAGCGCCTGAAGCGCGACATTGAATCGAGCCGCAAGCTCGATGCCGCCGGGTTTTCGCCCATGGCGGTCCCATCGGCGCTCCCTCGAGATTCCTCCAGTTCACGGTCTGCAACACCACCATCGGTGAGTTCGCGAACGCTGGCGGCTGCAGCACAGAACAACGTCAGTTCCGGTGCCACCGCCCTGCTTGCGTTCTTCTTCCTGGCTGCCGCTGCCTACGGTGTTTATGCATTGCTCAATCGCAAAGCAGTGGCGGCCTTCCAGAACCTATCGATGATGAAGCAGACCCAAACCGGCAAGGCCACGCGGGTCGCGATCTCGCCGGATGGAAAATATATCCTCAATGTGGTTGCGGGAGGCGGCCAGGAAAGTCTTTGGCTCCGGAACCTCCCCACCAACAGCAATGCGCAAGTCATTCCGGCGGCGCCCGTGCACTACACGGGGCTGCGTTTTTCACCCGATAGCAACTATCTCTTCTTTGTTCGCAGCGAACCCGCCAGCCAGGAGCTGGAGTTTCTCTATCGTGCACCTTTGCTCGGTGGTTCGCCCGAGAAACTCGTTACCGACATCGACTCGAATATCACGTTCTCGCCCGACGGCCACCAATTCGCCTACTTCCGCGACAACGCTCCCGAGCCTGGCAAGTTCCAGCTGCTCATTCATACGCTCGGGTCGGGGGAGGATCGCGTCCTTGCGTCCGGGCCCGTGAGCACGAACCTGTTCTTTCCGGCATGGTCGCCCGACGGGACCAAAATCGCCTGTGTGATTCTGCAACCGACCAATGCCATCACCGGACTGGTCACGATCGAGGTCGCAACCGGTAAGCAGCAGCTGTTCTACAGCGCCAGCACCGGCATATTGGGCAATACCGCCTGGCTGCCTGACGGAAAGAGTCTGTTTGCCCTGGTCCGCGATCAGGACTCGAACTTCACACGCAATCAGATTCTTCTGGTTTCATTTCCCGACGGAAAATCGCGCCTCATCACGCGGGACATCAATGACTACTCCGATTTGAGCCTCTCGGCCGACGGCCACACCGTGGCGACGGTCTTGAACGAGACGCATTGGAATATCTACGCCCTGGCCTCGGCTGGATCCGGGGAGAGTTCTGGGCAGCAGTTGACTAGCGGCGCGCCAGTAGAGTCGTTTGCCTGGACTCCGAAAGGGCAAATGGTCTTCGCGCAGGAACTCGCCCTGTTTTCGCTCGATCCAGCAAGCGCGGCCAGAACCACCATCAATCTGGTCGGCGGCGGGCTTGCGACTCAGCCGTCGGCCTGTGCAGATGGAAAGTACCTGGTATTTGCGCTGGCCGGGCACGCCGGCGCCAAGAGTCAGAATATCTGGCGGATGCAGTCCGACAACGGAGAGCTGAGGGCCCTCACCCATGGCAAGCTGGAGCAGTTCCCGGTGTGCTCTCCTGATGGACAATGGGTGTATTACGGCGACACCAGCAACGGTGGAACGCTATCCAAGGTCCCGATCGACGGGGGCGGATCTGATCAAAGGATCACCGATGTTCCCGTGGTCGGCGACTTTGCGATCTCTCCTGACGGCAAGACAGCGGCGTTCGCCACGGTTGATCATCTCGGCGGACACGAGGAGAAGCTGGCCCTGATCGACGCCACCTCGGGCTCAACCCTAAAGCAGCTGGGGTTCCAGCGTTCGCGGAGCGGTCCCATCCGCTATGCACCCGAAGGGAACGCGGTCATCTATCCCGTTCGCGACGGCGACATCGCCAACCTCTGGCGTCAACCGCTGGATGGTTCTCCCGGAAAGCAAGTCACTCACTTTACTTCCGAGCTGATAGGCGACAGCTTTGGCTGGTCCTTCGACAAGACGAAGCTCGGGATCATTCGGGGCCACGTGGATAGCGATGTCGTGCTCATTCGCGACTCTCAACCGTAAGGCTCTCAAGCGCAACCCAAAGACTCGATTCAGAACCGGCTGGACCAGAGGTCTCAGGCGCCACCTGCCATGACCCCCGTCCCACGAGGAGCATCGTGTGGACCGGTTGCAGGCTCCAGAGTGACAGCGAAGGTTTTTGCCTCAACGCCCGCAGGCAGGCCTGCGGGATTTACCACAGTCGCGTTGCCCTTGGCATCGGGCCGGAATAGACCCGCGGCGATGGGCGCTCCATTGCGTGGGATGAGCCACAATTCGTAGATCTTGTCTGGCGGCAAGGGGGCGAGGTTATTCGCGACGAACACCAATCCGCTCTTCTCCCTCAGGTAGAAGGCCTTCCCTTGAGGCGTGAGCGCAGTCTTTCCGGCAACCAGAACCACCTTCTGTGCGTCCGGGCTGGTGATCGCGTCGATCGCTCGCTGGGCGCTGGCCAATTCTATGGTCTGCTGACCGAGCACCGATCCGAGCGAGCCCAGGGCCTGCTGCAGAGCGGTATTCGCTCGTCTGACCTGCACGACGACCAGGAACATCGCCACCGCGGTAGCCCACCCGAATATCGCCCACCAGTTGAATCGCCGCACGCGCGTCGACGCCACGGTTGGCAGGCGAGGCTCCTGGGCGATCGCATCCAGCAACCTTTGCCGGGATCGCTGTGGAGGCTTCGGCCCCACCGTCGACACTGCCAGCAGCGCCATATCCCCGCGCAGCGCTGCCAACTCCTGGCGGCAGCCCGAACAGGCTTCCAGGTGCTTCTCGAGGGTGGACCGGGCTTCGCCCTCCAGGCTTCCGAGGGCGTACAGCGTCAGATCCTCGCCGAATTGATCGTGACCGCTCATTTATGAAACGCCTTGCGCAGTGCCATCAGCCCGGCCCGAATCCTGGTCTTGATCGTTCCCAGTGGCTCGCCTGTTTTGGCCGCGATCTCTGTGTGCGTGAGCCCTTCGAAGTAGGCCATCCCCAGCGCGGCGCGCTGGGGGGCGGGCATGGTTGCCAGCAGTTCGCGCACCTTTTCTGCCAACCGTGACCGATCCGCCTCACCTGCCATGTCCGGTTCAACCGAGATCACAACATCCTCGAGATCGTTCTCAGGCCGCCGCTTCCGCAGTGCATCAATTGCCCGGTTGCGGGCAATGATCGCCAGCCACGCACCCAGGCTTCCGCGGGTTGAATCAAACGCTCCCGGATTTCTCCACAATTGCATGAACACGTCCTGCAGCGCGTCCTCTGCAGCGCCTGTGTCTCCCAGCACGCGCAACGCCACCGAGTACACCAGAGAAGAATAGCGATCGTACAACGCTGCCATCGCGCTCTGGTCGCCTGAGCGAATCGCTGAAACCAGCCCGGCATCGGGCGAACCTGCTTTTAGATCAGTGCTCGACAAGCGTATTTCGCTTCCTCTCTGGAGTACGGTCCTTCAAAACAACTGGATTGACCGACCCAGTCCTTCTTCCGCAGCCCGACCCCTCAACCTCCGCCGAACCAGCAGTTCAAAGGTGCTCTTCACGGACCGGACTATCGCCGCCCACCATAACAGCACGGTTGCTTGGCCGACAAGCCACCAAAACAAAGCCGGGGGGCGTAATGGAACACGCACCCCGGCCGATACTACGACCACAGATTCGTTTAGCGCTCGCCTCCTCCGGCGAACAAATCCGACATTACGTTCACGTTCTGATCGCAGGCGTGATTCAGACAGGGCAGACGGAACCCTGACTCCAGGGACTTCAGCAGGGAGAAGTGGGTGTAGAACGTCCCGCTGGTCGCCCCATGGACGCCGTAGTTGGTATCCACGGTCAGCAGCACCTGGTTGATGTTGGGCGCCGTGCTGTAGTCGTTCTCATCCCACAGCAATACGATCGCGTTGTGTCCTTCACGCCAGGCCGGAGATTTGTGGATCGCCGTGACCAAGCGTTGCACCGTCACGTCGCCGAGGTAGATCAGCGCCGGGTTCAATCCCGCCTTCGAACCGTCGCTGACCGGATCAAAATTGCAAAATGCTCCCGCGTTGCCGCGTCCATGCTGATCGTTGCACTGATTCGGCGCGATGAACGACAGGGAAGGCAGGTGCCCGGAGGCGAGGTCGGTGTACAGTGCTTCAAAGCCCACGGTGTTCTTCAGGCTGTTGTGCGGATTCTTGCCTTCCTGCACACTCTGAAAATAGACGAACGGGTTGTGCTTGGCCGCATACAAGTTTACGAGATTCGCCGATGTCAGCGGAGGATTCAGGACGGGCGTGATCGCGCTGAAGTCTGTCAGATTGCTGAAGAAGCCGTCAGAATTGTTCACTCGATCGGCGCCGGTGATGGGTAGGTTCTCCTGGTAGCTCTTCCAGCTGTGTCCGGCTGCAACCAGTTGGTCCCCGATCGACTTCCCATCGATTCCACTGGCGGCCGGGATGGACTGCACTCCATCGATGTTGTTCTCTCCAGGCGTTCCTTGTACTTCGTTGGTCGTATCCACGGCTGGCGTCGCCGCGTCGGTGCCGCTTCCTGCGATCGGGCAAATCGGCGGGCTCGCCGGATTGTCGGTGTCGGCGACCCCGGAAGCAAGGTTGGTCGTGCACGACGTGCTGTGCCAGTCCGAATTGTTATCGCTCAGCACTCCAAAGTTCGATCCGCCCACCACTTCCAGGTAGTTGGTCAAGCTGGGATGTGCGATTGCAAAGTAATGGGTCGCCGCGTTGGCGGCCTGCGCGTACTTGTTGATGAACGGGGCGTTCGGGTTGTTCACAATCTGGCTGTAGCCATGGTTCTCCATCATGATAACGAAGACGTGGTCCAGTTGCGGAACGCCTTTCGGCACGGAGCCTTCTCCGGCAAACATCGTGCTCCCAAGCATCGTCATCACCAGACCCAGAGTTGCGGCCTTCTTTTTCATAGTCAGTCACCTTTCTTTTCGGGTGAAGAAGAGTGTCGGCTGGCCTCAAGCTCGCCGGGCGCTAGCTCGACCCCAGTCACCCTAGAGCAGGCTTGTTACGGCTCCATTACAGCTCAGTTAAGATTTGGTGAATCGCGCTGGCTGGCGCTGGAGATCATTGCCGGCAGAAGCGGCCTCCGGCTTCGGTTTTCCGCGAACCAGAGCCGCGACCCGGGGCGCGTTGCAAGACAGCAAGCACGGGTGGAGGGGTTTGTCATTTGACAAGCCCATGCGCTCCCAGCGTAGAATTTTCGAGAAAAGATTCTTCCGAAACTCTAGAGGAGAACTAAAGTGTCCCTTCGCATCAACGACACCGCCCCCGATTTCACTGCCGAAACCACGCAAGGCACGGTCCACTTTCACGAATGGATCGGAGACGGCTGGGCCATCCTGTTTTCGCATCCCAAGGACTTCACGCCGGTCTGCACCACCGAACTCGGCTACATGGCTGGCCTGCAGCCGGAATTTGCAAGGCGCAACTGCAAGATCATCGGTCTGTCGGTCGACCCGGTCACCAATCACGGCAAATGGGCCGCCGACATTGAGGAGACCCAGGGTCACAAAGTGAATTACCCGATGATCGGAGATCCCAAGCTGGAAGTTGCGAAGCTCTATGACATGCTGCCCGCAGGGGCTGGGGACAGTTGTGAAGGTCGCACTCCGGCCGACAATGCGACCGTTCGCACCGTCTTCGTCGTGGGTCCCGACAAGAAGATAAAGCTGACGCTCAGCTATCCCATGAGCACGGGGCGCAACTTCGACGAGGTGCTCCGGGTCCTCGATTCCATTCAATTGACCAGTCGGCACAAGGTAGCCACCCCGGTGAACTGGAAGCCGGGAGATGATGTCATCATCACCACCGCTGTTTCCAATGAGGAGGCGCAACAAAAGTATCCCGGTTTCAAGACTCTCAAACCATACCTGCGTGTGGTTGCGCAGCCGAAGTAGGCACCGGGAATCGATACGCAGGGCTAGATCCACGACAAAAAGAGAAAGCCGCGATCGAAGTCGCGGCTCTTCCTCGGTCAAACCTTCGGTCAACCTTTGGTCGGCGCAGATTCATCTGCGGGCGAAAGCGTTTAGTGCCTTCCCCCTCCGCCATGGCCGCCGTGACCACCACTGCGTCCGCCACCGCCGGGTCCCCCCCGGCCTCCGCGACCGCCCCGACGACGTCCCCCGCCTCCGGCGCCACCGCCACCGCCCCCGCGCGGACCGCGATCTCTGGGCCGATCGGTATCGGGTCCCACCGTTACCCCCTGGGGAGCGTCGTCCCGGTTGAAGTTTGGTTCCTCGTTGACGTCATCTGCGAAATCACCTCCGCCTTCGATCGTCATGGAAGCTGCCGGCGCGGATGCTTCGGGAGGAGCCTCGCCGCCTCCCATCTTTGCGCGTTGCTCCTTCAGGATCGCCTTGCGCGAAAGCCGGATGCGGTTGCCTTCGACCGCGAGGACCTTCACCAGCACCTGGTCGCCTTCTTTCAACTCGTCGCGGATGTCCTTGATCCGGTGCTCAGCGACTTCGCTGATGTGCAGCAAGCCGTCGGTTCCGGGGATAATCTCGACGAACGCCCCGAAGTCAGCAAGCCGCGATACGGTTCCAAGGTAGGTCTTGCCTATCTCCGCTGTCGCCGTCAGGTCGCCGATGATCTGGAGAGCCTTGGCCGCTGAAGCCTCGTCGTTCGATGACACGTTAACCTTGCCCGAATCTTCCACGTCGATCTTGACGCCCGTCTGATCGATGATGCTCCGAATCATCTTTCCGCCGGGTCCGATCAGGTCGCGGATCTTGTCCACGGGAATCTGGAGCGTGTAGAAGCGCGGCGCAAACGAGGAAACCTTCTCGCGATGAGTCGAGAGCACGTCTTCCATCTTTCCGAGGATGTGCAGCCGTCCGCGCTGTGCCTGTGCAAGCGCCTCGCGCATAATTTGCGGAGTGATCCCGGCAACCTTGATGTCCATCTGCAGTGCCGTGATCCCATCCTTGGTTCCAGCCACCTTGAAGTCCATGTCGCCGTAGTGGTCCTCCGCGCCCGCGATGTCGCTCAGGATGGCGTACTTCTCACCCTCCTTCACCAGTCCCATCGCGACACCGGCAACCGGGGCCTTCAGAGGAACGCCCGCGTCCATCAGCGATAGCGCCGCGCCACAGACGGTCGCCATCGAGGACGAGCCATTGGATTCGAGGATGTCAGACACCACGCGCATCGCGTAGGGCCACGTCTCTTCTGACGGCAGCACCGCCGAAACTGCCCGCTCTGCCAGTGCGCCGTGCCCGACTTCGCGCCGACCGGCACCACGCAGGAACTGGACTTCGCCCACAGAGAACGGGGGGAAGTTGTAGTGAAGCATGAAGCGTTTCTTGGCTTCGCCTTCGAACGCTTCCAGGCGCTGCTTGTCGTCGCTGGTGCCGAGGGTGGTCGTGACCAGGGCCTGGGTTTCGCCGCGGGTGAAGATCGCACTGCCGTGGGTGCGAGGCAGTACGCCAACTTCGATCCAGATGTCACGGATTTCGTCGAAAGCGCGGGCATCGGGACGTCGTTTTTGCTCGATCACCTGCTCGCGGAAGATCCGCTCGCGCAGGACTTCGTAGTACTCCTTGAGCTTCTTCTTTGCATCTTCGGCGTTGTCGTCATCGGGAATCGCCGCTTCCAGTTCCTTGCGGATGTCTTTCACCAGGGTGTAGCTCTCGGCCTTGGGATGCTTCTTCGTGTCGAGCGCATCGATCAAGCGCTCGCCGACCTTGGCTTTCAGGGCGTCGTAATGTTTCTGATCGAACTCGGGAGGAGTGACCTTCCGCTTTGGTTTCCCGACCTGGTCGCGCAATTGGTTAATGGCCGCGCAGATCTTCTTGATTTCGCCATGAGCGTACTCGATGGCGTCGACGACGATTTCTTCCTTTACTTCTTTGGCGCCGGACTCGATCATGACGATCGCGTCGGCGCTGCCAACCACCATAATGTTCAACTGGCTGTCACGCATCTCACTGTAGGTGGGGTTGGTAATGAACTTGCCTTCGACATAGCCCACGCGCACCGCCCCGATCGGTCCAAGGAACGGAATGTCTGAAAGGGTCAGAGCGACGCTTGCGGCGTTGATGGCGGAAACGTCCGGATCATTCTCGGTGTCGGCGGAGAGAACGAAGGCGATGACCTGGGTTTCGCACTTAAACCCTTCCGCGAACAGCGGGCGAACCGGGCGATCGATCATCCGGCTGGTGAGGATTTCGCGCTCACTGGGGCGGCCTTCGCGCTTGATGAACCCGCCGGGGATCCGTCCGCCCGCGTAGGTGTACTCGCGGTAGTCGACCGTGAGCGGGAAGAAGTCGATGCCCTCGCGCGGGTCCGCGTTGGATACGGCCGTGGCGAGCACGACATTGTCACCGATCCGCACGACGGCGGAGCCATGGGCTTGTTTGGCAATCTTGCCGGTTTCAATTTTGAGGTTTTTGCCGCCGGAGAGTTCTACGCTAATTTCGGTTGCTTCTGGTTTCATGATTCATCCTTGTGGGCAGGAGGGACACCGCGCGCCACCGGGAGTTGCGCGCAGGGGTAAGCAGATGCCAGTGAATTGTCGATGTAAGCTGGGAATCGCAATTTCCAAAGATTCCTTGAGATCGCCCAGCGGCCACACGGCGGCGGGACGAAGGCGAGGGGACCTCGGATACAACTACGGTGCCGAGGCCTTCAGCATGCAAAACTACTTGCGGATGCCGAGTTTCTGGATGACGCCCTTGTAACGCTCGGAATCGTACTGCTTCAGGTAGTCAAGCAAGCGGCGACGCTTACTGACGAGCATGAGCAGGCCGCGGCGCGAGCCGTGGTCCTTTTTGTGCGTCTTGAAGTGCTCCGTCAGTTGACCGATGCGCTCGCTTAACAGCGCGATCTGAACTTCCGGGCTACCGGTATCGGTAGCGTGCGTCGCATACGTATCAATGAGGGATTTTTTTTGCTCTCTGGCTAGCACTAACCTGGTGCACTCCTGTCTTCTGAGTTTCTTTTTTCCCTTGTAACGTTCTCAAGAGTAACACGTTAGCAGAATACGTGTAAAGCTAGGCCGGGACCGTCGGTTTTTGGTTCTGACCTCATCCCTGTGCGGGCCGACCCGCGGTCCAAGCCAAGGCCCTCGAACACACCTGATGGAGAGCTGCCAGGCTCGCTGGCAGCAGCGGGTCAGGCTCGTTGGTAATTTGCCGCCCCTTGTAGGGGCCTTTAGGCTCAAGCCTGACCAGGGACACAAAAAGGGGGTCCGAATGGCGAAGAAAACGATGAGGCATATCGGAGGTTGGATTCTCTTGGCGAGCTTGGCACTGGGTGGTGTGGCGCGCGCAGACAAGCACGGTAAGCGCGACCGGGACGACGATGACGATCGAGACCGACACTACTACAGCGATCACGATCGCGACTACATGCGGGGGTGGTACCACGACCACGATCGTGACGATCGCCTGCCCCCCGGACTCGCCAAGCGCGAGCAACTGCCTCCGGGGCTAGAGCGACAGCTGCGGGTGCGAGGAACTCTTCCGCCGGGATTACGCAAGCACATGGTGCCCTGCCCGGAAGAGATGGAACGGCACTTGCCGCCTCCGCCACCGGGATGTGCACACGTGCTTCTTGGAGGACACGTTGTGCTGGTCAACCGCAGTTCCTATGTGGTGCTCGATATTTTCCATTTCGAACGCTGAACGGGCTTGCCGAGCATTGAGCGGCGAGTGATTGAGCTTCGCACTCGGTCCCGCTGCGGGACACCGTCCTTGGTAGTCGTCCAGGTCAATCAGGCGGCGACCGGCCGGGTGCTCGGTGCGGCCAGGACTTTTAGAAACGCGCCGAGCCATGCCGGATGGGCGGGCCATGCCGGAGCCGTGACCAGGTTGCCATCGACGCAGGCCTGATCCATCGGCAGATCCACGTACGTGCCACCGGCGGCAGCGACGTCGGGAGAGACCGCGGGGTAGCAACTGCAACGGCGTCCGTCGAGAACGCGGGCGGCGGCCAGGAGCTGAGCCGCGTGGCAGATCGCGGCAATAGGTTTATGGGTTTCGGCAAAGTGGCGGACGATCTCGAGCACGCGCGGGTTCAGGCGCAGGTATTCGGGCGCGCGGCCTCCGGGGATCACCAGCGCGTCATAAGATTCGGGTTTGAGGTCGGCGAAGGTGGCGTTGAGCATAAAGTTGTGGCCGCGTTTTTCTGAATACGTCTGGTCACCTTCAAAGTCGTGTATCGCGGTGCGGACGAATTCTCCCGCTTTTTTGTTCGGGCAAACGGCGTCGACGGTGTGTTCGACGACCTGCAGGGCCTGGAATGGAACCATGACTTCGTAGTCTTCGACGTAGTCGCCAACGAGCATGAGAATTCTGGATTGGGACATGAGGGCCTCCATCCGCATATTGTCGCAGACACGGGGGAGGCGGTCCTAACCTGAGGGCGGCCTCCAAAGACGGCGGACCGACGGGGCCAGATCAGCGAGCGTCGAAGAACCGCTTTATCAACGGCCAATACCTGTGCACGATCGACTCGGTCCGGAGGTGTCCGCCTCTGGACAGCAGTCTCAGTTGCGCACCGGTTCGGCGCGCGAAGCGATCGACCGAAGGCCAGGGGACATAAGGATCATCCTTTGCGTGGAACATCAGGATCTTCAGGGGATTGATCTCGTCGATGTGATGGGCCGGATTGTAGAACGTTCCGGTGCGGAGCTTGTTCCAGTTCCTGGCTGAGAGTCGATAGCCCTGGCCAAAGGCCTCCCGGATGTAGGCGACGTAGCTCGGGTTGGACGTTTCGGCCTTTTCGCTGGCCGACAGAATCGACCAGTCGACGATTGGACAATTGGCGATCACTCTCCGCACGCGTGGGTCGAGAGAGGATAGGATGGCTGCCGGTCCACCGAAGCTCCCACCGATGACGAAGATCTCGTCCGGGCGTAGGGAGAATTTCTGCCCGAAGGCAGAGTCTGTCATTCCCTTGGGCAATTCATCGATCACATCCAGGATGTCGAGATGGGGGGATTTCTCAAGAAAATTTCCGCCGCTTTCCCACGCCCCGCGGTACCGGGGATAGATCACCCAATAGCCCTTTTGCGACAAAAACGCCGCCAAGGGCTGCTTGCGTGGCATCGACGGCATGCCGTCGCACAGGAGGATGACTCTCTGCTTCCTGTGAGGCCGCGCCGGAGGCAGAAACTCGGCGACAATCTCCTGCTTGAATCGCGTCCGGAACATGCGGGTATGGTAGCAAAGCGAAGAAGACCACCAGCCCGGCTCGATTATGTCCCGTCGTCAGAGCTGTTTCCAAACCGGGCTGCGGGCCGTCTTCGTTTGCGGCACCGAGACCCGGGGGACTCAGGAAACCACTGGCCGCAGCAAGGACGCGGCGATATCGTTATGATGGAGGGGGACGGTACACGGTGCGTTGTCCACATTGCGGCAAAGAGAATCCGGGAATTCACCGCTTTTGCGGAATGTGCGGGAAGGCGCTGGAGGAGGAAACTCCTTTTGGAGAACCAGCGACGGATGCTCCCCCGGAGGAGACGCGCGCTCCTGCAGTGCTGCAACCTGCGCGGCCAGTCGCACCGGAGCCCCCGGCTCCCGCTCCGGCCTATACGGGAGGCCTCTTTAATCTCGGCGCATCCGGCGACACGCCGTCGCGCAATCTGGACTATTTGCTGGAAGATGATGAGCCGCGCTCGGGCAAGGGCCTGCTTTTGCTCGCTGTCGTTGCGGTCGCGTTAGTCGTGGGACTGGGGTGGCTCCGGTTTCGGCATAGCGGTATCCCGGGGCTCAGATCGTGGGGAGCGCATACGGCACCCGCCGGGCAGAACGAGGGGGGGCCGGCATCACCGGTTCCGCCTTCAGCCAACAGTGAGCCGAACCCTCCTTCGACATCGCGGTCGCCTTCGACGCCGGAAGGAAACGGTGCAGATCTGGGGAATCCGGCTCCGGCAACCGGTCCAGTGACGCCTTCCCCGGCGAACAGCGCGCCGGTACCGGGGAGCAGCGGTCCAGCGGCAAGCGGACCAGTTACGCCTACACCAGCTACGCCCACACCGGCTACGCCTACACCTACACCAGCTACGACCGCTCCCGGAACGAATGTGGCGCCCGCCACAGTTCCATCGTCGGGGTCGCCGGAATCGGGTGAAGGGGCGAGTGGGGCTGGAGACGCGAAGGGTCAAAGTCCGCAAGCCCCGGGTGTGGATCACGACGCGGCGCAGAGTGCGGTAAAAGATCGGGCGGCCGCTCCGGCAGAGCCCCCCGCCGAGGATTTGTCCGCACCGGCTGTCGTGAAACCGACGAAAAAGGTTGCGAAGCCAGTTCCAGGCAAGCCTGAAGATAGGGTGACGCTGGGAGAGAAGTATTTGTACGGAAGGGGTGTGCCGCAGAGTTGCGACAAGGGATTGAGCTACGTTAAGCCGGCCGCGGAAAAGTCCAATGCCAAGGCGATGATCACCATGGGCGCGTTGTATGCGACGGGCCACTGCCTGTCGCGCGATCTCCCGACCGCGTATCGATACTTCGCGCTGGCGCTGCGGCAGGATCCGGAGAACGGCGCGCTCAAGCAGAATGCCGAGATGGTGTGGGGACAAATGACACCGTCGGAGCGGCAGTTGGCGATCCGGATGACACAGTGAACCGTCAGGTCCGGTGGCAACCCGTGCAGCGCGCAGGCGGTGGGGAAGGTCTCAGCCTGCCTTCCTCAGATCAGCCGCGTGCGGGCCGTAACAAGCCGGACAGGCGCCGGCCCCGACGAACATGATGGCCGCGTCGTATTCAGTACTGTAGCTTTCGGGTTGACCCTCCTGCCATCGCCAGTCACAAAAAACGCACTGGTAAACGAGGGGGAGGACGTTCGTTTCGTTTGCCATACTGCGTTTGATGACAGATTGCAGCGGGAGCAGAAGTTACCGAAGTACACCACCCTGCCTTGTCCTTTTTACAAGCGAGGATGGGCGCCACGCCGACCGAGGAGAGGCTGTCGGAATCTGCCCTTTCGCCCCCGCTTCGACTACCATCAAGGGGGCCTGCACCATTTCAGTGGCGCCGGCGGTGCGCTTCATCGCGGGTTGGCAGGATGTGCGAATCTGCTGCCGGCGGAATGCAGTAGCATACCCGGTGCAGCGCGAACCGGGAAATCAATGAAAATCGCGGTGTGGGACCGGACATGAACTGGACCGTCGAAAGAAAATATCCGCGAGTAAGGGTGGCAGTGCCGGTGGAGGCCAGGCACCCGATGGAAAATTTTCCGCGGCGCGGGCAGACGGCCAACGTCAGCGAAGGGGGCTGCTACATCGAGATGATCCAGACGCTGGAGCCTCCGATGGGTGTGGAAGTGGTGCTCTGGCTCGGGAACGAGAAAATCCGGGCGCGCGCAGAGGTGGTCAGCCGGCACGCGCACTTGGGCAACGGAATCCGGTTTGTGAGGCTCGCCGAAGCAGACAAGCAAAAGTTACGGGACTTCCTGGACACCGCGCAGAAAACACGGGGCCTGCCGTTTCGCAAGGCAGCGGACTAAGCGGTCAGGCGATTCCTCTTTGAGGGAATCGAATTCCCGACACACCGATTCTTCCCACCGACGCCAGGCTCAGGCCGGCAGCCCGCGTTTGACAGTCAGGTTCTGGTGGCTGGCGCCGCCGCCTTCCTGGGAAACAATTCTCCGATGCGGCGGATTTCCCCGCCCACACCTTTCAGTTTCTCCTCGATGTTTTCGTAGCCGCGGTCAATGTGATAGACGCGGTCGATGATGGTTTCGCCGTCGGCCACGAGCGCGGCGAGCACCAGGGAGGCAGAAGCGCGGAGGTCGGAAGCCAGGACGGCGGCGGCACTGAGGGGTGCTTTACCGCGGACGATGGCGCGCCGTCCTTCGATCTTGATGTTTGCACCCATGCGAACCAGTTCCTGCGCATGCATGAAGCGGTTTTCGAAAATGTTCTCCGTCACGATGGAGGTGCCTTCGGCCTGCGTGGCCAGGGCCATGTACTGCGCCTGCATGTCCGTCGGGAAGCCGGGGTACTCTTCGGTATTGATGTCGGCCGCCTGGTGCGGGGTGTCGCCCATGACGCGGATGGCATCGGCGGTTTGGCTGGTCTTGACGCCCACTTCCTGGAGCTTTCCGAGCAGCGAAGTGAGATGAACTGGATTGCATCCGGACACTTTGAGATCGCCCCCGGTGAGGGCGCCGGCGATGAGGAAGGTCCCGGCCTCGATGCGGTCGGGGATGATGCGGTGTTTGGCGCCGTGGAGCTTGCTGACACCCTTCACGCGAATCGTCGAGGTACCAGCGCCTTCTATTTTGGCGCCCATCTTGTTCAGCAGGTCGGCGAGGTCAGCGACTTCGGGTTCGCGGGCGCAGTTCTGCATGATGGTTTCGCCGTCTGCGAGCGTCGCGGCCATCAGCAAGTCTTCGGTGCCGGTGACCGTAATTCTGTCAAAGATAATCTCTGCACCCTGGAGGCGGCCGGTGGTGGCTTCTACGTAGCCGTGTTCCTGGGTGATCTTTGCGCCCAGGCGCTCGAGTCCCTTGATGTGAAGGTCGATGGGGCGGGCACCGATGGCACAGCCTCCGGGGAGGGAGACCCGGGCGTGCCCACAGCGGGCGACCAGCGGTCCGAGAACGAGCGTGGAGGCGCGCATGGTTTTGACAAGTTCGTAAGAGGCTTCGGGAGCGGCCAGCTTGCGGCACTGGATCGTGGTGCGGTGCTGCGCCCGGCCGTAGCCGAGCTCGACTTCGGCGCCCATGGCTGCCAGGAGCCTGCGCGTGGTCTCAATGTCGCGAACTTGCGGGATGTTCTCGAGGGTAACCTGATCCTCAGTGAGCAAGGCCGCAGCCATACAGGGAAGTGCGGCGTTCTTTGCACCGCTGATGCGGACGGTGCCACGGAGCGGGGAACCGCCGCGAATTACGAGTTTGTCCATGGTTGCAGATGGTCCTGTCGACCGATGATCATGCTTGATCCCGAAAAAGTTGTTGACCCCGAAGACCGCACAGAAGATCCCCGCAGCACTCGAGACGGGTGCCGCGATGGTGGACGCGCTTCCAGTCGGCGATCGTGATTTTGTTTCATTCTAGCCGGCGTTGGGGGCGTTTGCTGTCCCGGGCGCAGCTAGCGTTTACTCCTTTGGGCCAACATCACTGCTTTTCGGACATGTCCAGCGGTGGTCTTGAGCGCACGGCTGGCTTGGCTGCGCGTAACACCGGCTTTCCGCATGACGAGTGCGATCGGGACGTCGTTGCCGGCGGCCTTCAAGGCCTCGCGTGCGCTTTCGCGATCAAGATCCGCTGCCCACTGCAGGATCGTCACGCCGCGCTCGGACAGCTTCTGGTTTTTCAAGCGAAGGTTGACCATGAGGTTGCCGTAAACGTAGCCGAGCCGTGTCATGGCACCGGTGGTTAACATATTGAGGACCATTTTCTGGGCCGTGCCGGCTTTCATGCGGCTCGACCCGGTGAGGACCTCGGGTCCGACATCGGCAACGATGGCGAAATGGGCGGCCCTTTCGAGCGGAGAGTTCTGATTGCAGGCCAGGGCGATGGTTTGCGCTCCGCGGCTCCGGGCGTATTCGATGGCGGCAACGGTGAAAGGTGTGCGACCGCTGGCGGCGATGCCAATCACCACGTCGCGCGTGCCGGGCTTGCGTTTGGCCATTTCACGACGGCCTTGCTCGCGAGAATCTTCGCTGGCCTCAGCCTCAGCCCCGAGCGCTTTGGGGCCGCCGGCGATGATGTATTGGACTCGGTCGGGGTTGGTGTTAAAAGTAGGCGGGATCTCGGCTGCGTCGAGAGCGCCAATGCGTCCACTGGTGCCGGTGCCGACGTAAAGAAGGCGTCCGCCTTTGCGGAGCTGCGCGGCGATGAGGTCGATCGCGCGGCCGATTTCGGGGATGGCTTTGCGGACGGCGAGGGCGACCTTGGAGTCTTCGGCGTTGATGATGCGAGCGATTTCAGTTCCAGATTTGAGGTCCAGATCGCTTGAGCCCGGATTGGGGCGTTCGGTGGTGAGGTCCTGCATGGAGCGGGGTCGGATGGCCATCATTGGATGTCGAGGGCTTCGACGATTGCGTCATAGAATCGTGGCCGCACTCGCTGAATGGCCCGATTCGTACAGTCGGGCCAGGTGCGATTGGTAAGCAGCGTGACGGAGAGGGCGCGCTCGGGATCGATCCAGAGCGAGGTGCCCGTGTACCCAAGATGGCCGTACGACGTCGGGGAGAAGTATTGTCCGGACTGCGAAGGCGACGAGGGCGTGTCCCAGCCCAGTGTCCTCGAGCTACCCGCTGGAGCGGATTCCCGTCTCCTAAACAGGGAGATAGTCTCGGGGCGCAGGATGGGCTGGCCACCCTGCAGCAATACGTGCGCGAAGCTGGCAATGTTGTGCGCGTTGGCGAACAGTCCAGCGTGCCCCGCAACCCCACCCAGGACGCTTGCGTTTTCGTCCTGGACTTCTCCCTGGATCAAGCGGTGGCGGAAAGTCCGATCGTCGGCGGTCGGCGGGATCAAGCGGTGGAGTTCGGGAGCGGGATTGAACGTCGTGTGAAGAAGGCCGAGAGGGCCAAAGATTTCCCGCTGGCAGAAACGGTCGAGTGGTTCGTCGGCAACTCGCTCGAGAGCGACCCCAAGAAGGATGAACCCGATGTCACTGTATTCGGAGCGTGCGGCGGGATGGTTGGCGAGCGGCGTGGAGTAAGCGGCTTCGAGCAGTTGCTCCCGAGTGTGCGCCCGTAAGAACAGCTTTTCGTAGGCGGGCAGGCCGGAGCAATGGGCGAGCAGCATGCGTAGGCTGACTTCGTTGCGGCGCGGGTCCTGTCCCGCGAATTCGCCGACGATCGAGCTCAAACGTGTGTCGAGATCAAGCAGGCCACGCTGGTAGAGGATCATCGCCATGGAGGTGGTGGCGACGACCTTGGTCAGGGATGCGAGGTCGAAGAGCGTATCGGGCGTAGTCTCAGGTGAGGCGGGATCGTAGACAAAACGTCCGAAGCTGCGCCGGGCCACCAGCTTGCCTTGGTGGGTCACCGCGACGGAGGCCGCAGGGAACGAGCGGGCCGCAACTGCGTCTTCGAGAATGCGGAACGCGCCCGCAAAGCGGTGATTCTGGTCGTCGTGGGCAGCGACGGGAGAGTATGCGGGATGGGAAACGGCACGAATCGGAGGCAGCCTTCCGCAGCCAGGATGACTGGCGCTGTCCGGTTTATAGCAAATCGTGCAAGGACGGTAAAGAAAAGGGACAGTGGCAGGGATGGCACCTTCGGGTCCCTGTGTGATTGAGAGGAGCGCATAGGCTTGTGTAAAGTCGGGGTATCCACGTTCGACAATCGAAGATCGGCGGTGCGGGTGATCCTACGAGCAAAATGCGGGCACGTTTTCGCCTCGGGGCTGACGACGTTTGTGGCGGTTTTTTCCGGGCTCACGCGGGTAGCTATCCTGGGTCGTCTTGGAGTGTGTTCGGCAGGGTGGCTTACAACGGTAATCCTGCTGGCGGTGGCGGCACCGTCAAGCGCCGCCGCCGAAAAGATGGGGACGACAGCAAAGCCGGCTCGCGCATTCGCCCGGTTGAGCGTGGTCGACTCGATCGTGCAGCAGGCGATTCACGATGGCCAAATCCCGGGGGCGGTGGTTCTGATCGGGCACGACGGTCAAGTGGTGTACCGGAAGGCGTTTGGCAACCGGGCCCTCGAGCCTCGGCGGGAAACCATGACCGTCGACACGATCTTTGATTTGGCATCGCTCACCAAAGTGATTGCGACCACCCCGTCGGTGATGCAGTTGGTCGAGCGCGGCAAGATTCGGGTGAACGAAGCGGTGGTGAAGTACCTGCCGGCATTCGGACAGAACGGGAAAGAAGACATCACCGTGCGGCAGTTGCTGACGCACTACTCCGGCCTGGCGCCGGACCTGGATTTGAAAACGCCGTGGGAAGGCAAAGAAGCGGCCTACCGGATGGCGTTCGCGGAGAAGCCCGAGACGCCGCCGGGTGCTGGATTTGTTTACAGCGATATCGGTTTCATCGTGCTGGGGGCAGTGGTCGAGCACGTGTCCGGTGAGAGCCTGGATGCGTACACGGCCAAGCACGTGTTTGCGCCTTTAGGAATGGCGCACACAAGGTATGTGCCTCCGAAAAGCTGGCGGCCCCGCATCGCGCCGACCCAGTTTGACGAGCACAGCCACATGCTGCGCGCAGAGGTGCACGATCCGACCGCACTGCGCATGGGCGGGGTAGCGGGCCATGCTGGACTGTTTTCCACCGCAGACGATTTGGCGAAATTTGCGCAGGCGCTGTTAAGCGGGGGCCGGGGGATGCTTTCTGCGTCGATGGTGGAGAAGATGACAACGCCGGAGCAGCCGCCAACCGCGACCGCCGTGCGCGGATTTGGATGGGATATTGATTCTCCTTTTTCTACGAACCGGGGGGATTTGCTGCCGGTGGGGTCGTACGGGCACACCGGTTTTACGGGAACCTCCATCTGGATTGATCCGACAAGCCGGACCTACATCATCCTGCTGACGAATGCGGTGCATCCCCGGGGGCAAGGAACAGCGATCGCGTTGCGGTCGAAAGTGGCAACGGCGGTGGCGGCCGCGTTGCCATTGACGGTCGACGAGAAGGAAAAACTGCGCTGGCAGAGCATCACGGGATATAACGAGGCGCAGAGCGCGGGTCGCAAGTTGGCAACCCGGAACGGCAGCGTGAAGACCGGCATCGACGTGCTCGAAGAGCACGGGTTCGACATTCTTAAAGGTGGCGAACAGAAGCGCAAGCTTGGGCTGGTGACCAACCAGACTGGTTTCGATTCCGAAGGGCGACGGACGATTGACGTGCTGGCAACGGCACCGGGTGTATCGCTGGAAGCAATTTTCAGTCCGGAACACGGAGTGACCGGGGAGCTGGATACGACCAACGTTGAGAACTCCAAAGACCCAGTGACGGGCGTGCCCGTCTACAGCGTGTACGGCGCGAAGGACGCGGCCCGGCGACCCTCGCTGGACGTGCTGAAGGGGTTGGACGCGGTGGTGTTTGACATTCAGGACGTGGGGGTGCGCTTTTACACCTACGAAGCGACGCTCGGATACTTCCTGGAGGGAGCAGCCAAGGCCGGGATTGAGATCATCGTGCTGGATCGGCCCGATCCCGTCACCGGGTCGTTCGTGCAGGGGCCGGTGTCTGATTCGGGCCATGAGAGTTTTACGAACTACACCTCTTTGCCGGTTAGGCACGGGATGACGGTCGGCGAGCTGGCTCAGATGTTTAACAGCGAGCGGGGAATCAACGCGAAACTGAAAGTTGTGTCCATGGATGGGTGGTTGCGAGGAGACTGGTTTGATTCGACTGGACTTAGCTGGGTCAATCCATCGCCAAACATGCGCAGTTTGCTCGAGGCCACCCTCTATCCGGGAGTGGCGCTGATCGAGGGAACAAACGTTTCTGTGGGACGAGGGACGGATACTCCCTTTGAGCAGGTCGGAGCGCCTTGGATCAAGGGTCGGGAACTGGCGGAGTACCTCAATGCGCGGGGAATTGGTGCGGTACGGTTCGTCCCCCTGACCTTTACGCCATCCGCCAGCGTTTACTCAGGACAGGTGTGCGGGGGGGTCAGCATTGTGTTGCTGGACCGGAACACGCTGGATGCCCCGGAGGTGGGCATAGAACTCGCGTCCGCGTTGCACAAGCTCTACCCGAAGGACTTCAAGCTGGAGCGAATGAAGGACCTTCTGGTGAACGAAGCGGCCTACGACGGGTTGGCGGCGGGAACCGATCCGCGCCGGATTGCGCAGGATTGGCGTGAGGACTTGGAGAAGTTTCAAGCGGTACGACTAAAGTATCTGCTTTACAAATGACGGGTTTCAGAGATTGGCTGCGAAACCAGTGACGCTCCTGACCAGGGTTATTCGGTTTGGTGTAGTTTCCAGTTCCTGGGGTTGAGGGCCTTCGCTAGAATGTGGCTGGAAAGATGGCTGAGTCAGGAGACAGGAATTGACGAATCCGGATACTCCCAAGGCACCGGTGCCGAACCCATATTACCGATGCGCGGGCCCAAATTGCGGAACGTTGAAGCGGTCAAGCGACCGGTGGTGGCTGATGTGGACTTCGTTTGCGGATTTGCAGATTCCGGTGCTGTATCTGTGTCCGTGGGACGAAGAAATCGCACAGAAGGAAGGCACGCTCCATGTTTGCGGGGAGTTGTGCGCGCAGAAGCTTCAGTCCCAGTTTATGGGGAATGTGCGCGAGAACATGGTCAAGCGAGGGAGCAAGTGAACCCCGGAATGCGCGCTCGCAATAGACCCTTAAGCTAGTCGATCTGCCTGCCCGATGAACCGGGCTTCGAGGGCGGCTCTCGTTTTGGTCTCGAGAACACATCCGCAGACCGCGTAGTCAACTCCACGACGGAAGTGTGCATCTTATGCTCGCAGTTGAGGGCGTGTTCTTTCCTAGGTGTGCGCCTATACTTGGGGCGGAAAACGCCACTCGTTCAAGAACGAGTTGCTCGGGAGATGACTTATGAGGTGGTTGGCAGCGGTCTTGGCGGTGTCGGCGATGGGCTTTGCACAGGGGCGCTCGAATGCACAGGAAGATCATTCTCCGGTTGTAAAGACCAGCGACACCAAGGGGGCAGGGATCGTCATTCCGTCGGGGACGAGGGTCGCTTTGTCTTTGAAGCAGGCGATTTCGACCAAGACGGCAAAAGAAGGGGATCCGGTCTATGCTGTGACCAACTTTCCGGTGGTGGCCGATGACCGGATCCTCATCCCGCCGGGAACCTACGTGCAGGGGAAGATCAGTCACATTCAGCGGGGCGGGCATATCAAGGGGCGTGCGGAACTGCTGATTCACTTCAGTTCGCTCATCTATCCGAGCGGCTACACGGTGATGCTGCCCGGAGCGCTCGAAAACGTACCGGGCGCAGAGCACGCTACGACTCAGGGCGAGGAAGGCAAGATCCGCCAGGACAGCGACACCGGGAAAAAGGTCGAAACGGCGGCGAAGACGGCAGGAGCCGGGGCCACGATCGGCGGTTTGACGGGCGGATGGAAAGGTGCAGGGATTGGTGGTGGAATCGGCGCTGGAGTGGGCGCGGCGATTGGGATGCTGTCCCGCGGAGCGGACGTGCGGTTGGAGCCAGGAACTTCGTTGGAGATGGTGATCCAGCGCGACGTGGCGCTGGATTCGACCCGGCTGCCGAGGTCGGGACAATAGGTCGCAATATCGGGCGAGACTTCCGTTCGAGTGGAGCGCAGTTCTCAACTACGCACGTTCTAAGAGCCAAATTTTGCGTGTGCTCCGATTCCTCATTGGTCAGACCAGGTCACGATGACCTTCGGCAGCCGCTCACGGCGGTCAAGCTCCACACCAGCCGCTCGGGTTGAATGGCATAGCGCCAGCCGGGCCCCAAGATGGCCTTTGCCCTACTTCAAAGTGAATAACGCATTCACGTGGGCCGTTACGCTCACGGTTTGCGGTGTGAACTCCTCGGTTGGCGCTGGTACGGCTTCGGCCTTCATCGGCATTGGGGAGCGTGCGAGGATGGGCATGGGGCGCACGTTCTCGAAGGTGTCGACCGAAGCGTAGGATAACTCGACCACTGAGCGCCCGGCGGCCCGGGCCAACGAGTCTGCAGACGCACGAGCGCGTCGATAAGCGTCTTCGACTGCTTTCGATTTCGCCTCGTCCATGCTGTCCAGTGTGTAGTTGATGGATTGGCTCTCGCTGACCGCCGCGTCGGCCAGTTGCTGAGTGATGGGACCAATCTTGGCGAAGTCTTTCAGTTTCAGACTTACTAGGGTGGTCACCTGGTAGCCGATCAGCTTGCGCTTGGCAGTCTTCCAGTCATACATCGGCTGGATAGAGTAGGAACCGATCTGCGCGGTCTTGGGGTCGATGCCGTTGTCGCGCATAATCTGGCGTGTCTGCTCGGCTTGTTTGGCGGCGTTCTCGTAGGCTGTCTTGGCGTTGTCGGCTTGCGCGGAGAGATTGAACTGAACGAATGCAGTGTCGGGCGCCGCTTCGAATTTTCCGTCGGCGCCGGCGAACACTGTATTCGGTGCCGCGCTGACGGTGGGTGCCTGGGCGGACGCCAGAGGTGCGCCGAGAAGTAAGGATGCCAGGAATAAAGACGCAGATTTCATCGCAGATTCCTCCTGTTCAGGCTGCCGAGAAAGTGTATACGGTTAGAACTGCCTCTTGAATCAGAACGTCCGCCATCAGTGTTTTTGCACGCTTACCTCCATACCCGGACCGATCTGCTGTCTTTTCGGGGCTGTTTCCCTCACGCAGCGCCCGCACCCGGGGCTGTGGTCGGTAGCCGGCGAATCGTCCAGAGAAGGGCAAGCAACGCGGGTATCGACAGTTGGACGTGAGTCCAGTACGTGAGGGGACCTAGCAGGGGGAGGGCATAACAGCTACAGAGCAGGGGGCCCAGGCGCGGGGCGTCGGACTGGATCCCGTTTGCCACGGCATGATCAGCCAGGAACAGAAATGCCGGAGCAAGGATCAGAAGATCGTAGACGGTCAAGTGCGGGGAGACCAGGACCGTCGCCAGCAATAAGGCTGAGTATCGCAAGCCGAGGGGAGCGTCGGTGTTCCAGTAACGGAAAGTGATCGCCAGAACGCCGAGAGCGGTTGCCATGTAGAGCGTGAATGCAATGTGCGTCCAGGGCAGCAGCATGGCCCAGAAGGCCCGTAGGGAGTGCATTTGGTAGGGCCGAGGCTCGAGTTGTGGAAAGGTCCGGCCGATATGGACGAGATGGAAGAAGTAATCTCGCAGGGCCGCTGTCCCGTAGTAAGCCCATCCGGCCGAGAGTTGTGCGGCTGCTGCGATGAGCGCTCCCCCGATCACTTTCCATTCTCGAGCCAGCAGAAAGACCACGGCTGCGGCCAGGCCCAATTGTGGCTTGAAGATCAGGGAGCCAATGGCTAATCCCGCAAGGAAGAGGTTACGCGAGCGCTCGGCCAGGTACGCGGCGGTGAAGCACGCTAGCGCCAAGGCGGAAGTCTGGCCCCAGGCGATCAGTTGTGCGAAAGCCGGGTAGGCAAAGACAAGTATGAAAACCGTCGAAGCCTCAGCCTGAAGATGTGGGCAGGTCTTCCAGATCAGGTAGCAGCAGATTGCGTAAAGCACGGTATTGAAAACCAGCCAAAGGGTGAGCGCCGCCGCGTAGGGCAGAGCTGCCAGGGGAGCAAACCAAAGCGAGACCTGGGGCCCGTAGAGCGGGACGTAGAGCAGATGTCCGGCCTGGGGAACTTTTTGTTGCGCGAGTTCGGACTGCGCCTGCATGTTGTAGAGGTCGGCGCCGCGGTGTTCGAGGGCGAGCGAACCAAGGGTATAAAAATGGAGGAAGTCGGTGCCCTTGAGGAGTCCATTGCGATCACGCAACGTGGGAGTGGCGAGGACCCAGGCATAGATTGACCAGAGTGCAAGTGCGAGAAGCAGACCGTGGGCCTGCAGGCGACGCACCGTGAGCGGGGGAGCCGATTTTGGCGTGCTGGCGCTCTCCATGGCTGAGGGAACAGCATTCTAACCGTAGGAAAGGATTAGACCTATTGAATTGCCGATGCGGGGCACGGGAAACATGAATACACGTCAGAAACCACGGGGGGCAGTGGCAGGAAGAGGAAGAATCCGGTTCGAATCTCACCATCCCGGCTTGCCCGCGCGGGTGAGGTCTGTCTGTTTCAGCATCCGATGCGATCCTGTGCGCGCACTGACGGGACACTGGCGGTCGCGCACCTCGTCAACTGTGTCCTGGAAGACCGCTTCGGTCGATGTGTCGCACTTGGGGACAGGCTCGTTTGCAGCGTCCCCACGCCTCGGAAGGCAACGATGAGAGCACTCCAGCCAGCTCTGCAGAGCCGCCGAAACCTTCAGGCAGGGTGCGTCTCCCGGAACGTTTGCAAGCATCTCTTGGCGGTGTCGAGTTCGGAAAATCGACTGCCTTCCTGTTCCACCAGGTAGTACTCCAATCCTCCCACCGATTCGGCGGCGGCAAAGACAGTTTTCCAGTCAGCAGCGCCTTCTCCAAACAGTACCGTGTAGCCCTTGGCGGGGTCGGGGGACCAATCTTTGCAATGAATGGACCGGATGCGGCCCGGGTTCGCTTTGATCCACGCCACCGGATCGGAGCCGGCTTCCAGGCAGGTGCCGATGTCGAGTTGCAGGGCGACCGACGGCTTTGTGTTCTTCGCCAGGATCTCCATCGGGCGCTGACCATCTCCGGGACGGAACTCGGCCTGGTGATTGTGATAGCCGGCTTTCAGCCCGGAGGGCTCGAGTTGATCGGCGGCGGCATTCAGTTCGTCGGCGACCCCCTTCCAGCCGCCAGGTCCAGGTTTAGGATCGGCGTGGGCGAGTACTACGTATTTGCTGCCCAGGATCAGGTTGAGGTCGAGGGTGCGCTGGATGTTTTGCGGGGAGAGATATGCCTCGCTGTTGTGAGTGGAACAGCAGCGGATGCCCAGATCGTCGAGCAACTTGCGCATTTGTTTGGTCTGCGCTTCGGTCCAATCGAAGTAGGGCGAGTAAAATTCGACGCACTGGTAGCCCATTTGAGCGACGGCGCGGACGGTCCCTTCGAGATCCTGCTTGAGGGTGTTGCGAACCGAGTAGAGCTCGAGACCCACCGGGATCGATGGCGAACCGGCGTGTGCGAGGGTGTAAGGCAGCATGGCGGACAGTGCGACGAACGCGCGGCGGGAGAGAGGCATCGGGAGATATTAATCGAAAAGCGGAGTGAATGCTGGGCCTGCCCACCGCAGCGCCGGGTGTTCCGAGGCCAGCAGCTAGCGGCGGAACAGATAACTGAACTTGATGAAGAAGACGCGCCCGTCGTTTCGGAAAGGGCCATTCACGTGGACAAGGCCGTTGCCGTTGGGATCACACTGATTGGTGCCCTGAAGGTGGACGCAAAGTCCGGGGAGGACGTTTTCGAGGTTACTGTTGTATCCGACGTACAGGGCGGTGCCGGGATGAAGGAGGTAGGTGAACAGGATGTCGAAGTTGAGATTCTTGGACGTGGTCAGGGAGGAATACGTCGGGTTGGCGAGCAGGCCGTTGTACTGGGTGATGAAGCGCAGAGAGAATTCCTTGGTGAACTGGTAATTCCACTTGCTCCGGATGATGTGGTTGTTGAAGACGGAGTGACCGATGGGATTGTGGACGACCCGGTCCATGATGTAAGTGTTGTCGATTTGCAACCGGCTGACCGGCTTGACGCCCATGGTCAGGTTGACCGTGGTCTCGTCGCCTTCGCCAGGAAGCTGGCCATCGGGAACGACGACGTTGACCGCACCTTGCCGATATGCGTTGGCGTTGAGGGTGAACTGGCGCAGCGGACTCGTGCGGAAGACCAGGCCAACGAAGTCCTCGACGAACTTCCTGCTCGAAGGCAGACCATAGAAGTCCTGCGGGCGGAGTGTGTCACTTTGCACGCCGACGACGGGTGCGAGGACGGTATTGCGTTTGAAGACGAATGCGATATCGCCGTTCGCGTTGTACTCGATACCCGTCCCCTGGTGGTCGTAAATGCGCTCCACGCCAAGTTCGGGTCCCCAGAATACGAGGTGCTTCCCCTCCGGCCGAAAGTAAAAATGAAAAAAGTTATTGAGGCGGCGAATGTCATTTCGGCGAAGGAATCCGGTATCGGTCCGGAAGCCGGGTGTGATGTCCTGGTACTGCGTCACCCATTCGAAGCGGCGGCCCTGACCGATGAGCATGGCTTCGGTGGCGGAGCCGAAAAAGTAGTGATTACCCGAAGGTGGAGGGGAGTTGTAAGGGAGGAACTGATCGTCCTCGAGACGTTCGTTGGTGGAACTGACCACGCTACGAGCGGTGGCGTTCCAGTTTTGTCCGAGGCGGATGGTCGTGTCGATGCCGCCGACCCGGTTGAAGTATCCCGCAAATTCGCGGTCGGTATAGATGACCCCCACGCTCGATTGCCGGCCGAGGTCGTAAGCGACGCGCCCCACGGCGAATTGAGCACGGCGTCCGGCGAGCGGGTCAGTGGGCGCAACGGCTTCGCCCGGCGAACGGTCATCGGAGGCGAGCAGGCCCAGGTTCCACGGCCCCTGTTTTCCGGTCAGGCGAGCGCCGAACTCGGGATCCCCGATGCGTCGGGTGAAGACGAGTTGGGTCAGTTGAAAGGGCGCGCCCGGCTGGCTCGAGTCGAAGAAGTTCGAGTTTTCGAGAAAGAACGGGCGCTTCTCCGGGAAGAAGACCTGGAAACGCTGGTTGACCGTATTCTGCGGCTCGTCAGATTCCACCTGGCTGAAGTCGGGGTTGATGGTGGTGTCGAGGACGAGGCTGTCATGAAAGACGATTTTCGAATCGAGTCCTCCGGTGAAGTCGCCTGTGCTGGAGCTGAACCGGGGGTTGACGGAGTCGCGCGTATCGACAGCGCGATAGCTGCGGAATGAAGTGTAGGGGATGAATTGCATATTGTGGCCGGGTGTGACATCACCGAACCCTGTGATGGCGCCTGCCTGGTTGAGGCGCCCGGAGATGCGGCTGGAAACGCGCGGCCAGTAGTCCCATTCGTTGTCGCGCGCAACTACCCGCAGGAGCGTGATTCCCCAACCCTGTTCAGGCGCGCGCTGAAACCGGAGGCTGCGAAAAGGAATCGATTCCCAGACCAGGTAACCTTGAGGCGTGATCTTGCCGCGGGAATACCAGAGGGTGTCCCAGGAATTGTCCGGTCCGTTGTTGTTGCGATTGCCGTTTTCCGTCCAGAGGCCATCGGCCTGCACCCCGAGCGGGTTCGACGCGAAGACGAAGCCGTGACGCTGGTCATGAAAGGTGTCGAGCGTCAACTCGACGAAGTCGTCATCGTAGATATTTTCACGACGGCTGAGGTGGGCACGGATCTTACCGGGATCTCGGTCGAAGCAAAGCCAAACCACGTACAGGTTCGAGGAGTCGTAGCCTAAGTACACCTTCGTGGTTTGGGTTGCGGTCGCGCCATCGGTGGGCTCTTCCTGGATGAAGCCCATCGCCTCGGCCATCTGCGTAGCGGGTCCGGACGGGACCATCCCCTCGAAATGTTCAAGGGTGATGGGCTGGTTGACCTTGGGAATGTGCAGGGCCGGCTTGGTTTCCTGCGAAGGAGCGGGAGTCATTGCCGGTGTGACGTCGCTGGGGGAGATCGCATTTTGCCCTCTGGCCAACGGGGCGAGCGACAGCAGGCTCGTCCCGGTTGCGACGCACAGACAGCGCCCGACTGCTTGCCAGCTGAAGAGCAAGTGACCCCACACAAGATGCTTGGATGTGACCCGCAGCCCGAACCGGTTCAACTGAGCAAACTACGCGTTAGACGGGTCGGAGGGGAAGTTGTCATCTGCCGGAAGGACAAGGAGACGCTGACAAATCAGGTACGCACAACCCGTTGGGAGCATCCCGGTTCGGTGCAGGTGTAGGTGATGCGGTTGTGCTGGCGGTCCAGGCTGAGGATGAACATGGGGCGCCCGTGCAGATCGCACCGGGGCTGATCGGGCTTGAGCTCAGGGGCATCGTCGCGTTTGGGGGTAGCATAGCCGATGCGTTCTCCGAAGCAGCGCCCGCAGAACTTGTCAGTGCAGCGGAAGAAATCGATCGAATAATCGGGACTGTAGGGGGCGATGCAAGCTTCCATGGTGCGGAAATGTTTGTCACATAGGGGGAGGATGTCCGTCCGCATGACTTGGGGAGTGTAGCATTCGGCCGCTGGGGGAACGAGTGACCATAGGGGGCCACGGGCGATCCGGGACAGTCTTGTTTTACAGGCAGGTCAGGGAAAGGCCTTCCTCAACTCGCGTCGAAGGATTTTGCCTGATGGCGTGCGGGGGACGGCTTCGACGAAGTGGATCTCGCGGGGCTGTTTGTAGTGGGTGAGGCGGTCAGCGACGAAGCTGCAGAGAGATTTCTTCATCGCATCGTCGGAGAGCTGACCCGAGCGCAGGACCACAAAGGCGCAAGGGATTTCGCCGGCCTCAAGGTTGGGGCGCGCTACGACTCCACAATCGCGCACCGCGGGGTGTTCCATGAGAACGGCTTCGACTTCCGCGGGAGCCACCGGGAAGCCCTTGTATTTGATCATTTCCTTGCGGCGGTCAAGGATGTAGAAAAAATCGCTGGCGTCGCGGCTGACGATATCGCCGGACCAGTACCATCCGTCGCGCAGAACGCTCGCGCTGGCCTGGGGGTCCTTCCAATATCCCAGCATGAATTGCGGACCCCGCATGACCAGTTCGCCGGGCTCTCCCGAGGCGACTTCCCGTTCGTCAGCGTCGAGGACGCGGCAGTCGGTCTGGACAAGGGGCTGGCCGATAGACTCCGGCTTATAGAACTCGGGAGGATCAAGATAGCCGACGTGGGTAACCGGTGAAGCCTCGGTCATACCGTATCCCTGGTTGACGCGAATGCTGGTCAGTTCGGTGAAGCGACGCGCGAGTTCGGGAGCGAGCGGCGCAGCTCCAGACTTGACCCAGCTCACGCGATGATTTGTCGGGAACTGTCCGGCTTCCGCCGCCTGGTTGAGCGCGTTGAGCGCCGGTGGAACGGTGGGCATCATCGTTACACCTTCGGAAACCAGCAGTCCCAGAAGTTGCTGGACCTGGAAGCGTGGCATGAGGACTATGGTCGCGCCGAGTGTGAGTACGGGGTTGAGCGCGACGTTGAGCCCGTAGATGTGGTAGAGGGGCAGGAAGCAGAGCATCGTGTCGGTGGGCTTGAGAGGTGCGGCGCAGGGAGCGATGAGCTGGTAGATGTTGGCAACCAGGTTGTGGTGCGAGAGCATGACGCCCTTGGGGAGTCCGGTCGTACCGCTGGAATAAGGAAGAGCTGCGAGCATCTCGGAGGGCTGCCGGTCTGGCGGGGGGAGGGTGGCGGTGGTGGGACGCAGCAGGCCTGCAAAGTTTTCAGACCCGGCGGCCTGCTGGCGCGTGCTGTAAACGCAGCGCAAGTTGGGAAGTCCGGCGAGGTTGATGTCGCCGAGGGTCGCACCGTCAGTGACGAGAATCGCTGCTCCGGAGTTTTCGAGTTGGTAACGCACTTCACGTTCCCGATACGTAGGATTAAGGAATGTGGGGATGCCTCCGGCCAAGGTGGCAGCGTGGTAGGCGGCAGAGAATTCCCACGAGTTGGGGAGAAAGATGGCAACGACATCTCCCGCTCGGAGGCCTCGAGCGGCCAGCCCGCGTGCCAGTTGCTCGACGGTGTCTCCGTATTCGGCGTAGGTGAAACGACGATTGATGGAGGTGTCAATGAGCGCGGTCTTCCGTGGGAACTTTCGGCAAGAGTTCAGAATGACGTCGTGGAGAAAGAGGCCGGACGGGTCAGCGTAGAGCTGGGTGCGCAACATGGGCGGAGAGATTGTAGCGGAAAAGGGGGAACAAGCTCTAACCAAGGAGTGCACGGGGGAAGGCACGGGCTGTTGGTTGCAGAGATCGCCAGCGTTTTGCGAAAGGTACGCACAGCCACCACCATCAAGAACGCGGAAAAAAGCAGGAAAGGGAAACCTCGAGAGCGGCCAAGCTCCCCCGGCGAACGACGACTTGAACCTCACGGCCCTTGCGGATTCCCGCTTGCCGAACCGCCGGATGCCGAGCCGCACGTCCGGGTGGTGTGGGGCAGGGGAGAGTGGGTGACTCGTCCCCTATGCCGATTCTAGGCCCGCTTTGCAAGGGCAGGGGTGGTGAGGGGCGCGAGGCGCTCTGACCACCGGATGCGTCCGGTGGCTTGCATCACGACGAAGAGAGTCACGATCGAGATGACGGTTATGGCCAGGCCGGTGAAGCCCTTCCAGAAGAACGCGTACGAAAACAGAACCAGGTAGATGAGCTGCGCGGTGCCCGCCTCCAGCGCCGCGAAGCGGATGCCGACGACCAGGCGGAGGTAGCTCACGACCAGGGTGATCGAGACCAGCGACGAGATCACCATGGCGACGTGAATGGAGATGTGGTCGACAAGATAGCCGAGCAGCAAGTGGAAGGCGAAGAAGGCACAGGCCAGGAAAAAGTAGTTGAGGGGATGAAGGTCGATGTTGCGGAGGGTGGTAATGATGAACATCAGGAAGAAGAAAAAGAACAGGGAAACGGGAGCGAAGTAGCTGACTTGTCCAGCGAGCGGGCCGGGTTGGAGCTTCCCGGGCATGGTCATGCCGATTTGAAATCCGGAGAGCAGGCTGGAGTATTGCCAGGTGAGCTGCCATCCGTCGGCGGTACGCTGCTTGGCGGTCGGAGACAGCGTGTCGTCGGCGAAGTCGATGTCGTTGAAATTGGTGTGCATGGTAAGGGCGAAATTGTTGACCTGGGCGATGCCGGAGCCGAGCTTGTATCGCCAGCTGCCCAGCCCCTGCGAGCGGTACGCGGTGTGCAGGACGGCGGTTTGGCCGGGCGCAACGACGGCCTGGACGTCGGCCCCCTGATCGTTGGCGGATATCGGGAGGGCTTGGCCGTCGACGTCCATGATCAGACCGTCGTAGACGGCACGCTGCGCGGGGAAACCGAGGTGGAAGTCGACGGTCTGGGGTTCCGCAGTGTCGTTGCGGAATTTATAGTCGCCGGTGAAAGCGACGGCGTAGGTGCTATACCAGAGAAGACCCTTCTGGCGGTGGTCCAGGTGCAGCTTGACGGCAATGGTGCTGGCGTCGACGGGCAGGGGCGCGTAGTGCTCGACTTTATCGCTGCCGATCGTGGTCTTGCCGGGAGCTTGTTCGGTGACAGGCGTGATTTCGGTTTTCTTGTAGCAGGCACTGGGCGGCGACTGTTCCTGGGGCGATCCCCAGGTAGAGGTCACGCGGCTTTCAAGTTGCTGGTTGCTGGAATAGGTGCGGGAAAAGATGGTGGCGCCGAGGATCATCCAGGCGACCGTGGTGCAAACGAAGATGAACACAAGAGCTGCGATCTGACGAAGCACGGCAATGGCCTCCTTGACGTTCTGTCGGACAGGGGGGAGCAGGTGAGAAGCCGTGGATGGGTAGTTGAAAACGCTAGGGTTTGCGCGGTGTGTCTGGGGAGATGCGTGTCCGCCAAGGCACGTGTGTGTCGGCGGAGACACGTCAGAATCCCGGGCAAAATACAAAGCGCGGCGCAAGGGAGGCCGCACCGGGAGAGCAGAGATCCCCCTTTGACCGGTGTTCAGGAAGAAAGTGAGTGGACTTTTTTAGATTGCCTGTGGGCTAGCTGGCCAGCTTGCGGAGAAATTCCCGCTCGTCCATGCGGTACTTGAACGCTTTGCGCCCGTCGATAAAGACAACGGGAACTTCGTCGGTGAACCGGCGGCGGAGTTGTTCGTCGGCATCCACGTCGACTTCCTGCCAATGAAACAGGCCGCGGCGCTCCAATTTCACCAGGCTTTCCTTGACGATTTCGCACAAATGGCAGCCCTTACGGGTATAAACCAGGACATTGCGCGGGGTGTCCATAGGCGGGAGTGTAGCAGTTTTGGGGCGAATTTCAATTGGATGAGATGTAAAGAATCCTAAACAAGGGGGTGAAAACCCAGCAAACCCGAAGGGAATGGTAACCAGTAGTCGTGTTACCGCGGTGCTTAGGGGGGAGGGAGGTAACTGGGGCAGAATGTGGACCACCTGGTCGGTTGTAGGGGGAATCCAACCGGTGCCCGAAACCATTTTGATTGCTGACGATCACGAGTCCAGCTTATGGGGGCTCGAGGGATTGTTGTCGGCCGAGGGGTTCACGGTCTTGACGGCGCAGGACGGAGAAGCTGCGTTGGCGGAACTGGAGCGCGGCAGACCCGATCTGCTTCTTTTAGACGTAAAGATGCCGCGACTGAGCGGGTTCGATGTCTGCCGGCAGATCAAGAGCGACGTGGAGACCCGGCTGATTCCGGTCATCCTGATCACCGGGATGACGGCGACGGCGGATCGGTTGGCGGGCATCGAGGCGGGGGCAGATGACTTTCTGACCAAGCCCGTCGATCGGGAACAATTGTTGGCGCGGGTCCGCTCGTTGCTGAGGCAGAAGGCCTATACCGACGAACTGGAGCGGGCCGAGGCAGTTCTGTTTGCACTGGCGCGCAGCATCGAGGGCAAGGATCCCCATACGGAAGGGCATTGCGAGCGGTTGGCCGAGTTGTCGGGCCGTTTGGGGGAGTTCATCGGCCTGGAAGGTCCCAAGGTCCAGGCGCTGCGCCGGGCCGGGATCGTGCATGATATTGGGAAGGTCGCAGTACCCGATCATGTGCTGCTGAAACCCGGGCCCCTGACGCCTGAAGAGCGCGCGCTTGTCCAGCGGCATCCGGTGGTGGGCGAGGGGATTTGCGCGCCCTTGAAGTCATTTCAGCTGGTGCTGCCGATCATCCGCCACCATCACGAAAAGATGGATGGATCCGGATATCCGGATGGGTTGAAAGGGAAGTCGATCCCGATGACGGCTCGCGTGCTGCAAATTGTAGATGTCTATGATGCGCTGATTGCGGCGCGTCCCTACAAGAAAGCAATGCCGTCGGCAGAGGCGCTGGCGGTGATGGAAGGGGAAGTGTGGCGCGGGTGGTGGGACGCGGAAGTGTTTACCGCTTTTGTGGAGATGTTGGGGTCCGAGGGCGTGAGGGTGCGCCGGATGGCGCGGGCGGCGGCAGCGGATTGAGGGGCGAATAGCAGTCGGGCAGTGGATCCGGGTGGGGACCTATGGCCCCAGGATTGTAAAATTGAACCTGCGCTTTCAGGAAATCCTTGCCCTGCTTCCCTTCACCTATGAAACAAGCTTTGGCACTGCTCGGCATGCTGGATTGTTCCGCTCTTGCGTGCCATCCCGGGGGCGAACGGCCCCGACCGTCTGTTGCCTGGGTGTGATGGCGCGGTGTGGAAATATTCACAGAAGAATTGAAGTAGCCTTGCGTTGCTCGGCGCCGTCCAGCGTGCCCCACGGGCAGTTCCGGCCCGAGAGTAGGTCTTGAAGGCGATACAATCCCTGCCATGAGAAAGACTCACGAAACGCCTCTGCTGGGGAAGACTGCGCTCATCACGGGCGGGGCGAAACGGTTGGGGCGCTATTCTGCGCTGGCGCTGGCGCGGGCGGGAGCGGATATTGCGATTACTTTCAATCATTCCGCGAGCGAAGCGCAGCACACGGTGATCGATCTGGCGAGCCTCGGAGTACGGGCATTCGCGTTGCCCTGTGACGTCACCAGTGAGAAGAGCGTGAAGGGGATGATCAAAGAGGCGGTGAAGGAGTTGGGCGGGATCGACATCCTGGTCAACAACGCGGCCAATTACGAGACGGTGGAGTTTGACGCGATCACCGTGCAGCAGTGGGATGCTATCTTCGCTTCCAATGCCCGGGGGCCGTTCCTGGTGACTCGCGAGGCGTTGAAGGCCTTGCGAGGGCGGCAGGGAAAGGTCATCAACATGGGGTCGCTGGGGGGACTGGTGCCATGGGCAACGCATGCGCACTATTGCTCCTCGAAAGCGGCGGTTCACATGTTGACCAAGGTGATGTCGAAAGCCCTCGCACCGGAGATCGCTGTGAACGCGGTTGCTCCAGGAATGATTGACCTGGGGGAGAAGGCGGCAAAGCCGTTCATGCGGAAGATGGCGCGTGTAACACCGATGCGGCGGAATGGTACAGGCGAGGAGGTCGCGGCGGCGGTGGCGTTCTTCGCGAACGCACCACACTTCATCACCGGTCAAATTCTGGTGGTGGACGGAGGATTGGGACTCGGCTAGCGCGTTGCCGGGGTCGAGAACGTTCCTGTATTGTCGATAGGTCGGTCGGGCACGGCTGATCCAACATGCACAGACAAGTGGTGAGGGTGATCATTTTTTTCGGGTTGGCCTTGAGTCCCGCGATGAGCGGAGCGCAGTCGGGACCTGAAAATGGCGGGCACGAATTTCAGGGGTGGACGGGCGGCGGGTACACGGTCCCGGGTGGCACCAAGAACACGGGCGTGTGGAATCTTGGTGTGCGCTATGGATGGATTCTGACCCGTCCGCATGGGCCCGGGTTTCTGAAGGGCCGGTTCGAGTATGCCGTCGATGCGGTTCCGATGTTTTTGATATTTCAGCCGGCGAACACTTCGTACGGGGCAGGCCTCAATCCGATCGACCTGAAATGGAACTTCGCGACCCGGAGTTCAGTCGTTCCATATTTGGAGATCGATGGCGGCACTTTGTTCACCAACCACGCCGTGCCCACCGGAACCAACGCGGTGAACTTCACGACGAGCGGTGTTCTCGGCATGCACTTCTTGGGTCCGCGCTGTAACTGGAGCGTCGAGGCGCGCTATATGCACATCTCGAATGCCGGACTGGCGACGCCGAATCCGGGGATCAATACCTTTCAGGTACGCCTCGGGATCGGGAGATTTCTGGCGAAGAAGTAGACTGGCTGGCGTGGGACAGCGAGGAGATTCGCCCATCTCCCCCGGCCTACTTTCTTCCGCGGCTCATCCCTCCGAGGTGGTTGGGTCGATCGTGGTGCGGACTTGCGAGACCCGGTTGGCCGGGAAGCCTCCCTGGCGCGCGTGTTCGCGGACCAACTCTTCATTGGGCGCGATGTAGACGCAGTAGATCTTGTCGTCGGTGACGTAGCTATGCAGCCATTGAATTTCGGACCCGAGCTTGCGAAGGACTCCGCAGGAGGTTTGAGAGATGGCCGTGAGTTGGTCTGGCGTCAGTTTCCCGGCGCCTGCGAGCTCGCGTTCGATGACGTATTTAGGCATGGCGCTGCTCCTTACAGGGGATTGCGACAACAGGGCAATCGAAGATGGTCCACGAAGCGCGCTTCGATTGTCAAACGAGGTCACGGCGAGACGACTCTGAGGTCTCGCATACACAACCGGGAGCTATTGTGAAGTGGCCACACCCGTGGCCGGTGACTCCACATCCCGGAACGAGAAATTGATGGAGACGTTCGGGTATTCCTTGCCGTCCATTTCCACGTACGGATAAACGAAATAGTTGAGCGGCGGCCCAGCTGGCGCAGGTCTTAACTTCAGGTCCCGGCCCATCGTGAACTGGACGCGGTTGACGTCGTGCGCTCCGAAGAAATAGTCGCGTTTTTCCGGATGCTTCCAGGCTTCGGAGATGTCGATGGGAATCCATCCCATCTTGTCGATGTAGAACTCGGCCCAGCAGTGGTAACCGGGGATTTCGGCGGCGTGCTTGTCGGCCGGGAGGGGGAAGCCGATCTCGAAGCGCGACGGAATGTTCTGCGAACGCGCCATCGACATGAAGACGGAGTGGAAGTCGGTGCAGTTGCCGCGCTTGGAGTCGCAGGCCCAAAGTGTGTCGCCGTGTCCCCACCCGGTGCCGGTCTTGTCGTATCGCATGGTGGTAAAGACGTAGTTGTAGATCGCGCGCGCCTTGTCGAGTTGTGTGATGGCAGACTTGGTTTGTTCGGCGGCCAGTTGCGCCGGCAGGCCCGTGGTGGGCACAAGTCGGTCGGGTTGCAGGTAGCGTGCCAGCATCGGCTGGGGCACTTTCTCGGGATGGGCGTTGGAGGCGAGCTTGCCATCGACCAGTTCAACGTGCTCGCGCCGGACGACGTCATAGTCGACCGAGAACTGGTATTCGCCGCGGGTGGATTTCCCTTCTTCCGCGTAGAAGGTCAGGTTGCCGTATTCGGGCTCTTCGGTTGGGCGGAACTTGAGATCGCCGTCTTGGCTACGGATGGTTATGTCCTGGCTGGCGTCGGAGTGGGCCAGGGGGAACCAGACACGGATTTGGTGCCCGGCGGGGACCTCCTTCACCGTGAACGCGTAGCGAAACATGAAGTGGCGTTCCTTCTGGGCTTGCGCGGTGAGAGAAAGCGCGACGATGGCAACGACAATGAGGCTTCGGCGCAGCATGGGTCAATCCTTTCTGATGGTAAAGCGACTGCAGTTCAGCAACGATGGTGGAAACGACCGACGGGCGTCTTAGAGGGAAAGCGTTCAAGTGAAGCCACGGCCGGAGAGGCGTGGTCGGCGAGCGTGCATGGGCATTAATCTGCTCTCGTCTGGGAAAGTTGTCAAGGCGTAGATGGCGACAGGCGTAGATGGCGACAGGCGTAGATGGCGAGATGGCAAGACCGGGTATGGCGGATATCGCGCCCCAAAACTGAACTAAAACTTAAGAGAGCCACCGTTCCACGGGAGGTGCCTGTTGCGCTTCGAAAACGGATCGGAAACCCCGGCCTTCACCCGATGGGAGATTTGAAACGGCACGCTTAGACTCGGCACCTACAAGTCACAAAATTTGTGTTTGGGAGAACAGCCTGTGAAACGTTTCGGGAGAAGGGTAAGTTTCGCTCTGGCTCTGGTGCTGGGTTTGCTGGCAGCATCCTTCGCGCAAGACAGTGCCAAGCAGGACGCCAGGGACGCGGGGCACGAAACGAAGCCAGCGGCCCAGGATGCTGGCAAAGCCACCAAGAAGACAGCAAAGAAAACGGGACATACTGTAAAGAAGAACGCCAAAAAGGCGACGCACAAGGCCGCGCAGAAAACCGACGAAGGGGCAAACAAGGTGGAGGACAAGACTAAACCACAGTCGTGGCAGCAGAGCGGAACTGGGACGAAGGCGCCGAATTGGGCGCCTTTCGTCTTTTGTGGCGTCAGCGGATGGCTAGGAGAACCCGGCGGCCAGGGCCGCCGATCCGAGCGCGAAAACGGCGTACCAACCGAAGACAACAGACAAAGCCGTCGAAAGCTTCAGTTTCTTCGTGATCACGCTCAAGCCAATGGCGGTGAGAAGCAGTGTCCAGATCATGAAGATGTCGAGCGCAGAGCCGAGCGCATAGAAAAAAGGCGTGTCGGCTTGGTTCAGGAAGTATCCGGGATTGGTGGGGGCGGGATTTTGAATGTTGAAAGAATCCGGATTGAGGCCTGCGAAGAGAGTGAGGATGGCAATGAGCGATCGTATGACCTGAGGCAGGGCGGCATACATGGTCACCGCAAAGGTCGCGGCGAAGGAAAGATCGGCGCTCAGAACGAGCTTGAGGGTTCCAAAGAGCAGAGCAGCGACGATCAGGTGCCACAGCAGAATGAAGAGCGGGAATCCGTAAGCGATGCCGCGCCCTACTTTCGCCTGGGTTGCAATCGCGTGCGTGCGATCCTCGCGCGACATCCCCTCCATGCGTTGGGCGGCCTTGGGCGAGTGTTCGATCTGGTTTTCGGCCACTTTGCGAAAGCCGACTTTCGTGTCGACGGAGTAGACGAAGAGCACGGAGATGATCACCGTGATCAGGAACGGACCCCACCAAGCGGCGTTGCGGCGAATGTCGGCGAAGGTTTTGCCCGGCGCGACGAAGGTATTGACAATCCGGGCTGGTTCGGAGAGGGGCGTGACTTCGGGTGCGGAGCTGACCGGAGCAGAGGTCATGCAAGTCTCCTCGAAAATGGCAGGGCGGATTGTACTGTCGGGCCCGGAAACGAACAAGAGCGGTCTGTGCGGGCGTCACCGCTTGATGGTTGCGGCATCGTCGGCTGCCCTTATATTCTTCCCCCTTATGTCCACTCTGGTCGAATGCGTTCCGAATTTCTCCGAAGGCCGCGACAAAGCGAAAGTGGATGCCGTCATCGAAGCAATGAAAGTCAGCGGCGTGTACCTGCTTGATCGCGAGATGGATGCCGATCATAACCGGTGTGTGATCACGCTGGTGGGCGAACGCGAAGCGATCCAGGAGGCGGCGGTTCGGGGGGTGGGCAAGGCTGCTGAGCTCATCGATCTCACCAAGCACCAGGGAGCGCATCCGCGAATGGGAGCGGCGGACGTGGTTCCGTTTATCCCGATTGACGGCGTGACGATCGAGGATTGCGTCGCGATGGCACGGCACGTGGGCGAGGAGATCTGGAAGAGGTTTGAGATTCCCGTGTACCTGTACGAGGCGGCGGCGAGCTCGCCCGAGCGAACCAATCTCGAAAATATCCGGCGCGGACAATTCGAGGGCCTTCGGGCTGAGATCGCGACCAACCCGGCGCGGAAGCCCGATTTTGGGGAAGCGAGGGTACATCCGACCGCCGGGGCGACGGTGGTGGGGGCGCGCAAGTTTCTCATCGCGTACAACGTGTTCCTGAACACGACTGATGTGGATATCGCCAAGAAGGTGGCAAAGGCGGTGCGATTTTCGAGCGGCGGGCTGCGCTTTGTGAAGGGTGCGGGATTTCTCGTGCGCGGGATGGCGCAAGTCTCGATGAACCTGACCGACTTTGAGCAGACACCCGTAGCCCGCGTGTTCGAGTATGTGAAACGAGAGGCGGCACGGTACGGAGTGACGCCGGTTTCGAGTGAGATTGTCGGGCTGATTCCCAAGAGAGCTCTGGAACAGGCGGCTGAATGGTTTCTGCAGGTGGAGAATTTCGATTCGTCGTTGATTCTGGAAAACCGCCTGTCGGCAGTCATGGGCGGAAAGATGGCGGTGGGTGGGCTGCGCGCGGGGCTTGAGCCGTTCGTCGAGCAACTGGCGGCGCCGACAGCGACTCCGGGCGGCGGGAGCGCGGCCGCGGCGGCCGGGGCGATGGCGGCGGGCCTGGCGCACATGGTGGCGGCGATGTCACGAGGCAAGAAGGCCTACCTGCAACACGAAAGCGCGTTGAGCGCCGCCATAGCGCGTCTCGGACAGCTGCGCGAGCAATTCAAGGCCGACGTGGATGCCGATGCCGAGTCGTACAACGCAGTCATGAAGGCATACAAACAAGCCCGGCAAGCGTCCGACGGAGACTTGATCATCGAGGCGGCTCTGAAACAGGCAACCAGCGTACCCCTCAGTGTGGCGGAGCGCGCCTCCGAGGTTGGAGATCTCGCCCGGAAGCTGGGGTCGATCACGAACCCGAACATGAAGTCAGATCTCACCACCGCGTCGGCCCTGGCGCGGGCCGCCGTTGAAGGAGCCCTGGCCAATGTGGAGATCAACCTGGAGTCCATCAAGGATCCTGCGTTTGTGAGCGCAACTCGGAAACGTGCGACGGGTTTGAGGGCATAGGGCGGTACGGCGCCAGGTGTTCGGTCCGTCAACGGCGAGCCGGTACTTTAGTTTGTCCCGCGCTGACGGTTCACGGCATACAATTGACATACGGCGGGTTAACGCCAGGGCCCGTTTCGGCATCCAAGGGTGTATTTCCTCGAGGTTTTATGAAGAATCTGACTATGAAGAATCTGACCAAGATGGCTGGTTTCGTATTGGTGATGGCTGGGGCGGCGTCGGCCATGCCGCTGGGAAGTTCCTCGCGCGCCGTGATTCCTTCCGATATTCAGCAGATCATCTCGGTTGACTACCGGGCGCTGCACGACTCGCCTACGGCGCAGGCCCTGAAGGAACAGGTGCTGCCACCCAGCCTGAAGGAGTTTGAGACTGCCTTGAAGGGAGTTGCGATCGACGCAGACAAGGATGTGGACCAGCTTACATTTGCCTCCTACCGCAAGGGTAAGCAGGGCGTGAAGGTGGTGGGCATGGCGCAGGGATCGTTTTCCTCGAAGGTGGTACTGAAACGCATGAAGTTGAAGAAGATCATGCCGATGAAATACCGTACCGCCGATGTCTACTCCATGGGAAACGGCATGATGATGACGTTCCTGGACGATAATACGTTGTTGTTTGGGGATGATGGAGCCATCAAGGGAGCGCTGGATGCCCGGGACGGCGAAGTGCCCACCATCGACTCGAACTCGACCATGGCCGACATGATGTCGGCGGTCGATGGTTCTCCGGTGTGGAGTATTTTGGACCAGCAGGGGACGCAGAACGTAATGCGATCGGCGCTGGGCGACGCCTCCAAGATTGCCGATTACGACACGATCAAGAAACGGCTCGTCGGTTCGCGCTACACGATGGATTTTTCGAGCGGCGTGAACTTCAATCTGGACGTAATCACATCCGACTCCATGACGGCGGCGACCATGTCTTCGCTGGTAAAAGCTGGCATGCTCTACAAGAAGATGAACGCCACTCCGGTGGAGAAGGTCGCAATCGACGCGCTGACGGTCGATTCCGACAGTTCAAAGGTCCTGTTGCATTTCAAGACCGATGACAAGCAGTTTCAGGCCCTGATGAAGTCAGATCTGTTTGCGGCAGTATCGAAGTAGGCGACCTTCAATACCCAGGAAGCGGGGGCACGGAGTTGCTGGACTCTGTGCCCTTTTCCTTTGCGGAAGAACAGGCAAGGAACGCTATCGTTTCCTGGCCGCCGCAAGTTGTTCGCGCTTGCTCCTGGCCCAGCCTTCTTTGACGACTTGCCGACCCCGGCCAACGGCCAAGGCATCTTCCGGGACGTCCTCGGTGATACAGGAAGCCGCACCAATGTAGGCGCCGTTGCCGACCTTCACGGGGGCAACCAGCGTGGTGTCGCTGCCGACGAAAACACCGTCGCCGATTTCAGTGGTGTGTTTGTTCACGCCGTCATAGTTACACGTGATGGTGCCGGCGCCCACGTTCACGCCTGCTCCAATTTCGGCGTCCCCAAGATAAGTCAGGTGATTGGCCTTGGATCCCTTGCCCAGCTTGATCTTCTTGGTCTCCACGAAATTTCCAACCTGCGCACCTTCTCCGATATCGCTGCCCGGACGCAAGTGCGAGTAGGGGCCGATGACGGCTCCGGTGCCCACACGCGCGTCGTCCAGGATAGAACCGGGGCGCACGAGGACGTTGTTTCCAATTTCTGAATTGCTGATGACGCTGTAGGAGCGTATGCGGCATTCGCTGCCCACGCGGGTCTTGCCAAGAAGCTGCACGAAGGGCTCGATGACGGTGTCGGCGCCGACTTCGACCTCGGCGTCGATGACGCAGGTCTGCGGGAAGAATATGCTGGCGCCCGCGCTCATGAGTTGCTGGGACTTCGCCATGCGGAACCGGGCGTCAATTTCCATCATTTCGGCGCGCGTATTGCTGCCCAGGACCTCGGCCGGGTTGGCAGTCTTGATCGCGACGACTCTGGCCTTGGCCCGGGCGAAGACTCCTGCCATGTCGGTAAGGTAATATTCCTGGTGCGCGTTGTCGGTTTTGAGGGAACCGATCTTGGCGTACAGGGGCTTGATCGTGAACGCATAAATGCCCGAGTTGATCTCGCGAACTCGCTTCTGCGCCGGAGTGGCGGATTTTTCTTCAACAATCGCTTTAACATCATCGCCCTTGGCCGACTTGCGGATCACGCGACCATAGCCAGTGGGGTTCGCGAGCTCTGCGGAGAGCAAGGTCATCGCGGCCTTTTTTTGCAGGTGGAAGTCGCGCAGCCTGGCAATCGTTTCGGGCGCGATCAGGGGAGCGTCGCCGGAGAGCACGATGACGTGCTCATAAGGGGAGAGCGCCTCCCGGCAGACCATGATCGCGTGGCCTGTGCCGCGCTGCTGTTCCTGCAGGACAAAATTCACTCCCGTGCCCTGCACGGCTTTTCTTACGAGATCGGCTTGGTGGCCGATGATCGCGTAGACGTCTTGCGGCTGGACGACGCTCGTCGCTGCCGCGATGACGTGTGCGAGCAGGGGTTTGCCGCCGACTTCATGAAGAACTTTGGGATATTTGGACTTGAGGCGTGTGCCCTGGCCGGCGGCCATGATGGCAACTGCGATCCGGGGCGTGTGCGGTGTCGGCATGCCCTTTCAATATAGCGCGTAAGGCGGGAAAAGCTTAAACCAGGGGGCACACAAGGGAACACGAAAAGCAACCGTGTATGGGCCTAATCGCCCCGGTTGGAAGCAGGTGCGAGAGAGGCTCTGCGTGGGGTTCCGGTTGCTTGAACAGCCAGTTCCATGAGGTCGCGCGCCACCACGTTGTTGGCGTGCCGGGCTGCGCCGGCTTCTTCCAGGTAGTCGCCGAGCACCGGAATACAACCGAGTTGCTCAACCGCTTCCAGGTCAGCCACGATCTGGGCGGCGCCTTCCAGGGCGTATTTAGCCTTGAGTGCGTCCGACACAGGGCGGCGGTTGATCAGGACGTAGTCAAAGATCTGGGCCTGCGCGTGGCGGTTGAGCGCGCGGACGTGATCGGCAGCCGTCAATCCGAGGCTCTCGTTGGCCTGGGTCATCAGGTTGCAAATATAGACCTTAATGGCGGGCGAATTGACGATGGCCTGGACAATGCCGCGCACCATCAGATTGGGAATCAGACTGGTGAAAAGAGAACCGGGACCGATGGTGATGAGGTCGGCGTTTGCAATGGCTTCGAGCGTCTGCGGTAGAGGCTCGACGTCGGGGGGTATCAGAAACAGTTCCTTGATCCTGCCCTTGCTGGCCGTGATTTTTGTCTCGCCCCGAACCCGCGTTCCGTCTTCCATCAGTGCTTCCAGTTCGATGTTCGAGGTGGTCGCGGGATAAATGTGGCCGCGAGTGAGCAGGATTTCAGAGGACAGCCGTACCGCTTCGGAAAAGTCCTCGGTGATGGCCGTGAGCGCAGCCAGGAAAAGATTGCCGAAGCTGTGACCTTCGAGGCCGGAGCCTTTGTCGAAGCGATGGCGAAACAGTTTCGAGAGCAAGGCTTCGTCTTCGGAAAGGGCCACGATGCAGTTGCGGATGTCGCCGGGCGGAAGCATGTTGAGTTCCTTGCGAAGGCGTCCGCTGGAGCCGCCGTCGTCGCTGACCGTGACCACGGCGCTGAGTTCGCTGATGGTGGGGTGGCCCGGGGTGGGACGGTGGGGCTCTCCTGGGGCGGGCACGAAGTGCTTGAGTCCCTTGAGCAGGGTGGAAAGACCGGTGCCGCCGCCGATGGCGACGACTCGCAGCGGCGCGGCACGCGTCGACTTGTCCCGGGGAAGCGGGTCGGGCCGCTGGGATTCCATCGCAGGGTCCTAGTAGGTGTCTTCGGTAGCCTCAGCCTCGGGGACGGCATCCGCTCCCGGATCGGGGTACAGGAGCTCGGTGAAGCGCGGATCCTCAGCCAGATTCTGGAAGTCCGAGTCGTTGCGCGCCTGGAAGCGCAGGGCTGGACTCAGGCGGATGGCCTCGTCCAGATTCCGAAGCGAATCCTCGACGTGACCGGTCAAGCAGTCGAGCGCGGCGAGACCGTAAATGACGTAGTCGGCCTTTGGGGACTGCTTGAGCAGTTTGTCAAGGTGCTCACGCGCCTGCAGGTAGTCGCCCACGTTCATGAGGGACACGGCGTAGTCGAAGTGCTCTTCCGGGCTTTTGAACTGCGTCGTTGCTTTGTCCAGATGTTGGTTGCAGGTGTTCAGGTGAACCGAAGCGCGGTCGGCCAGTTCCTTGCTGGGCCCGCCGATCACCTTCTGCAGGTGCGTCTTCGCCTTGTCGAACTTGTGCTCCTGCAGGGCACGGAGGCCAGTCTCGTAGTTCTGGATCGCCTGGGCGACACGCGGGTCGTCGGCAATGGACTTCTTGGCGGTAGGTTTTTGAGCCATCTGTAAAACTCTTCCTGTGTTTTTACTTGCTGTACTTTTCGTAACTGCTCCTTGTTGCCGCACCGTGTGGGAGATAAACTCTAGCATTTTACTAGGTTTGAGGGCGCTTGGCGGCCAGGCCGCAAGGCAACGGCTCAAAGAAGGTCTTTCTTGAACGGCCGGAACGGCGCCTGTCCCTAGTCTGAGCAGGTGGACGCGCGTCTTGGCATCAGCCGAGGCTATGGCCAGCCGGCCTCAGCGACGCCGGGATCAGTTCATCGTGGACGCGGCCTGCACGTCGACCTGCTTCCAGTCGCCGTTGACGATGCCCTTGCGGATCTGGGCAGCCGTCTTGCCCTTCTTGGTTTGCGAATACGAGTAATAGAGTTCCTTCAGGCAAACCTCGCACTGCGCGCCGTGCGTGCCTTCAAAGCAGCTGTGCAGACTGTTATGACCCATGCCGCGGTCACAGTAGCAATAGCAGGGTTCCTGATGGATCACGTTCGAAATCTTGGCGGCAAGCTCGTAGGCGTGGGTCTGGTAGGGGTACTGGGCATTCTCAGCCCACAGATTCTCTTTGGGCAGGATGGGTGGCAGCTTTTTTCCTTTGGGTGGAGGGGCAGCGTTGTAGGCTGGGACTCCCTGATCCTCCTGCGGGGCGGCCCACTGCGCCGACAGCGTCAGCGTTACCGTGAACACGAATGCCAAGACCAATGCGCGCTTGAACATAGCGAAGAATCCTCGTACATCGAATATTGTAACCCGCCGTCGAGGTTGGCCGCATCAGGGACGGGTATCCGATGGTACACCGGGCTCGCCATCCTACCGTCGTCCGGCATCGGGGCCGCGGATTCCCGACGCAGCCGATGAATGGAACGTATAGAATTACTAATCATGCAAGCCGTGGGGGCTCCCCGCTCGCAGGACGATCAGAGAGAACGAGCCAGCAAGGCGCCCGCGCGCACTGCTCCCGTGTTGGCGGTTTGGCTGCGCGACCTGATCATTTCCCTGGCAATTTCCGCTTTCATCATCGTCTTCCTCTATCAACCCGTGAAGGTCGAGGGCACGAGCATGATGCCGTCGCTCGACGACCAGGAACGAATCTTCGTCAACAAGTTCGTCTATCGGTGGGAGCCGATCGAACGCGGCGATATCGTCGTGTTCCGCTATCCGCGGGATCCTTCGAAGAGCTACATCAAGCGGGTGATCGGAGTGCCCGGCGACCGGATCCGGATCGATTCCGGACAGGTCTATGTCAACGACGAGGCCATCGACGAGGACTACGTGCCGCCGGCCTATACCGACGAACGCTCCTATCCGGAACTGGTGGTGCCTGCCCGCAGCTACTTCATGCTGGGAGATCACCGGAGCATGTCGAACGACAGCCGTGATTTCGGGCCCGTAAAAGACGGGTACATCTTCGGCAAAGCCGTGTTCGGATATTGGCCGATGGATAAGCTGGGGCGGTTGCGTTAGGTTGGGGCTTCCAGGACCTCTTGCGGTTCGGGTTTTCCACACAAATTGCGTGGAAAACTGCTCGAGGTGCCCCTGGAACTCTTGGTGCTGCGCGGCTTCCTTGCTAGAATCTCTAAAATCCACACCCGGGAGCGGGAATGCAGGCTATCCTTGCACTCGAAGATGGGCGCATCTTCCGAGGCAAAGGCTACGGCGCCAAAGGCGAATGCTACGGGGAAGTAGTTTTTAATACTTCCATCACCGGTTACCAGGAAATTTTCACCGACCCCTCCTATTCGGGACAGATCGTCGTTCTCACCAACCCCGAAATCGGAAATTACGGCACCAATCCTGAGGACAACGAGGCCACCCATCCCTACATCGAAGGACTGGTCGTCCGCGAGTTCTCGAAAGTCAGCTCCAACTGGCGCTCGCAGCAGGTGGCCGAGGAATATCTGGAGCAGTTCAAGATTCCGGTACTGGCCGACGTCGACACGCGGGCTCTGGTGCGGCATCTGCGCGACCACGGAGTGATGCGCGGGGTGATCTCGACCATGGAGGGTGACACCGACAAGCTGGTCGCCAAGGCCCGGTCCATTGCGAAGATGGACGGTACCGACCTGGCAAAGGTTGTGAGCACGAAGCGGCCCTACGTATGGGAACTCGGTGAGCGCTCGCACGAGCCGGTGGCGGTGGTGGGCGTAAAGGATGAGCCGGCGCGCTTTCACGTGGTCGCCTACGACTATGGCATCAAGCAGAACATCCTGAGGAAACTGCGGGGCGAGGGCTGCAAGACGACGGTGGTCCCGGCGGAGACTCCGGCGGAAGATGTGCTGGCCCTGAAGCCGGATGGAATTTTCCTGTCGAACGGGCCGGGCGATCCGGAACCGTGCAGCTACGCAGTCGACAACATTCGGCGCTTGATGGGGCGGCAGCCGATCTTCGGGATTTGCCTGGGCCATCAGCTGATCGGAATCGCCTTGGGCGGGAAGACCTACAAGCTCAAGTTTGGGCACCACGGCGGGAACCATCCGGTAAAGCAGATCGGGACAGGGAAGATCGAGATCACGGCGCATAACCACAACTTCGCGGTGGATCCAGACTCGTTGCCGCACAGTGAAGTGGAGTTGACGCACATCGATCTAAACGACAACACGCTGGAGGGATTGCGGCACCGGAATCTGCCGCTGTTCAGCGTGCAGTATCACCCGGAGGCAGCGCCCGGGCCTCACGACTCCCATTACCTGTTCAAGGATTTCGTGAAGATGATGGAGGATTGGAAGGGCAGCGAGCGGTAATCGGGTTGCCGGCTGCCCGTGAATTGCCCGTAAATTGCTCGGGAGGGCCAGGCCACCAAGGACCAGGGGACCAACAACCAACGACTGATTTTTCATGCCCAGACGAACTGACATCTCCAAGATTCTGATCATCGGCTCCGGGCCCATTGTGATCGGGCAATCGGCGGAATTTGACTACTCGGGCACGCAGGCCTGCAAGGCGCTGAAGGCTGAGGGCTTTGAGGTGGTGCTGGCCAACTCGAATCCGGCGACCATCATGACGGATCCGGAGATTGCTGACCGCACCTACATCGAGCCGCTCACGCGCGAATATCTGGAAGAGATCATTCGCATCGAGCGGGAAATGTCGCCGCGCGCCGGCTTTGCGGTTCTGCCCACCGTGGGGGGGCAGACGGCCTTGAACCTGGCCGTCGAGCTTTCCGATGGCGGCGTGCTCGACAAGTACAACGCGCAGTTGATTGGCGCGAACATCGCGGCGATCAAAAAAGCCGAAGACCGGCTGTTCTTCAAAGACGCAATGCAGAAGATCGGCCTGGACGTTCCCAAGTCAGCGCTGGTGAACAATCTGAAGGACGGGCTGGAATTCGCGGGAAAGATCGGGTTCCCGGTGATCATTCGTCCGTCGTTCACGCTGGGCGGGACCGGTGGCGGGATCGCCTTCAATCGTGAAGAGTTGATGGAGGTGCTAGCGAGAGGACTTGATTTGTCCCCGGTGCACGAGGCCCTGATCGAGGAATCGGTGCTGGGCTGGAAGGAATACGAACTCGAGGTGATGCGTGACCTCAAGGACAACGTCATCATCATTTGCTCGATCGAGAACTTCGATCCAATGGGTGTGCATACCGGCGACTCGATCACCGTGGCTCCAGCGCAAACGTTAACCGATCGCGAGTACCAGGCGATGCGCGATGCCTCCATCGCGGTGATTCGTGAGATCGGAGTGGAGACCGGAGGTTCTAACATCCAGTTCGGCGTGAACCCGGAGACCGGGCGGATGGTGGTAATCGAAATGAACCCGCGCGTATCGCGGTCCTCGGCCCTGGCGTCCAAGGCCACGGGGTTCCCGATCGCGAAGATTGCCGCCAAGCTGGCCGTGGGCTACACGCTGGACGAGATTCCGAACGACATCACCCGGAAGACGCCAGCTTCGTTCGAGCCGACCCTGGACTACGTCGTCGTCAAGATTCCGAAATGGCAGTTCGAGAAATTTCCTGGTGCGGATGAGAGCCTGGGACCGCAGATGAAATCGGTCGGCGAAGTGATGGCGATCGGCCGCACCTTCAAGGAGGCGCTGCTGAAAGCGGTCCGCGCTCTGGATACAGGAAGGAAGGTTGGCTCGGAGAAGATCGAGCCAAAGATCCTGACCCAGAGGCTGGTGACACCGCATCCGGAGCGCTTGTCGTACGTTCGCTATGCGCTGCGCCAGGGTTACACCGTCAAGCAGCTGGCCAAGGTCACGTCGATGGACCCGTGGTTTCTGTACCAGCTCAAAGAGATCAACGACATGCAGCTTGAGCTGGAGAAGCACCCGATGGACTCGATTCCGACCGAGGTGCTGCGCGATGCCAAACGCATGGGCTTCTCCGACGGGCGGCTGGCGGCGGTTTGGCGGCTCAGCGACAAGGGCGGAGCGGAGAAAGTAAGACACCTGCGGAGAAAACACGGCGTCATGCCGGTGTACAAACGCGTGGATACCTGCGCCGCGGAGTTCGAGAGCTATACCCCGTATCTGTACTCGACCTACGAGGAAGAGGACGAGGCCGCGCCGACCAGCACCAAGAAAGTGATCATCCTGGGCAGCGGTCCGAATCGCATCGGGCAGGGCATCGAATTCGACTATTGCTGCTGCCACGCTTCGTTCGCACTGCACGAAGACGGTTACGAGACCGTGATGATCAACTGCAATCCGGAAACGGTTTCGACCGACTACGACACCAGTGATCGGCTGTACTTCGAGCCGCTGACCCTGGAAGACGTATTTGCGGTATTCGAGCACGAGGTCTCGGGCGGAGCATCGGTCGGAGTGATTGTGCAATTCGGCGGGCAGACACCCCTGAATCTTGCCCTGCCGCTGAAGGCGTCGGGGGTTCCCATCATTGGAACCTCGCCGGAGTCGATTGACCTGGCAGAAGACCGCAAACGGTTTGGAAAGCTGCTCGATGAGTTGCAGATCCCGCAAGCTCCCGGGGCCATGGCCACCTCGCTGGAGGAAGCGGTCGAAGGCGCCAAGCGCGTGGGCTATCCCGTGTTGGTGAGGCCGTCCTATGTTCTGGGCGGTCGGGCGATGGTGATCGCCTACGATGAAGATACTGTTGTCCGCTACATGAAGGAGGCGGTGGAGTATTCGCAGGACCGCCCCGTGTTGATCGACCATTTCCTTGAAGACGCCATTGAGGTCGACGTAGACGCTCTCTCGGATGGCGAAGACGTGGTCATCGCCGGGATCATGCAGCACATCGAGGAGGCTGGCATCCACTCCGGCGACTCTTCCTGTGTGCTGCCCGCGGTGGACATTCCGGGACCTCACCTCCAGCGGATGCGGGAATACACCTTTAAGCTGGCGCGCGCCCTGAAGGTCGTCGGGCTCATGAACATTCAGTTCGCCATCCCGCGCACGCCGAACGGTGGGTCGAAGGGTAACGGCTCTGAAGCCGGGAAGGTTTACGTACTCGAAGTGAACCCGAGAGCATCGCGTACTGTCCCGTACGTCTCAAAGGCAACCGGCGTACCGCTGGCAAAAATCGCCTCCCGGCTCATGACCGGACGCAAGTTGCGGGAGTTTCTGCCCGAGCAAGTCGAGGGTGGGAAGGATCTCGATACCGGCCGCTGCTATTACGTGAAGTCGCCGGTGTTTCCGTGGAGCAAGTTCCCGGGGGTGGATACGGTGCTCGGTCCGGAGATGCGCTCTACGGGCGAGGTCATGGGCGTCGCCGACAACTTCGGTGAAGCCTTCGCGAAAGCGCAGATTGCAGCCGGCCAGAAACTGCCAATCCAGGGATCGGTGTTCATTAGCGTGACCGATCATGACAAGCCCCACGTGGCCGAGGTTGCGCGGCGCTTTGTGGACATGGGGTTCAGGCTGGTGGCTACGGCTGGCACGGCGGACGTTCTCGAAGAGGCGGGCCTGAGCGTGGAGCGCGTTTACAAAGTGAAAGAAGGCCGCCCGAACGTGGTCGACCTGATCAAGGGCGAGCGGATCCAGTTGATCATTAACACGCCCCACGGCGCCGACCCGTGGTTTGACGAGAAGGCCATCCGGCGTGCGGCAGTCACCGCACGGATTACGACCATCACAACACTGTCGGCCGCACGGGCAGCCGCGGAGGGGATTGCGGCGCTGCAGCGTGGAGAAGTGCGGGTACAGGCACTCCAGCATCTGCACGCAGAGCGGGTGGCGGGGAAGCGGCGGTAAGCGTGTCCCAGGTTCGCTCCGGAACGATGGTTCTGTTGGTACTCAGTCTGCCGCTGCTGGTGGGGATATTCGTCTACGGGCCTTTTATCCTCGACCTGTTTCTGCACCGGCGACCCCCGTCGGTATTTCTGATTCCTGCCGGATACGTGGGCTGGGTGCGTATCAAATATCAGATTTCAAATGCGCCGCCGCTGCCGCGCGAAGGGAAGTATCAACTTGTCCGTCTGGATCGCAATGGCACGGCACAAACCTCGTCGCATTTGCCGGAAGGTTGGGCCGATGACCAGTACTTCTACGAGTCGGGAAAGGGGCGCAGGGCGCTCTCCAACGCTGGCTGGTGCAAGGGCGGGATGATCTGGGGCGAGGCGGTCGGCAAAGACGAAAGCTTCGCCGCATCTCAGAAATTCTTCGTCGGCGATGAGGATCAGTTTCGGATGGAGGTCGATCCGGCCGGGAGAACCTACAGTCCTTGCGGCTAGAGGGGGTTCCACCCTCATCGGGAGTGAAACGGAAAAGAGCCGGAGCACGGGCTCCCGGCAGGTAAAGCCGCCCGCCAAGGTCTAGACCCTAGCCCATTTACTGCCCCGCCCTACCCGCCGCGTTGGACATCGCCAGGGGACGGCTCAATTCCAGCATCAACTGTGTCCCGGAAGGCAATACTGCCGAATGCCGCTGCACAAGCCAGTGCGTCGTGGTTGCACCGGCGCCGATCACGCCGCCAATCAACAATCCTGGTCCGCTACCGATCAGACCGCCAACCAGCATGCCCGCGCCAGTCCCGCCGGCCACTTCGATCTGGTCTCGACGGTCGTGACCTGCCCCCTTGAACTGCCCCTCCTCGTTCACGTCGGTACCCTTGATATCGGTATCCACGAGCACGGCGTTAAGCATAGAGCGCTGCCCGTCGGGCATGACGATGTGCTCAGGGAAAATCCCGATTGTGGGTTTACCCTTGATCCGCCGAGGCTCGCTCAGCTGGGTGACGCGCCCTTCGACGACCGCGCCCACAGGAATCACGGTCTTGCCGCCCACCACGACCGGCTCGGAGATCTTTCCCTGGAAGGGGTCGCCCACCTTGCTGCTGAAGGTGGAGATCGTGGTCTCCAGCCTAACTTTCATTGGTGTCCCTTCCGGGATCGAAGGTGAGCCTTGCGCCCACGCCGATCCCACCAGCAACATCGCGCCCACAGTCGCCAAAACCTTACTCATCATTCCTCCTACGATGCCTCTCCCTGCTTTTGCATGGCTAAGCGATGAAACCTACGGTTGGAACCTACAAGTTTGGCCCCGCCGCCTGCTTCACTGCTGCCATCACCTGTTCGAGCGGTGCCCGGTCATGCTGATTCTCTCCGCGGTAGATGTAGCGGACTGTCCGCTCCCGATCAATCACGAGTGTCGCCGGATGGGCAATATTCAGAGCGTCCATACCGAACCGGTGATACAAACCGTATGCCTTTGTGACGATCCGATCCTCATCCAGCAGGAACGGAAACGAAATAGGCTTCTTCTCCAGGAATTTCGTCGGCCTGAATACTCCATCGCGCTTCTCGGCAGCGATAAAAGCTAGTTCTGCCCGTGATTGCGCAATCTGTTCCTTGTTGGACTCGACCCGAGTCATGCGCTCGGCGCAATTTGGTCACCAGGTTCCCCGCAGGAACTCCAGAACCAGCAAGCCGCGTTTCAAGAAACCCGAGAGCGTCAAGATGCCGTCGCGGTTGGCCGCCTCCAAGGAAAACTCCGGCGCTCTTGCCCCCACCTGCAACGTATCTGTGTGATCGACCATCTGGTAACTGACTGTAAAACAAGCCTAATCGGGCTACAACCGGCGAAAGCGCGAGCGAACCACAAGAGGCACGTCTGGCAAGTGCTCGCGGGTGGGCTAGCCGAATGGCGCCGCCCACACCCGTGAACCCCAAGCCCAGGAATTTGTCGCGAGCACCACTGAACTATTTCGTCCTGCCGCCAGGCGACGCACAACCACTGTAGGGTCGCATGCAGGGGATCACATGCGGTCCCGGTGTCGGTTGTCACATAGGGCATGAAGGCCTTCCGATATAATCTTCGGTTCACTCTGAGCAACGCTCTACTTTAGGAGTGGGTCCTTTGCAACGGCGCCGACTCCCGGTAAGCGGCGATCGCCCTACGGGCAGAGAAGCTCAGGGATATTTTTCTGTCTTTGCTGAATCGAAAGAGGAAAGCATGCCCAGCACTAATATCTCTTCCATCCACGCGCAAGAAATCCTGGATTCTCGCGGAAACCCCACCGTCGAAGCCGAAATCCAACTGGCCAGTGGCGCGAAGGGTCGTGCAATCGTACCGAGCGGTGCTTCGACCGGCGAGCATGAAGCCGTCGAACTCCGCGACGGAGACACCAATCGCTATCTCGGCAAAGGTGTTCTCAAGGCCGTCGAGAATGTAAACGGCGAAATCGCCGAAGCTCTGGCCAACGCGGACGCCTCCGATCAGCGGGCCATCGACGCCACGATGATCGAACTCGACGGCTCCGAGAATAAAGGTCGGCTGGGCGCAAACGCGATTCTGGCGGTCTCGATGGCCGTTGCCCGCGCGGCGGCATTGGAGTACGGCTTGCCCCTCTATCGCTACCTGGGTGGCGCGGGCGCCAACCTGCTCCCCACGCCCATGATGAACATCCTCAACGGCGGCGCCCATGCTGATAACAACGTCGACTTCCAGGAATTCATGGTCATGCCCGTCGGCGCTGAGTCGTTTTCCGATGCCCTCCGTTGGGGTGTCGAGGTCTTCCATACACTGAAGGGTGTGCTGATGAAACGGGGCTACAACACGGCGGTCGGCGATGAAGGCGGCTTCGCTCCATCCGTGAAGTCCAACGTCGAGGCCATAGAAGTGGTTCTGGAAGCGATCCAGCAAGCGGGCTACAAGCCCGGCAAGGAAATCGCCATTGCCCTCGACCCGGCGGCCAGTGAGTTCTATCAGGACGGCAAGTATGTCTTCAAGAAGTCCGACAAGTCCAGCCGCAGTTCCGATGACATGGCGCGCTTCTGGGCCAAGTGGACGAACGACTACCCGATCGTTTCGATCGAAGATGGCCTGGCCGAGGACGACTGGGAGGGCTGGAAGAGGCTTACCGAACTGGTCGGCAGCAAGATTCAACTGGTCGGAGACGATCTGTTCGTCACCAACACCGAGCGTCTGCAAGAAGGCATTGACAAAGGAATTGCCAACTCGATTCTGATCAAGGTGAACCAGATTGGTACGGTCAGCGAAACTCTCGATGCGATCGATTTGGCGCGCCGTAACGACTACACTTCGGTCATCTCGCATCGCTCCGGCGAAAGCGAAGACACTTTTATCGCAGACCTGGCCGTCGCAACCGGCGCGGGCCAGATTAAGACCGGCTCCGCGTCCCGCACGGACCGCATCGCCAAGTACAATCAACTCCTGCGGATCGAACAAGACCTGGGCGCCAGTGCCCGATTTCTTGGATTGGAAGCTCTGAACTGCAAGCGATGAAAAAGAGCTGCCGGCCGGATCCGAGAGTTTCTCAGGCTACAGCGTTTCGAGGTGCCGCGAGGCCAATCCAGTCGATGTAGGTCTAAGGGCAAAGCGGAAGCACATTCAGGAGTCACCATGAAAACACGTTGTTTGTTCGTTCTGCTGTGCTTGGCGATGGCGGGTTTCCCGCTGCTTGCCCAGTCGGACCCTCCTGCCTCCCGCGAGGATGTCGTGAAGCTGTTCGACGTCATGAATATCCGGGATCAGATGCGCACGGTCATGGAATCTGTCGCGAAGCAGCAACGCGCCATGATCCACGAGGGACTGAAAAAGCGTTCACCCGAAATTACCGAAGAAGATCTCGCCCGCATGGACCAGTTCACCTCCGACATCATGAAGGACATGCCCGTGGATGGCATGATCGACGACATGGTCCCGGTCTACCAGAAGCATCTGTCCCGGAGCGATGTCGAGGCCATGAGCACCTTCTACTCGTCGCCCACGGGCCAGAAGCTCTTGCGCGAAATGCCCGCCATGACAGCCGAGTCCATGCAAGCCGCAGCTCCACGCATCCAGGCCATGATGGACAAAGTCATGAGCAAGGCCGAGGACATGGCCAAGCAAAATCGCAAAAAGAAAACCGAGCAACCGAAAACCGGCGACCAATAAGAACTAGTGCTCGTTTCCCGGGTGTGTCATGGCCCGGCGATTAGACATACTTTACGCCCGGTGCGTGTAATCGAGGGCGAGTCTTCCTGATCCCTAACTGCCGAAGGCTGCAAGCCAGCAGCCACAGGCCAGGAGCTAACCGCTGAATGCGCCCCAAACCACTCATCCTTGTCATCCTCGACGGATGGGGCTACAGCCCCAAGACCGAAGCCAATGCGATCGCGCTTGCTCGCAAGCCCACTTACGACCGCCTGCTGCGGGATTATCCTCACACCGTGGTCCACACCAGCGGACCGTTTGTCGGCCTGCCCGAGGGACAGATGGGCAACAGCGAAGTGGGACACCTGAACATCGGCGCCGGCCGCATTGTTCACATGGACATCACGCGCATTGATCTGATGATCCGGAACGGCGACTTGTTCTCCGACCCGACGATCGTCGCAGCCCTGAAACACGCCCGCACCGGTGGACGCCGCCTGCACCTGTTCGGCTTGGTCTCCGATGGCGGGGTGCACTCGCAGCAGGCGCATCTCTATGCGTTGTTGAAGATGGCCAAGCAGCAGGGGGTTGACCGGGTCTTTGTCCATGCCTTCATGGACGGGCGAGACACTCTGCCCACGAGCGGCGCGAGCTACCTCGGACAACTTCAGCAGAAAATGCGCGAGTACAACTCTGGCAAGATCGCCAGCGTGAGTGGCCGCTATTACGCGATGGACCGCGATCGTCGCTGGGAGCGTATTGCCAAGGCCTATAACGCGATGGTCTTCGGCGATGGCGAGGGAGGCAATTACGTGGATCCCGTCCAAGCTATGAAGGATTCCTATAACAAGGGACTCACCGACGAGTTTGTCATTCCCTTCGTCTGTGTCGATAACAAGGGCGGGCCACTAGCGACGATTCGCGACGAGGACTCCTGTATCTGCTTCAACTTCCGCGCGGACCGGGTCCGCCAGATCACGCGAGCCCTTGCCCGCAACAGCGGCCTCAATGGGCAAGGCGGTCGAGATCTCCCCGGCGCCGACGAGCTCGACAGCAGAATCCCGCGCGACCGTGTACCCAACCATCTGCACTATGTCTGCATGACGCAGTACGACAAGAACTTCACCCTGCCGGTGGTCATTCCGCCAGAATCGATGGCCAACATCCTTGCCAACGTGATGGGGCAGACAAAGCTGCGCAACCTCCGCGTTGCCGAAACCGAGAAATACGCGCACGTAACCTACTTCTTCAACGGGGGCGTCGAGCAACCCTTTCCGGGAGAAGAACGGCTGCTGGTTCCATCGCAGAAAGTTGCTACCTATGACCTGAAGCCGGAAATGTCGGCTGCGGGCATTGCGCAAGGGGTCATGAAGGCGGTCGAGGAGGGCACCTTCGACGTGATGATCGTGAACTTCGCCAACGCCGATATGGTTGGTCACTCTGGCAAGATCGAACCGACCATCAAGGCTGTCGAAACTGTCGACGCCTGTCTGGGTGAGATCGAGAAAGCCGTGAAAGCCCGTGGCGGCGCCATGCTCATCACTGCTGATCACGGCAACGCCGAACAGATGATCGATCCTGCCACCGGCGGCCCGCACACGGCCCACACCACCAATCCAGTCCCCTTCGTCGTGGTCAGCGAAGACGCGAAACAGTTCACGCTGAGGCCGAACGGCTCGCTGCGCGACATATCCCCTACGATCCTCGGCATGCTGAATCTGACCGAGCCGAAAGAGATGACGGGGCGAGATCTGCGGGTGCCCTTGAACCAGAAATAGGCGACTCGCCTTAGAAGATCCTGCGTGTGCGCAGCGTCTTCGGCCAGGATTCTCCAGCGAATGAAGCTTCTCATCGTCGTCCACCATCGCTTCGCACTCTGGAACGCTCCGTCTTGGGTTTCCGAAAGACTCCAACTCGCATTTCCGCAAGTCGAGGTGGCCCACCTCCCAGGCTATGAAAATCTCGACGCGCAGATCCCTGACGCCGAAGTTCTGATCGCCTGGTCCGTTCGTCCCGAGCAAATCAGGTCCGCCCGCAAACTCCGCTGGATTCACTCTCCCGCCGCCGCCGTCCACCAGCTCATGTGCCCGGAACTGGTCGAGAGCGATATCATCCTCACCAACGCCCGAGGAGTGCACGGCCCGGTCGTCGCCGAGCACGTCATCGCACAGATCTTCGCGCTCGCCAAGAAAATCCCGCAGGCCGTTCGTCTTCAGAAAAAGCACATCTGGGGCCAAGAGACGCTCTGGGACGAACTTCCGCGTATCCGTGAAGTCGCGGGCGCCACCCTCGGTCTGATCGGTGCAGGGAGCATTGGGCGCGAAGTCGCCAAGCGCGCCGCTGCCCTGGGCATGCGCGTCATCGCAGTTCGAGAGCATCCCGAGAAGGGACGACCCGAAGGCGTCCAGGCCGTTTTTCCATTCGCGCAACTCGACGAAGTTCTCGCGCAATCGGAGTACGTCGTGCTGGCTGCTCCAGTTACTCCCGGCACCACCACAATGATGAGCGCCGCCCGCCTGGCCAGAATGAAACCCGATGCCTGTCTCATCAATGTAGGCCGCGGCCCGTTGATCGACGAAGTCGCCTTGGCCGCCGCTCTCCGCAATCGCCGAATTGCCGGAGCCGCCCTCGATGTTTTCCCGAAAGAACCTCTGCCCGCCGAGTCCCCGCTCTGGGATATCGACCACCTCCTGATCACACCGCACACCGCCGCTCTCACTGAGAAACTGTGGTTCCGCCACTACGAACTGATTCACGAGAATCTGCGCCGCTATCTCGCGCACCAGCCCCTGCTGGCTGTTGTTGACAAGCGGAAAGGGTATTAATCCTGCCCAATCGTTGCGGTCCTTTGCGCCTTTGGTGACGCGAATCACTACCCTCCGCCCCACAACGTGCGTTGGCACACGGGCGCGCAAGGCAAAGATTCCTCAGCCATCTCTCTTTTGCGGTAGACTCGTCTCTTGCATAGAGACAGGAGTTCCGATGCCTTACACCCGCTTCGTCCTGCCGCTGATGCTCACGTTTGTGGCCATGGCGCTAGCCTCTGAGATGGAAGGCTCCCAACCGGGCGCTCAGACGCCTCTACTTTTGGTTGCGAACAAGGGAGATCACACGATCGGTTTTATCGACCCGGAACTGGGGCGACAGATCGCTAGCGTGGATGCCGGCGCGATCACACCGCACGAACTGGTTGCCTCTCCCGACGGGCGGTTCGTTTACGCACCTATCTATGGCAACTCGGGTGTCGGACAACCCGGTACGGACGGCAGAACCCTGGTTGTCATCGATGTGTCGGCCCACAAGGTGGTGGGCACGGTTGACTTCGGCCACGGCGTTCGTCCGCACTGTCCGCTCGTCGGACCGAAGGATGGACTTCTCTACGTAACCACCGAAATCGATAAGTCAGTGACCATCGTCGATCCCCGCACCCTGAAGGTTGTGGATTCACTGTCCACCGGACAGCCCGAATCCCACATGCTCGCCATTTCCCGCGATGGCCGCCGCGGCTATACCGCCAACGTGGGGCCCGGTACGGTGTCCGTTCTGGACCTCGAGGCCCGCAAGCTGATCGCCGTCATTCCGGTCGCTCCGCGCGTGCAGCGCATTGGCCTATCCGTGGATGACCATCTGCTCTTCACGGCGGACCAGTCCAAGCCCCAACTCGCTGTCATCGACACTGCCACCAACAAGCTGAAGACTTGGATTTCGTTGCCAGCGCTGGGCTATGGCGCGACGCCCACGCCTGACGGACGCTGGCTGATCGTTCCGCTACGCTCCGGTGATCAGGTTGCGGTCGTTGACCTTGACGCGATGAAGGTCGCTCGTACCGTTACAGTCCCGGCGGTACCTCAAGAGGTCCTCGTGCGTCCGGATGGGTCCGTCGCTTATGTGTCCTGCGATGCCAGTCGTAAGGTCGCCGCGATTCGCACTTCTGATTGGACCGTCGAAAAGATAATCGACGCCGGTGCGTCCGTGGATGGCCTTACTTGGGCGGTCGCGAAGTAATCCGGATGCCTCGCGTAGGGTTCGCGGGGGTTGGTTCTATGGTTGTCGCTCTTGCCCTGGGAGCCCCACGGTGCGGCAGGATTTCAACTCCCGCAGTCCCCAATTTCTACCGTGACGTGCTGCCTATCCTTCAGCAGCATTGCCAGCAATGCCACCGCCCGGGCGAAATTGCTCCGATGCCCCTCGTCAGCTATGCGGAGAGCAAGACTTGGGCAGGCCTCATCGCCCGGGATGTCCGCTCCAAACGGATGCCGCCGTGGTTTGCCGATCCCTGCTGTGGCAATTTCTCTGACGACCCGTCGCTCACCGAAAGGCAGATCGCGACGCTCTCCGCATGGTCGGATGCAAAGACTCCCGAAGGGAATCCGAAGGATGCGCCGCCACCCCCACATTGGACCAAGGGCTGGAACATTCCCCAACCTGACTTCATCCTCCAAATGCCCAAGGCAGTTCTGATTCCGGAAGAAGGCGACGTCGAGTACACCTACGAAATCGTGCCGACTCAGTTCACGCAGGACCAGTGGATTCAAATGTCCGAGATCCGGCCTTCCAGTTTGGCCAACGTTCACCACGCCGTCGTCTACGTCCGCCCGCCTGAGTCCAGCTGGTTGCGAGACGCTCCGCTCAACGTGCCCTTCACGGCATCCACGCTCAACGACCCCCAACTGCGCCACCAAGCCCATGAAACAGACAGCGACATGCTGCTCGTCTACGCCCCGGGCAGTTCCCCCGACCGTTGGCCCGCTGGCATGGCGAAATTCATACCTGCCCATTCCGACTTGGTCTTCCAGATGCACTACACCACCAATGGTCGACCGGGCGAAGATCGGACGAGTGTGGGCATGGTCTTCGCCAAACAACCGCCCAGACGGCGCATTCTGACGCTGCAGCTCGCCAACGACCATGACCCCATCCCCATTCCTCCCAACACTGACAACTACCGCGTCGAGGTCCACGGTACATTTCCCAATGACGCGATTCTGCTCAGCTTCTTCCCGCATATGCACCTGCGGGGCAAGCGTTTCGAGTACAACCTCATTGACTCCAGGCACAAGACCAAGACGCTGCTGCGCGTAAACTACGATTTCTACTGGCAGCTCAGTTATCGTCTCGCCCAGCCTCGTCTGATTAAGGCCGGTACCGAGTTAGAAGCCGTGGCGTGGTATGACAACACTTCCAAAAATGCTCACAACCCCGATCCGGATAGCGCGGTCGCCTGGGGCGACCAAACCTACAATGAAATGATGGTTGGTTTCTTCGACGTTGCGGTCCCGGCCAACATGAATAAATGGCAATTCTTCAGGCGCTCGACGTCCCAATGATCAGGCCACCAGCAACCCAACCTCTTGTTTCGGCCGCCCCGAAGCTCGTTGTTGGGGGCTAAGTTTTCAAGCAGATAAGTCGCCTCGGAATCGAACACTCCGTATCGGTCCCCGCCAATCTCGGATATACTTGCGGCCTTGGATTCTGGCCCGGTCTTCGCCCACCGTTCCGGGGGTTTCGCACGTGACATCAACATCGACTCTCGGGGCACACCCGCTGCACGCCTCCCTGAAGGCTTGTTCGTGCCTATGGTTGGGTCTGTTCTTGTTTCTGGGCGCGGCGCAGATCCGGGCCCAAACCGAGCGTGCGAAGCCGGAACCGGTGTCAACTGCTCCCGCGGCATTGCCTCCCGCCGCGAGCAACTCCTCGCAGGAAATTAGTTCGCGCGACGAACTCACGACTTTCAAGGTCAAAGTCAACCTCGTTCTGGTGCGGGTGGTGGTTCGAGACTCAAAGGGCCAGGCCATCGGCAATCTGCACCAGGAGGATTTTGCACTCTTCGACAATCGCAGGCCTCAGGTGATCAAGGAATTCTCCGTGGAGCAACCCGGCGTAAAGGCGGCGGCCGCGCAGCAAGCCGAGCAGAAAGCGGCTGAGGAGAGCTCCAATAGTTCCGTTTTGCCACCGCCGATTGCTCCGGATCACTACGTGGCATACGTTTTCGACGATGTGCATATCGCGTTCGGCGATTTGGCCCGGGTACGCGACGCCGCCGAACGTCATATGGCGACCCTCGCTCCCACCGATCGCGCGGCGGTCTTCACCACGTCCGGCCAGGGCAATCTCGATTTCACCGACAATCGCGAAAAGCTGCATCAAAGCCTGGGTCAGCTGCAACCGCGCTCTATCGCGCGGAGTGGACAGCCTGGATGTCCTGACGTTACCTACTACATGGCCGATCTGATTGAAAATAAAAACGATCCCACGGCACTACAGGTCGCTGCCGCCGATGCACTCCATTGCGCCTTCAATGATGACCCTCGGATGGAATTGGCTGCCCAAGGCATGGCTGCGGGCGCGGCTGCATCGGCTCTAGGTATTGGACAGCACGAGAGCCAGGTTACGCTGTCTGTCCTGAAGGATGTGGTTCGGCGCATCGCCATCATGCCGGGTCAGAGGACCGTTCTATTGTTATCTCCCGGTTTCTTGACGCCCCGGATGGAGTTTGACTATCACGATCTCATCGACCGTGCTCTGCGCTCACAAATCATTATCAGTTCGCTCGATGCGCGCGGTTTATATACTCCCGACATGAATGGGGACATCAGCAACGATCACCCGTTGCCGCCTCAGATCATGAACCAGAAGATGCTGTACACCACCGACAGCGCCTCGGATGAAGCCAACGTCCTTTCTGACCTGGCGAATGGCACCGGCGGTTCCTTCTTCCATAACAGCAACGATTTCGACGAAGGCTTCCATCGCATCGCTGCCGCCCCTGAGTACTCCTACGTTCTGGGTTTCTCGCCGCAAAACTTGAAGCTCGACGGTGCCTTTCACGCTCTGAAAGTGACGCTCAAGGAATCTCCGAAGCTTACGATCCTCGCTCGTCGGGGTTACTACGCTCCCAGGCAGGCGGCAGATCCCAATGAGGAAGCCAAGCAGGAGATCGAGGATGCTCTGTTCTCCCAGGAAGAAATGCACGATCTTCCCATCGATCTCCACACGCAGTTCTTCAAGTCCAGCGATATCGACGCCAAGCTCGCGGTGCTCGTGCACGTCGACGTCAAGAAAATGCATTTTCACAAGGCGGACGGCCGCAACGCGAATAACCTTACAATCGTGTCTGGTCTGTTCGATCGCAACGGCAAGTACATTACCGGCAATCAAAAAGTGCTCGACATGCATTTGAAAGACGACACCCTGGCAAACAAACTGAATTCAGGAATCACAGTGAAATCGAGTTTTGACGTAAAGCCGGGCAGCTATCTCGTCCGGTTGGTCGTCCGCGATGCCGAAGGGCAACTCTCCGCGGCCAACGGCGCCATCGAGATTCCGTAGTTGAGAGGTGAAAGATGAAGTTCCGTCGCCTACTCTGGATCGCAGCCTTCGCTCTGATCGTCCTGTTCGCTGCAGGGAAGCTGTCTGTCCACGCGCCCGTGGCCTTCGCGCAGCAGCAACCGGCACAGCCGGTGTCGGCGCCGGACCCGACCCCGCTCATCAGGGCTGAAACCCGCCTGGTTCTGGTCGATACGATCGTGACTGACAAGAAAGGCAACTACCTCACGGATTTGGCCCAGAAGGACTTTCGCGTTTGGGAGGACGACAAGGAGCAACAGGTCAAGAGTTTCTCTTTTGAAGCCAGTCCTGGTTCGAGTGCTCAAGAGCAGAAGCACTACCTGGTTTTGTTTTTTGATAATTCGACCATGGATCTAAGTGATCAGGCGCGTGCGCGCGATGCGGCCGCGAAATTCATCACGGCCAACGCTGGTCCCAATCGCCTTATGGCGATCGCCGACTTTACCGGTGTCGTCCGCATCCCGCAAAACTTCACGGCCGACGCCGAGCGGCTCAGGAAGGTAGTCGCCGACGTGAAGTTCTCCAACCTCAATCCGAACGCCCAGAACCCGGTTGAGGTGGCGTCGCTGGGGATGCCCACGCTCTATAGCGCGGAAGCCGACTTCGCCCAGCGGAGCGTTTTGTTAGCGCTGCGGACGATGGCAAAGAATCTCACCAATGTCCCCGGGCGCAAGAGCCTGGTCTTTCTGACTTCCGGCTTCGCTACGTCGCCCGAAGTCCAGTCCGAGCTGACCGCCGTGGTCGATACCTGCAACAGAGAGAACGTCGCAGTCTATCCGATCGATGTTCGTGGATTGGTGGTCGGGGGTCCTTCTGCGATGGGCCCCGCACCCGGTGCTCGAGTTCGGGTCCCGCTCGACATGCGCTCGAGCCATGTCCATCCCGTAAACCTTCACCAGAACACCGCGGCTGAAACGCCTCGCCGTCATGCGCGTCTCCTTCGGGTACAGCACGGAGGCGGGGGCGGTGGCGGAGGTGGGGGTCATCCGGGCGGTGGAGGAGGTGGGGGTCATCCGGGCGGTGGAGGAGGTGGGATTCGCGGTGGAGGAGGTGGGGGCGGTAAGGGAGGTGGGGGCGGCACAGGGGGTGGCGCTGGAGGCGGCAAGGGTGGCAGCGGCGGAGGTGGCGGTACTGGCGGCAGCCGCGGTGGCGGAAGTGGTTCTGGTGTGAATAATGCCAACTACTTCAACAACCCTTACAATCAGCCTCGGCAGATCATCCCGCAGTTCCCGCCGAGCGCTTCGACCAACCAGCAGATCCTTTATCAGCTGGCCGAGGGTACGGGTGGGTTCGTCATTGTCAACACGAACGACTTGCTCGCTGGACTCGAGAAAATTGCTCGCGAACAGACCCAATACTACGTTCTCGGATACACACCAGCGATCTCGCCAGAAGGCCGCTGCCACGCACTCAAGGTGAAGGTCGACCGCGGCGGAACCATCGTTCGTTCGCGCAGTGGCTATTGCAACGTACGCCCGGTGGATCCACTCGCCGGCAAACCCATCGAGAAGGATCTTGAGAGCCGCGCCAACGGATCGCAGGCTGGCAATGTTTCCGCCGCCATGGCTCTTCCGTTTTTTTACAAGTCGGCTAACACCGCGCGCGTGAACCTCGCGATGGAGATTCCTTCCAACTCCATCAGGTTCGAGAAGGAAAAAGGCAAGCAACATTCCGAAGTTAACATTCTTGGCATTGCCTACAAACCCGATGGCTCGGTAGCTGCCCGCTTCAGCGACACCGTCAATCTTGACTTCGATGGGAAGAAAGAAGTTCAGGAATTTCAAAAGCAACCGCTCCATTACGAAAACCAGTTCGATGTAGCTTGCGGGCAATACACACTGAAGGTAGCGTTCAGCTCCGGCGACGTTTTCGGAAAGATCGAAGGACCGTTGGTTGTGGACGCCTACGATGGCAAACAATTCGGTGTCAGCGGCGTGGCGCTAAGTCGCGACGTACATCGAGTCTCCGACATGGCGACCGGACTCGATGACGTCCTGCTCGCCGATCACACTCCTCTGGTCGTGCAGGGGATGCAGGTGGTACCCACCGGCGGTACCCACTTCACCAAAACCGACAATGCCGTGATGTATTTCGAGATCTACGAGCCACTCATGGTTAACGCGCCTGCGACTCCGCTAAAAGTCGGGGTCGCTTACGTGGTCGTTGACCGGAAGAGCGGCGAAAAAAAAGTTGACGACTCGGGTCTCGTCAACCTCGAAAAATCGGCAAAGGCGGGCAATCCAGTCATCCCGCTCGGTTTCAGGATCCCGGTCGATAAGCTGCCGCCCGGCTCGTATCGGGCGGAACTGAAGGCAATGGATTCGGCGGGCAATTCATGGAAACCGCGCGTCGTCGAGTTCGATGTGGATTAGCCATGAGCGAGCTCTAACGGGGGCATCTTGTTCGCCGGACGTCGAGATTGAGGGAGGGCAGAGGGAGCCCCTTTTCTGGGCCCCGTTCCGGGTAAACACTCGGACATTTCAGCGACGGCCGCCAACCGGAACCTCCGGCGACCGGGGCATCTCGCTGCCCCGAGCTGGCATCCATTTCTTGGATTGCCGCTTCGGGAGGAGAACCTCTTCTCGCTAGAATCGCCTAATATTGGACCTTGCTGATGCTGCCCGGTGTCAGTGCCGTTCGAGATCGACGGACGATGCGTTTCGTGCGTCCAGGATTGGCCGTCAACTGCGCTCTGGCGCTGTCGTTCTGTGCCGGCCTGCTCACGGTTGCCAAGCGTGCTTCAGCCCAGAGCGACCCCCCCGACACCCTTGTGCCCGCGCGCAGCGCCTTTGCCATTGCTGGAGTCGTGGTGAACTCGGTGACTGGCGAGCCTGTCCGGCGCGCTCTGGTGCAGGTTGCGAATCTTCCCGTCGCATCGCCCGCCACCCTCACCGATTCCGAAGGCCGTTTTCAATTCGCGGATCTGCCTGAGGCCGAAATCGCCCTTGCCGTTCGCAAGCCTGGCTTCTTCAATGAGCAGGAATTGCACCCCGAGAGCGCCCGTCCGTCCATGTTTTTTCACGTTGGCGCAAACACACCTTCGATCATTCTCAAACTTGTCCCGGAAGCTACGATCTCTGGCCACGTGTTAACCATGAAAGGGGAGCCGCTCGAGGACGCGCCTGTGCGTATCCTTGAGCAACGGATCTTCGACGGCCGCAGACGGTGGGAGCAGCGCGGCCAGGCTTCCACTGACGAAAACGGCCAGTTCCGCGTTGCCAACCTGGCCCCGGGTTTGTACCTGCTGGCAGCCGGGCCTGTCTTTGGAGCGGTGGGGGCCGGGGCAGGCATCTCGCGGGAAGAGGCGATCGGAGCGATGTTCTACCCGGGCGTCTCCGAGCTTGAATCAGCGACTCCGATTGCTATTTCACCCGGACAGCAGGCTCTGGCCGACTTTGCGCTAAAGCCTGAGCCGCTCTTCAAAGTTTCTGGTGCCGTGGTCGGGTTGGCGTCGGGGATGGGGACTGCCCCGCAGTTCACCACCAAGTCCGGTGGGCCCGTGACCTCTCCCATAAGGTTCGACGCACAGACTGGAAAGTTCGAGGCCAAGGTTCCGGCCGGCCCGTATGTCCTGATGATTCGTACGCCCGACCAGAACGGTGCAATTCTGGCAGCCGATCTGCCACTGGTGGTCAATTCTGACATCGCCGGTGTCACACTTGCCGTTGGCTTGCCCATTCGCCTTCCGATCACGGTCGAAGCACGGCATGCCGCAACGTCTGCCCCACCGGAGCAAACCGGCGCCAACCAAGTTGTCGAGGGCAAGGGGCCGGAGCAAGACCTAAATTCGGCGGCCATCAGCGTCCAGCAACATGCTCTCGCACGGGTCCGTCTAATTTCCACCGAGACACGACTGGAGTTACCGGAATTCCAGGCTGACGAACAGAACTCCATCCTTGCAGTCCGAAACATTACTCCGGGAAGGTATTCGGTCGAACTCTCGCCGAATTCGCCCTGGTACGTGCAATCGGCGAGGTGTGGCCAGACCGACGTTTTGCGGGAAGACCTCGTCTTCGCTCCTGGTCGGCGTCCTGATCCGCTGGAGGTGGTTCTGCGCGACGATGGTGCGCGTCTTTCCGGGAGTGTGCATTCCGACAATCAGGCTGCGGCCGCCGCCGTCGTTCTCATTCCGGAGCAGGGATCGCTGAACCAGGCGAAGCTCACGCAAAGCAGCCCCGCAGGACAGTTTCAATTTGATTCCCTGGCTCCGGGGGATTACCGACTCTTCGCGTTCGATACCGTCGAGGGTCTGGAATTCCGAAACCCGGAAGTGCTCGCATCCTATCTCTCAAGAGCTGTTCGCCTCACTCTCTCACCGAATGAGCAGGCCAGCGCCAGCGTCGAACTTATCCAGGCGGGGAAGTGAAGAATGAGCGCCCGGCCGCGTCGTCGCCTCATCCTCTGGGTTCTTGTTTTGCTAAGCGCGCATCTGCTTTCAGCGCAGACCGCGAGCGTTCCGAAGCCAATCCAGAACTTCCGCATCAGCGGTACCATCGTCAACCTTGTGGATGGGCAACCCGTGGCTGGTGCAGAGGTCATCATCACCTCTACCCAGCGTCGCGATGAGACGAAGCAGGTTCTCACCGCAGCCGATGGTCGCTTTGCCTTCGACCATGTCTTGCCCGGCAAGTACAGTCTCGCGGCGCACCGCCAGGGATACGTCGCCCAGGCCTATCAGCAGCATGATCAGTACTCCACCGCCGTCGCGGTAGGTCCTGGCCTCATCTCGGAAGACTTGACCTTCCCCCTTACTCCGGATGGCTCGATCTCAGGCACTGTGTTCGACGAGGAGAACGAACTGGTCCGCGCCGGCGAAGCCATCCTTTTCACACGCACCACCGGGACCGGCGCCAATGGATTTCATCTTCAGGCGCGTGGCCCCTTGGACGAACAGGGCCGCTATCATTTCGGCCATTTGGGTCCTGGGACCTATCTGGTCGCAGTCTCGGCTCAACCCTGGTACGCGCAGGATCCTCAGGCTAGTCCGCAGGAGGCAGTGTCATTCTCCCCGGACGGACAGTCCAACTCACACGTAGCCCTGGACTCATCGGAACGACCGGACTCCCAAGCGCCTGCGCCCCTCGACGTCACCTACCCGACCACCTACTATCCGAACGTCACCGACTCCGAAAACGCCGCGCCCATCCAACTTCATCCCGGAGAACGTGCCACCGCCGACGTGAATCTTCGGGCTGTTCCGGCGCTTCACCTCCGCATTCGCAACGCCAGTTCCGACCCCACCCGTCCCCTGACGGCGTTCGTGGAACAGCGCCTTTTGGATACTCCAATCCAGGTTCAAGCGCGTAGCCAGCAGATCAACTCGGGTGTCATCGCTCTTACGGGTATTCCACCCGGCCATTTCACACTCAGCATTCGCAACTTCACGGGCAAGGAGTGGATCAGCCTGAACAAGGAAGTCGACGTGGCGAGCGACACCGAGATCGACGCCGCCGAAAATAGTGTCGGCACCGTGAGCGTCAAGGGCGTCGTGCGTCTACAAGGCAACACCCCGTTGCCTGCCGGAGCGTTTGTCCGTTTCTCCAATCGCCAGTCCGGAGAAACCTTTGGTGCCCAGGTCAGCGGCAAGGGAGAATTCGACGTCCAGACGACCGTTACCGCCCAGAGCGACTACAGCGTCGCAGTATTCAATGTTCCCAGGTTCATCGTGCAAAGCATCTCCGCCAATGGCGCCCGCGTTATCGGGCACACCGTTTCATTGCCTCGCGGCGGAGTCGTTCAACTTGACGTGACCATGTCCGAAGGGCTGGCACGAGTGAATGGCACCGTTCTGCGGGACGACAAACCGGCTTCCGAAAGCATGGTCCTGCTCGTTCCTGAGCACTTTGAAAATGATGTCACACTGTTTCGTCGCGATCAGAGCGACAGTGACGGCACCTTCAGCCTGTACGAAGTGCTTCCGGGGCGCTATATCGCCATCGCCATCGAGAAAGGCTGGGAGCTTGAATGGCAAGACCCGGTGATTCTGAAACCCTATCTGGAGCGTGGTGAGACCGTCGAGGTCACAGCTAACAAAACGTATAAAATCTCCCTCAAACTCCAGCCGCAGGCCGTGACTGCCGCACCCACAACTTCAGCCATACAATAGAACACAGTCAGGCAACCAGCGACGCGAGGCTAGCGATGGCCGTCATGCCAGCTATTTTCTTCGGACACGGAAATCCCATGAACGCGCTGCTTCGCAATCGGTACACGGAGCGCTGGTCGGAAATCGGCAATACCCTTCCGCGCCCCAAAGCCATTCTCTGTGTCTCGGCGCACTGGTACGTTCCCGGTGCCGCCGTCACGATCAACACGGCCCCGCGCACCATTCACGATTTCGGTGGTTTTCCACGCGAACTCTACGACGTTCTGTATCCTGCGCCGGGTGATCCCGAACTCGCGCGCCGCATCCAGAAACTACTTACGCCCCTCCCTGTTGACCTCGAAGAGCGCTGGGGACTCGATCACGGTACCTGGTCTGTGCTCTGCCACGTCTATCCAAAAGCGAACATTCCCATCGTGCAACTCAGCATCGACGAAACCCGCCCCGCCAGCTTCCACTACGACATGGGCCAGCGGCTCGCGCCTCTGCGCGAAGAAGGTATCCTCATTGTGGGTAGCGGCAACCTCGTCCATAACCTCCACACCTACGCCTGGGGACAGCACGCCGTCGATCCCTTTGCGTGGGCGAGCCGCTTTGAAGAGCAAGTCCGCGGGCTCTTGCAGTCGGGCGATCACCGCCCACTGATCCACTACGAAACCATGGGTCGGGAGGCGCTGCTTGCCATCCCTACGCCGGACCACTACCTACCGCTGCTTTATGTCATCGGGGCGGGTGCCGAAAAACAGGGCATGACCTTCCCCGTCGAAGGTGTGGACGGTGGCTCGATCTCGATGCTCGCTGTGCAACTCGGGTAGCGCTCAGCAGATTTCATCGATAACGCCTCCACATGGTTGGCCCGGAGAACTCGACTAAAATCCTTCCGCGGCCGTGGTGGAGGACTTCCACCGTTTTTGCGCTTCTCGCGGATGAGCGCGCTGTAGCCACAAGGTGAATTCATGACCTCAAATGAAGTTCGTCAAGCGCCGATCTCTCGACGCAGAACGCTATCGGTTCTGGTGGTGGCTCTTGTTTCCACCCTTGCGACGGCACAGCAACCGGAACTCCCTCCCGCGACTCGAACGCGGCTAGAGGGCGCGATTTCAAGGTTCATGTCCGCTAGCGGCATCCCGGGATTGTCCGTCGCGGTGGTCTTGAGCGGCCAGCATGTCTGGTCAAAAGGCTTCGGCTTCGCCGACCTCGAGAACAACGTCCCGGTGACCTCGCAGACGCTGTTCCGGCTTGCGTCGGTCTCGAAGCCCATCACAGCCACTTATCCCGCACCGCACCCGTTTCTATTCCAAGTCAAAATCGGGCAATATCGTCAACGCGGATTTCCTCGATTCCAGTTACAAAATTCCTGGGCGCCGGCACTACGGCCGGGTTCGCCGATGTCGGGCACGGCGGCGGTCAGCAGGGAACGAGCACCTTTATCATGCTTGCCCCCCAGCAACGTGCCGGGGTGGTGGTTCTGATCAATCTTGACGGCGCGGACGCATCCGCCCTGGCCGCCGATCTCATGAGAATGCTGATTGGCGCTGCGGAAAAAGCTAAGTAGGAGATTCACCGCCCCGGACCGTTTTCGAAGGGGTGGCTTTTGATCAAGCCACCCCTTTCGCGACCGCTCCGCGCGGCAGCCGTCGCGCATCCCTCGCCTCCAGCCAGGGCTCGGGTTCGAACAACACGCCTTCATCGTCATCCACCATCAGAATTTTGATAGGATCACGGCCAGACTGGACTCCGATGGTTTCGGGGATTTGCTACTCCTGCCCCTGGGTATTTGGCCAGGCAGGAAAAGCGGACTCGGGCCGCCGATGGTGTGGGTGAACGGTGTAAGAAACGGCGTGGCACAAGTTTGGGCCGAGTCGACCCATCTTGGTATTGGGGGCCAGGTACAGTGTGTGACGATGGTCACAGTCGCTGAAAACGCACCGCGGATCGTGTGGGAAGAAACTCGCTGTCCACCCACATGCTGCGGGTATATAGTCAACCGCCCAGACAGAGCACGTCGTGTTACATGACGGCAGGAAAATTGAGGCCCTCCCCATGAGACCAGATCGCCAGGACAAAATCTCCCCCGTGCCGTACGGCAGCATGAGCCTCGAGCAAATCCAGGAAGGTGTCAGTGCCGAAGCCGTCAGCTATGCTGCCGGTCTGCTGGTAGAAGCTGTGCGGAACTACGAATCAAAAGCGCTCAGCACTCGCAAACTCAAATTGTCCCTGACCGAAGCTCAGATGATCGCCGCCAACCTCATTGCCAACGCTTCCGCCCACCTTAACGACCAGACCATGGACGATCAGATCGCTCGTGTGCGGAAGGCGATCAAGGAGACGCAGACCTAGATCCGCGCCGTCTTGCTGTCGCTCGAGTGGCCCCAACCAAGGGGATTGTTGCCCCGTCCATCAGGCTGTCCGGTTGTATCAGCAGCAGACTCTGGACCGTTCGCATCGCGAGACTACCGATGTCCCAGATCTGCCACGTCCCTCAGGCTGATTGTTTCTGCTCGAATTCCCACCGTGTAGCATTGTTCGGGAAATTCTGTTCCGTCCAAGCGAGTACAAAGAGCGGCTGCACGGCATAGATGACGGTCTTGCCCGGGATCGTGGTCAATGGCATCCTGTATTTCTGCTTGGAGGCGCTGTCGAGCTTGGTAAGGGTAGGCTCGTCCGATTCTTTGACTTCGATAGCATTGCCTTCGAGGATAACCACGTCGTCGCCGGATTCCAGGTGGATCGATACGGCGCGATTGTGCGCAAGGTTACGACCCTTCCGCGACGAGCTGGCCGTGCCAAAGTACAGGACGTCATCGATGAAAAATCCCCAGACGGGAATCGTGTCTCGAAAAGGGCCCTCGAACTCGACCGGAAGGATGCGCGGTTCCTTGGTCTCGAGTATGGCGCTGGTCGTGCTTCCAATGATCCTGGGACGAACCAGGATAAGGTTGCCGGCGTTCTTGCGTAATCACTTGAACAAAATCGATTATGCCAAGGCAGAAGTCACACTGCTGCCTTGAAATGGGCCAATGTGGGCTTCCAGAATGGCGCGGGGCGCCCGTTACCCGGATGGGCCATTCCGCCTTGACCTGCAGATTCTGTAGAAATAGAGTCCCAAGAGGGATTTCGGGGCAGATGCCTGACAAAGGCCAAAACGGACGGTTACCATGGGCGGAATGAAACAGCTTGGGCGACTCTTTTTCGTGGCTGCGGTTGTGGGGATGGCCGCTTTGGCATTCGGGCAGGATTCTCAGGACGCGCCCGTCACCCCGGGCCAGGGGGGCGTGACCGTTGCGCCGCCGACGGGCACCGAGGACGCGGATCTGATCGCTGAGATACAGCGCTTACGGAACGACGTGGACCGACTAAAGCGCCAAGTGACATATCTGAATTCAGTGGTTGAGGAACTGGAGAACGAACGGGTGCCAGTGGAGAGAGCGGCAACCAGGCCACCGGCAAAGACCGCGAAGAAGGGTGCCAGGGCTTCTGGTCCGATCAGCGCGGTAGAGGGGACGCCGACCGCGGCGCCGGAAGCCGACGAGAAGGTCACCAAGACGGTGTTGGTGTTCCGGGATGGCCATAAAACTGAGGCCGTGAACTACGCGATTGTCGGGCAAACGCTCTGGATCTACACTGAGCAGGATTCGAAGAAGGTTCCGCTGGCCGATCTGGATGTGGCGGCAACCAAGAGTGCAAATTCGGATCGCGGCGTGACATTCCAGGTGCCCTCGGCCAAATGATCAAATGAGGGCGTATCGCGCGGGACCGGCGGAGCGCATTCCCGTTCCCGTCGTGCTGGCATTTCTTCATAATGCCTCATTCTTTCCGCACTCCATCTGGCCGCCGGTTTCCCTTACGTTCTGACCTTCTGGGGCCCTGCGGATTCATCCCCACACCCTGTTTGAAACCGTAGCCTACTTGGTTGGGTTTCAAAGCTATCGGAGGCTTCGGCGCCGGTTTGGCGATTCGATCCCCACTTCACTGAGATGAGCGGTGGTGGCCGCGGCGGTAGGCGGCGCGGTCTTGGGCTCCAAGGTTCTTTTCTGGTTGGAAGATCCGCATCTCACTCTGCTAAACCTGCATGATCCCGCGTACTTGATGGGCGGGAAGACTATAGTCGGAGCCCTGGTGCTTGGGCTGATTGCGGTCGAGTTGATGAAGTGCTACCTCGGACTTACGCAATCGACTGGTGACTTGTATGCGATCCCTCTGGCGCTTGGGATTGCGATTGGGCGGGTGGGATGTTTTCTGACCGGGCTCACTGACAATACGTATGGGGTCGCGACCGCGCTCCCTTGGGGTGTCGACTTCGGCGATGGAGTGCGCCGGCACCCGACACAGATCTACGAAATCGTGTTTCTGCTGTCACTGATTCCGGTTCTTTATTGGATCTTGCGGGTGGTCACCAGGCCAAACGCAAGTGCAGTTGGTCAAAGGCGGAGATTCCACGCAGGGGACGCGTTCAAGGTCTTCATGGCCAGTTACATGATGCTGCGCCTGCTGTGCGATTTCATCAAGCCATACCCACGGGTGTTCCGAGGACTGGGAAGCGTTCAGTGGGTCTGTGTGCTCTGCCTGCTGTATTATTCGCGGGATATTTTGCGGTGGGCGGGCGTGTCTGGCCGAGCGGCGGTATCAGCACACTCCGTTTGATCCAGACAGGTGTGGGGATGAGAGTTCCAGGCACCGGCGTGCTATCGCTCGGTGTGGTGGTCGCGATATGGGCAATCGGTGCGTTGAATCGCGAATAGAACTAGAAGTCGGCAGGGAAGAGAGCCTGTTTCCAGCTGGGTGTGCCGACCAGCAGTACCAGGTCCGAGGCGGAAGGAGGCGTGCATTCGGCGGCCGCGTAGTGTTTGAGCAAGCCTTTGGCCATGCGAACGGCAGCGGGCGAAAAATAGAAGTGGTGAGCAAGTGTGTCGACGCTCGAAAACATGGCGGCGTCATTGGGCCAGCGATTCGCCAGGAACACGGTCTCGAATCCCTGCTGGAGCTCCATGTGCTTGCGCGCAATCACTTCTTCGTCGGAGAGAGTGACTCGGTACCAGGCTGACACGACAAAATTATACCCGGGTTCTTGAGGCCGCACGCGGCGGGACTCGGGTGCTTGCGGGGAGACTGGTTACTGGAAGCCTACCCGCCCGCCGGAATAGTAGACGCTAAACAGGATCGCGAAAAGAAGAGCGACAAAACAGAGAGCGGCCGCGATCCAGAAGGCCCGAGGAATCCGGGTGGTGGGCGTTGCTTTGCGAGGCACGTCGCGATTGTAAAAGCCAGCGGTGTGAACAGGAAAGCAAGGAATGCTGTTTGGCGCGGAGGCCAGGGTTTTCGCCCGGAGGGGCCAGCCAACCGCGTCCTCTCCACGCCTGTGATCCGAGTGGTTAATTGACAGGCTACGGAGCGAATAGTAGCGTGGCGCGGGTTCGTCAATCCTCAGAGAAAGACGTGGAGCGCGCATGATCTACAAGAGGGGGCTTGGGGTCTTGGTGCTTGGGCTGGCCGTTTTGGTTGGACTGAGTCATTTGGCTCGCGGTCAGGATCCGACGAAGGTTGAGCCGAAACACTACAAGCTGGATTTTGAGAACGACCGGGTGCAGGTTGTGTCGGTGCACTATGGCCCGCACGACAAGTCGACACTCCATGAGCATCCCGGAGGCGTGGTGGTGGTCATTACCGCGGGACATTTGAAATTTACCGATGAAAAAGGAAAAGTCACCGAGGTTTTTGCAAAGCCGGGAGAGGCCCGTTGGTTTGCTCCGTTTAAGCATACGGTTGAGAATGTGGGTGACACCGCCTATGACGCGGTATACGTAGGGATCAAGAGTAAGGCCACCTCGAAGGAGGTGATTTCGAGAAATCGGGCCTTGACCGAGAACGAAGCCCATAGGCTGGTGGCTGCCGCGCTGGCCGGGAAGTGAGCTTCGAGCGCTAGTCAAGAAGTCGCGGCCGAATAGGGCTCCAGTTCCAGCGGATCGTCAGCAGTGAGCGGGCCTTTCCGCCAGGGTGGAACTACTGATTTTCGAAAACCGCGTTGGATTTCTTGGCGACGGTGTGCTCTTTTCTCAATTTGCGGGCGACGTCGCCCAGAGGCACTTCAACGGTCTTGGAAGCGAATTCCCACAGTGGCCGCTCCCCGTGAGCCGAAACATTACAAAAGGTGCCGAGAATGCTCTCCTCCTGGGCAAGTGATTTTGCGGATGCGTGCTCCGGGCGACTGCTAAATGCAAGCGGCACCGGTTGAGCACTCAGGACGTTGGTCCCAGCGACGTTCTGTCCAAGCGCGGTCGAGACGCACAGCACGCAGAAGATAAAGCAGGCGGTCTTCATAGGGTCTCCAAGGTCGGAGGAGAAATCGAGCACAGAAGGCACCAGCCTCTGGAGGGCCTCGGGGTTCCGCGAGGGGGCGGCTGAACGCCTCACCACGACCAGAGAGTTGGGCCTGAGGGCCCCAAACAAGGTGCACCTCAACCAGGCAAGGATGCAAGGGCCGTGCCAAAGTCCGCACGGACGATAGAACGAGTTTTGCAGCAGGACATCGGCGCCGGGAGCAATTGTTTGCACAATTGTGGAGGGCACGCGCCCGCCGCTGTCCGACCGGTGACCAGGTTACTTTCGGAACTGTCGTGTCGGGTTACCTTGTTCCCTATGTTCAAATTGCCTGCGGCGAATCAGGTGTGGGGTGCCTTGGACTCCGAAGCTGGATTAGAGAGTGATCGAAGCCGGTGCCTGCCGGCAGGTCATGGTTCACAGGGTGGCAGCCCTGCCACCCTGGTCATGTCTACTGGCGGAAAAAAGTAGTCTCGGAGGCTGCCGTCAAACGCGCCCGATGCCAGGCAGCACCTCTTGAAAGCGGTGTCCGGAGCCACACGGGCATGGATCGTTGCGGCCCAGTTTTTCGCGGAGTTCCTTGTTCCCGTGTACAACCCGGTAGCCGCGCTTTACGCTGCTTTCGGAGGGGTATCCTCTGCGGCGCTTACTGGTTGGTTCGAAAGCAGTTGGAATAGGCCAGTTCATCGTCGATTTGCATGGGGCACCTCCTGAGGCTCACAAGGCAGACTAGCACGGGGGCGCCCAGTTTCGACGAGAGTTCTAGGCCCAGCGCTTGCCTGTCAGCGGTGTAGTTGTTCTCTTTTTGAAGGCTTGATAGCCGCGGGGGGTAAGTCGAACGACGCCGCGGATTTCTTCCTCGACGTAGCCTTCATTGCGGAGCTCTGCGACCATCTGGCGGGTTACCGCCGACGCCATGGTAGGTTGTGGAAGCTGTACGAACTGGCCGGGGTTTTCCTCGTAGTGCTCTGCCAGATCGAGGATGAGACCATCACGAAAGGCGTTTTCTAACATAAGTGGCTCCAACAGTTCGGATGGTAAGGGCAACGCAACCGGGGCGGAATGGCCCTTCGGTGGTAGGTAGGTCATTACTTGGGTGCATGTCCGGATTCCACAAATCGAAGGGGGAAGGTCGAAAGCGGTCGGCGCCGGAGTCAGGAGCGGGAGCGTCCCGGCAGGCGCGGTGCCACGGCATAGTTGAGTTGGACGGCGACGATAAAAACGATGCTCCAGTAGGTGCTGAAAACGCACAGCAGAGCCCCCAAAGCATACAGGGCTTGGCCGATGAGGATGCGGCGTCGGATCGCAACCGGGATCTCCCACGCAAGATCGGCCTTGACGAGTCCTTTGTCAACGGCGCAGGTCCAACTGAACGACAAGGCGCCGCCGATGACGACGATGTTCATCCCGTAGATGAGCAGAGCAATACGGTAATGGGTGAACTGCGCGAGCAGGGCGGTCGAAAAGGGGATCAGCGAGACGACGCCGAGAAAGGCAATGTGGATCCATGAGAGGTCGCGGTCGGAGCGCTCGAGATGGTTGAGTTGGGTCTGCTGACCGACCCAGAAGATGCCGAGCGTCAAGACCCTCATGCCCAACATGAGCAGACCGGGGGACAGCGCGACCAGAGCGCGCCAAAGATCGTGCTCACTGTGGACCGCGTCGGTGGTGGGGACTATGAGGTCGAGGACGAGCAGCGTCATGGCCACTGCAAAGATGCCGTCACTCAGCGCGGCGAGGCGCTGGACGCTTCGGCCGGCAAAGGCATTGTAGGTGGCGAGCATCGCCAGGAAGTTTAGCCTGCCGGACCGAATTCGAGGGGTCTCGCGAAGGTTTTGCTGGCGCAGAGATTCGGCCGACCGCCCGTGGGAATGACACCGTCGTTGGTCGTGCAGAGTCCTGCTCGATCCGGTTCCACGGAAGCCTTGCGACAAGGAGTCTGGGAACCCCACGTTTTGACCGCTGCTCTCGTCGCGCGCCGAACAGGATGCCCGTTCAGAGGAGGCCCACATGGGCCTTGAGACCAAAGGGCGTCGGGAAGGCCAGTTAGGTGGTCACCGCCGCCGAAGTCCGCGCCTGCATGCCCGCCAAGGCTTACCGTGACTGCCGAAATCTCCGGCGCGACCTGGGACTTTACGACGGAAAAGCCGGACGACGGTCGTCCGGCTTCCCACGGTTGTTGCATACGCAGATGCTCTGCCAGAGAACTCTAGTTGGGCATCACGATCGTGTCGATCACATGGATCACTCCGTTGGACTGGAAGACATTGGCGATCGTGACGAGCGCGGTGCCGCCTTTTTCGTCCTTCAACATGATGTGCTTGCCATCATGCAGCGTGACCCATAACTTGCCACCTTCGACGGTGGTGAGTTCCGCAGAGCCATTGCCTTCCTTGATTTTCTTCAAGAGGTCCGACGCGCTGATGCGGCCAGGGACCACATGGTAGGTGAGAACCTTGGTCAGAGCGGCCTTGTTCTCCGGCTTCAGCAGAGTATCGAGGGTGCCGGCGGGCAGCTTGTCGAAGGCTTCATTGATGGGCGCGAAAACCGTGAAGGGTCCGGGACCCTCGAGGGTCTCGACCAGGCCAGCAGCCTTTAGAGCCGCGACCAGCGTGGTGTGGTCGGCGGAATGGAGGGCGTTTTCGATGATGTTCTTGGTGGGGTACATCTGCTGGCCACCCACCACCGGGTTGCCCACGCCGGCCACAGCGGAGGTAATTGCCAGGGCAAGGAGAGCAAAGGTCAGGATGAGTCTGCGCTTCATCTGGGTAATCCTTTCAAAATGAAATTTGCGAATCCAACTTAAGTACGGGACGTCAGCGAGAACAGATTGGTGCGGGTTTTTCCCGGCGAGAGAAATCGGACTTGAGGTTTGTCGGGTAGAGAGAAGACAAATTCTATTTGGGGCGGGCTCCCTCCCGCGCCCGGAGGTGCGACCTCTGTGGGACGCGGGATGCGCGCCCTGACTGCGCCCGCGGGCAGCGGCTCATGCAGGCAGGGTTGGCGCGCAGGTCCGGCTGCCCTAAGTCCGGTTGGACAGGATGCTAGGTTTGGGAGAGTGGCTCGAGTTTTCTCTGGGTACCGATTTCAGGATCGGTCTGATTGTCGACGATCACCAAGTCGTACTTGAATTTCTGTCCTTCTGCCCAATTCTTGAATTTCCAGCCGGCGACCCACTGTCCCCCGACCAGGGGCGTTTTTGCGACATTCTTGGCAGGCTTGCCCTCCCAGGCGATGCGGCCAACCAGAGACTGGTAGTTGGTGGCGCGGATTGCATCGCGGATGCTGGCCGGCGAGTCGATATCTTTGGCCCGCTTCAGACTATCGATTCCAACTTCAAACAGGGCGTGGAGAAAACCGATGGGCTGGGTCCATTGTTTCCGGGTTGTGTCTTCGTAGTTGACGCAGAACTCCGTGCAATTCTCCCCGTTGAGGCCGGACAAGTAAGGATGACTTGGGGACCACCAGATCTCTGTACTCATACCGCCACCGTGATCCCCGAGCGTCTCGACTGCAGAGGGAAATAGAAGCGCCTTGGCAATCGTGGCGATCTTGGGACGGAACTGTTGCTGACGGGCCTGCCTCCAAAACGTCGCAAACGCGGGGGACGTGAGGACTCCGGTCAGGATTTCGACTTTTTCACTCTTGAAAATCTTGATTTGTGAGGAGTAGTCGGAAGCCGCGCGCGGAAAGCGGCCCGGGTCGACGAGACGAAAACCCTTTGCTTGCAGCGTTGGCGGGAACCCGAGCTTCGGGTGGGAGTGGGCCCGGCCGTCGGCTTCGTCCGGCCACAGGGCGCCCACAACTTTGTTGGTCGGGACGCCGCCCCACATGTTGGTGAAGACGGCGACGACGTCTTCCATGCCCCAGAAGAAATGATACGTCCAGTCGAAGCTCTGGCTGAGGCTGCCGCCACGGCCGAGAAGATACATTTGCCAGGGGGCGTTGGTGGTGATGCAGGGCACTCCATTCTTCTCGCACAGGTCACTAACTGGGTTCACTGTGTCGGGAGTGCTCGCGGCCAACATAATGTCAATCTTGTCGGATTTAATAAGGGCGGAGCTGATTTCTGCGGCGCGCGTGGAGCTCGACTCGCTATCCCTGTCGAGGATCTCTACAGGATGGGTAGCTCCATTGACGACGATCCCGGCGGCTAATATTTTCCGGACGCCGGCTAGCACGAAATCTTCTCCCTCACCGAACGGTGCGAGAACGCCGGTGCGCGGGTTCACGAAGCCGATGCGGATGGGCCGTCCGGCAGCGGGCGCGGGCTGACGGAACAGCAAACCGGGTGCGGCCCAGGCAGCGACCGAGCCGGCAGCACTGGTGCGCAGGAAGCGACGGCGAGCGGAGTCGACCGACTTTTGCACGACGTTGAGAAGATCATCCGCACCCGCGTGCTTTTTCATGCGGCCTCCTAATACTACTGTGTTATAAATGTGATTCCTCCTCTGCGATTTAAGTGGTACCCGTGAGTGCGAAGCGGTAGGTTGAGGCCGATGAGAGCCCGCCAGGAGCAGTCCACCAGCCAACCAGAGCGTTTGGCCACCTATCTGGACCGGCTATCGCAGGTCGCCGG